>SESD01000690.1_pt1 | contig 20436 bp, 13 predicted proteins | sample 3171411 | NCBI WGS metagenome assembly SESD01 (sample SAMN06051880, study PRJNA518727) | freshwater metagenome | biome: subpolar coniferous forest; feature: holomictic lake; material: water; isolation source: holomictic Lake 442, 16.5 m depth | place: Canada: near Kenora, Ontario | collected...
CCTCTTCGAGGCCCCGATCAAACGGGTCGACAATCAGGCGCGTGTCGACGCCGCAGAGATGATCGTGGTTCTTGCCGGGCGCTACGAGGCGAAGTGGACATCCGGCGGCGTTCCGCGCTCGCTCAAGGCACAACTGGGCGATGTGGTGTGCTGGACGCCCAACGCGCGCCGTCTGGACTGGAACAGCGAGGATGTCCGCCTGCGTGCCTTGTGCGTCTACTTCGACTGGCCCAGACCGCTGACGGACCTGCCAGTAGTTGTGCGGGATCGCGGCGGTTTGCTGCGTTTTCTGGCTCACGCGCTGCTCGACGCCAAGGATGCGCCGCGATCCCCCCGATTCCGCGCCATGATCTCGCAAGCCTACCTCGCCGCCATGCTTGCGGAGTACATTCGCCTGGCCGACCACATGGCACCGGATATCGAGCACCAGCTCGCGCAGTACACCGAAAAACACCTCCGCGATCCGATTCATCTGATCGATCTCGCGCGCACGATCGGGCTGACGCCGCGCTACTTCGCGCGACGGTATCAGGAATTGACCGGTCGCACGCCCCTTGCCGACGTTCGCCGCATCCGCATCGAACACGCGATCGGTATCCTGCGTTCGTCCTTCCGAATGCCGCTCAAGGATATCGCCACGCGCGTGGGCCTCAAGACCGGCCAACATCTGTGTCGACTGCTGAAGCAACACGTTGGCATGACGGCGCGCGAAATCCGTGTGCGGTACACAGTGGCAAGACTGCGCCGTAGCCGTCCCTGGCGAGGACCGGCACTGGGTACAGATCGACAACCTGCGAACCGCAGATTGACGAATGTCCAGCACCGATTTTGAAGGCAAAGCCGCATTCGCGGAACGATTCCTTCATGCTTCAAACCTCTTCAATCGGCAATCACAAGATTTCCCGGAACGGGAAATCTACGTGTACCGCAGCACCTCGGTCGACGTGGCGTAGCCGTCGAGGATGTTGCGGATGCCGTCTTCGCGCATGGTGCGCATGCCCAGTTCGCGCGCCTTGGCCTTGATGTAGAGTGTGGGCTTGCGCTCGTTGATCATTTCGCGGATCGGCTCGCTGATGCGCAGGTACTCAAAGAGTCCCTTGCGCCCCTTGTAGCCGGTGTTGTTGCACATCGAGCAGCCGCGGCCGTAGTAGAACGGGCGGAAGTTGATCTGCTCGCGGGTGAGCTCGAGGCGGGTGAGGGTCTCGTCGTCCGGCTCGAGCGACTCCTTGCAGTTGGTGCAGATCGTGCGCACCAGCCGCTGCCCGAGCACGGCCTCGAGCGTCGAGGAGATGAGGTAGGGCTCCACGTCCATGTCGATCAGGCGGGTGACGGCGCCGGCGGCGTCGTTGGTGTGCAGCGTGCTGAAGACCAGGTGGCCGGTGAGCGAGGCCTCAATCGCGATGCGCGCCGTCTCCAGGTCGCGGATTTCGCCAATCATCATCACGTCCGGGTCCTGGCGCAGGAAGGCGCGCAGCACCTTGGCGAAGGTGTTGCCGGTGATCGGGTTGATCGGAACCTGGATGATGCCGTCGACATCGTATTCCACCGGCTCCTCGGCGGTGAGGAGCTTCTGGTCGATGGTGTTGATGCGGCGCAGGGCGGAGTAGAGCGTGGTGGTCTTGCCCGAGCCGGTCGGGCCGGTGACGATGATGATGCCGTTGGGCTTCTCGACGTCCATGGTGACGCTCTCGAAGATGTCCTCGGGGAGCCCCAGGTTCTCGAGATCCAGCGAAACAATGGACCGGTCGAGCACGCGCAGCACCACGCTCTCGCCAAACTGCGTGGGGAGGCACGAGACGCGCAGGTCGATGTGGCGCCGCGCCACGGTGATCGCGATGCGGCCATCCTGCGGCACGCGGCGCTCGGCGATGTTGAGGCCGGCCATGACCTTGATGCGCGAGATGATCGGCAGCGCCAGGCTGCGGCGGGGCGGGCGCATCTCGTAGAGCGCGCCGTCCACACGGTAGCGGATGCGGAACTCCTTCTCGTACGGCTCGAAATGGATGTCCGAGGCGCGGTTGGTCACCGCCTCGTAGAGCACCAGGCTGACGTACTTGACCACCGGGGCGGCCTTGGCCTGTGTCTCGATGGCCTTTTCGTCAAGCAGCTCGTCGGAGGTGATGGTCGCCTCCTGCTCCAGGTCGCTCTCGATGTTGCTCAGCATGTCGGCGACGGTTTCGCTCTCGTCGCCGTAGTACTGGCCCACGCGCGCGGAGAGGTCATTCTCGCGCGCCATGACGAACGAGACGTCGCGCGTCAGCACGAACATCAGCTCGTCCACCACGTGCGGCTCCACGAGGGTCGCGGTGGCCAGCGTGATGGACCCGGGCGTACAGGACACGGGGATCATGTTGTACGTGCGGGCCACGCTGGCCGGCAGGGTGTGCAGCACCTCCTGCGGGATCTCCAGGTCCGGCAGGTTGACCACCTCGCAACCCTGGTAGGCGGCCATCATGGACAGCAGGTCGTCCTCGGTGGTGTACCCCATGTCCGCGATCAGGGCGTGCAGCGGCTTGCCGCTGCGGACGTGCTCCTCCTGCACATCCTGCGCCTGCTGCGCATCCATGAGGCCGTTGCTGATGGCCAGGTCGAGCAGGGGCTCGAACCGGATCGGATCGGTGCTCGTGCTCATGGCGTCACTTTCCCCTTGTCCGCAGGGTCTCCTGCAGTTGCTGGACCAGCGTGTCGGCATCCTGCGCCTTGGTGATCAGGTCTTCGTAGTGGATGAGCCCCTTGAGGTAGAGCTCCAGCAGGTGGGCGTCGAGCGTGTTCATGCCGTGCTTCGTGCCGGTCTGGATATCGGAGGTGATCTGGAAGGTCTTGTTGTCGCGGATGCGCGCCCGGATGGACGGCGTGGAGATCATCACCTCGAAGGCGGCCACGCGGCCGGGGCGGTCCGCGCGCACCAGCAGCAGCTGCGAGATCACGGCCACCAGCCCCACGGAAAGCTGTGTCCGCACCTGCTCCTGCTGCGCGGTCGGAAAGGCGTCCACGATGCGGTCCACGGTGGCGGCCGCGCCCGTGGTGTGCAGGGTGGCAAACACCAGGTGACCGGTTTCCGCCGCGGTGATCGCCGCCTGCATGGTTTCGAGGTCACGCATCTCGCCGACGAGGATCACGTCCGGGTCCTGGCGCAGGCCGCGCCGGATGGCCTCGGCGAAGCTCGGCACGTCGTTGCCGATCTCGCGCTGCGTGACGATCGACTTGCGGTGGGTATGGTAGTACTCGATCGGGTCCTCGACCGTGATGATGTGGCAGTCGCGGTCGGTGTTGATAATGTTGAGCATGCTCGCGAGCGTGGTGGACTTGCCGGACCCGGTGGGGCCGGTCACCAGGATCAGCCCGCGCGGGCGGTAGAGCAGCTCCTTGACCTGGGGCGGCAGGCCGATCTGCTCGAGGGTCAGCAGCTTCGAGGGAATCAGGCGCAGCACGATGCCGACATTGCCGCGCTCCTTGAAGACGCTCACGCGGAAGCGCGCCACCTCGCCGAAGCCGAAGCCGAAGTCCGTGCCGCCGTGCTCGCGCACGTTCTGCTGGTTCTCGGGCGAGGTGATGCTCTTCATCAGCCGCTCGGTGTCCTCAGGGGTCAGCGGCGGCAGGTCCAGCGGGCTCAGCGCGCCGTGGATGCGCAGCACCGGCGGCAGGCCCACGCGGATGTGCAGGTCGGACGATCCCTCGTCGACGGTCAGCTGCAGGAGTTCGCTCATTTCAACGGTGTTGGCAGGCGGGCTCATCAGTCAGCATCTCCCATGGTGGCGCGCAGAACTTCATCAACCGTGGTCATGCCGGAAACCACCTTCAGCAGCCCGTCCTCGCGCAGCGTGCGCATGCCCATCTCGCGGGCGCGGATGCGAAGCTGGTTGGCGGGCAGGCGGTCGAAGATCATGCGCTGGATCGTGTCGTCGATGAGGAACATCTCGAAGATGCCCTTGCGCCCCTTGTAGCCGGTGATGCTGCAGTTGGGGCAGCCGCGCCCCCGGACCAGGGCCGCGCCCGCCAGCTCCTTGGCGGCCGGGCCCAGCATCTTCTTCTCGCGCTCGGTGGCCAGGGCCGGCTCCTTGCAGTTGGGGCAGATCACGCGCACCAGCCGTTGGGCCATGCAGGCGCGCACGGCCGAGGCCACGAGGAACGGCTTGACCCCGATGTCCAGCAGGCGCGTGATGGCGCTGGGGGCGTCGTTGGTGTGCAGCGTGCTGAAGACCAGATGGCCGGTGAGCGCGGCCTCCATGGCAATGTCGGCGGTTTCCTCGTCGCGGATTTCGCCGATCATCACGATGTTCGGCGCCTGGCGCAGGATGGAGCGCAGCGCGGCGGAGAAGTCGAGGTTGACGTCGCGGTTCACCTGCACCTGGTTGATGCCGCTCATCTGGTATTCCACCGGGTCCTCGACCGTGATGATCTTGCGGTCGGGCAGGTTGATCTGCCCCAGGCAGGCGTAGAGCGTCGTGGTCTTTCCGGAGCCGGTCGGCCCGGTCACCAGCAGCACGCCGTCCGGCAGGGCGATCAGGCGCTCGAAGCGCTGCTGGTCGTCGAAGAGAAACCCGAGCTGCGGCAGCCCCAGCACCAGGTTCTGCTTGTCGAGGATACGCATCACGATGCCTTCGCCGTGGTTCGTGGGCACGGACGAGACGCGCAGGTCGAGGTCGCGCCCGGTCACGGTGATCTTGATGCGGCCGTCCTGCGGCACGCGCTTTTCCGAGATCTTCATGCCGGACATGATCTTCACGCGCTGCAGGATCGCCGCCTGCAGGCGCTTGGGCGGGCTTTCCATCTCCTGCAGCACGCCGTCGACGCGGTAGCGCACGCGGAACCGGCGCTCCATCGGCTCGAGGTGGATGTCCGAGGCGCGCCGCTTGAACGCGTCCATGATGATCACGCTCACCAGCTTGATCACCGGCGCGTCGTTTTCGTTGACGTCCGCCGTGTTGCCGAGCTGCGTGTCCAGGTCCCCGCCGCCCTTGAAGTCGACGTCGCCCTCGGCCATGGAATCCACCAGCGTCTCGATGTCCGCCTCGCGCGGATAGAGCTTGTCGAGCGCGTCGTTGATCTCCTGCTTGCGCGCGACCACCGCGTCCACGTTGCACTTCAGCACGTAGCGCAGGCTGTCGAGCGTGTCGTAATTCATCGGGTCGCTGATGGCGACCGTCACAACGTTGCCGCTCCGGGCCAGCGGCACGGCGCCGTACTTGCGCGCCTTGTCGGCGTCGAGCACGTCCTTCATCTCCGGGGCGATGCTGGAGGGGTCGATGTGCACCAGCTCCATGCCGAACTGCGCCGCCACGAGCGACAGCACGTCCTCCTCGCGCACGGCCTTCATGTGGATCAGCACATCGATGACCGTTTCGCCCTCCTGCTTGACGGACATGGCGGCCTTGTCGACCTGCTCGGGCTGCACGAGACCGTGCTCCTGCAGGATCTGCAGCACATAATCATCGTTCAGTGTCACGCATCGTCTCCTAGATTCTCCGTTCCGGAAAATCTATTCGGGGTAAGATTACCGGCTCTTCCGCTCCGCCAGCCGTTCCGCCACCAGCCGGCCCGCCAGTTGCGGGTCGGCCTTGCCGCGGCTGAGCTTCATCACCTGCCCCACCAGCGACTGCGCCGCCGCCTGCCGGCCGGCCAGGAAATCCTGCACCGTCTTGGGGTTGGCCTCGATCGCCTGGTCAACCAGCCGCCCGATCTCATCCGTGCCGCCCATCTGCCCCAGCCCGCGCGCCGCCACCCGCTCGCCGGGGCTGCCGCCCGACGCAAACAGCTCCGGCAGCAGCCCTTTGGCGGTCGGCTGGTTGATCGTGCGCCGCTCCACCAGCAGAATCAGCTCCGCCAGCATCCCGGGGGTCAGCCGGCACTGATCCAGCGTGTGTCCGCTTTCGCCCAGCAGCCGCAACACGTCGGTCATGATCCAGTTGGACGCCGCCTTGCCGTTGTTGCACAGCCGGGCGGCGGCCTCGAAAAAGTCGGCCACGGCGCGGTCTGCCGTCAGCACCCCCGCATCATACACGGGAATGCCATAGGTTTGCACCAGCCTTGTGCGGCGGTCGGCGGGGCGCTCCGGCAGCGTCGCCCGCCAGGCCTCAACCTGCTCGCGCGCCAGCGCCACGGGGAGCAGGTCCGGCTCCGGGAAGTAGCGGTAGTCGTGGGCGTCCTCCTTGCCGCGCATGGGGAAGGTTGCGCCCGCGTCCGGGTCCCACCGGAGCGTCTGCTGCACCACCCGGCCGCCGCCGGCCACCAGGCGGGTCTGGCGCTCGATCTCGTGCAGCAGCGCCGCATGCACCCCCTTGAAGGTGTTCATGTTCTTGATCTCGGCCTTGGTTCCCAGCTTGTCCGTCCCCTCCGGCCGCACGCTGATGTTCACATCGCAGCGCAGGTTTCCCTCCTCGAGGTTGCAGTCGCCCACGCCGGCATAGAGCAGCGTCTGCCGCAGCGCCAGCAGGAAGGCCATGGCCTCGTCGGCCGAGGCCAGGTCGGGCTCGGTGACAATCTCCATCAGCGGCACGCCCGCGCGGTTGAAGTCGACGCCGCTGCAGGACGCGTGGTGCGTGCTCTTGCCCACGTCCTCCTCCAGGTGGATGCGCGTGAGGCGGACCCGCCGGGCCTGCCCGCCGGTTTCGAAATCCAGGCCGCCGCCCAGGCAGAGCGGCCTGTCGTACTGGGTGATCTGGTAGTTCTTGGGCATGTCCGGGTAGAAGTAGCTCTTGCGGTCGAACTTGCTGTAGCCGCTGATCTCGCACCCCAGCATCAGCCCGGAGAGCACCGTCAGCCGCACCGCCTCCACGTTCATCACGGGCATGGCGCCGGGGTATCCGAGGCAGACCGGGCAGACCTGGGAGTTGGGCCGCGCGCCGTAGGCCGTGCTGCAGCCGCAGAACATCTTGGTCCGCGTCTTGAGCTGGACGTGAACCTCGAGGCCGATGGAGGGAATGTACGTCATGCGGGCAAGCCTGCGCCTTCTGTTCCCGGCCGCGCCCCGCCGCTGTTCTCATACGCCGCGCCCACGCGAATCACGTTCTCCTCGCCAAAGGCCGGCCCCAGCACCTGCAGCCCCACGGGCAGCCCGGCCGCGGTGCGGCCGCAGGGGACGGACAGGCCGCAGATGCCGGCCAGGTTCGCGGTGACGGTGAAAATGTCGCCCAGGTACATGTGGAGCGGGTCGTCCAGAGTCTCGCCGAGGCGGTAGGCCGGCGTGGGCGTCACCGGCGTCAGCAGGGCGTCGCACTGCGTGAAAACGGCATCGAAGTCGCGCCGGATCAGCGTGCGCACCTTCTGCGCCCGCAGGTAGTAGGCATCGTAGTAGCCGCTGCTGAGCACATACGTGCCGAGGATGATGCGGCGCTGCACCTCGCTGCCAAACCCCTCGGCGCGGGTGCGCTTGTACATCTCGATCGGCGAGCCGCCCGCGGCGGCGCGGAAGCCGTAGCGCACGCCGTCAAAGCGGGCGAGGTTGGCCGAAGCCTCGGCGGCGGCCAGGATGTAATAGGTGGCCACGGCGTAGCGGGTGTGCGGCAGGCTGACGTCCACGACCTCGGCGCCCAGTTCGCGGCAGCGGGCGACCGCGCCGGCAATGGCCGAGGCGACCTCCGGATGCATGCCGTCCACGAAATACTCGCGCGGCAGCCCGAGGCGGAGCCCCGTCAGGTCACCGGCCAGCGACAGGCGGTAGTCCGGCACCGGGCGGTCCAGCGTGGTCGCGTCCAGGGGGTCGCGGCCGGCCATCACGCCCAGCAGCAGGGCGGCATCCGCCACCGTGCGGGTGATCGGGCCGACCTGGTCGAGCGACGATGCGTACGCCACCAGCCCGTAGCGCGAAACGCGCCCATAGGACGGCTTCAGCCCCACGCAGCCGCAGAAAGACGCGGGCTGCCGGATGGAGCCGCCGGTGTCGGATCCCAGCGCCGCCAGCGCCAGCCCCCCGGCCACGGCCGCGGCCGAGCCGCCGCTCGAGCCGCCCGCCACATGATCCGGCGCCGCGGGGTTGCGCGTGGGACCATACGCGGAGTTCTCCGTGGTGGACCCCATGGCAAACTCATCCATGTTCGTGCGGCCGACAAAGATCGCGCCGGCGGCGCGCAGGCGGGCAACGGCCGTGGCATCGTACGGGGAGACGTAGCCCTGCAGCATCTTCGAGCCGCACGTGCAGGGCTGGCCATCCACGTTCAGGACGTCCTTGATCGCCAGGGGGACGCCCAGGAGCAGGCCGGCCCCGCCGGCCTGCCGCGCCGCATCGGCCGCGGCGGCCTGGCGCATGGCGTCTGCCTCGTCCAGCCAGATGTAGGCGTTCAGCGCCGCGTTGCGCGCCGCAGCGGCATCCAGCACTGCGCGCGTCAGCTCCACGGACGACAGCGAGCCGGCCCGGAGAGCTTCCAAGCCCTGCACCAATGTCATCTGCCGAATGTCATGCCCCATGCTCAACCCATCATTCCGTAGCTGGCCATCCGATAAACGATATTCGGAAAGGTGAATCTATTCCACGATCCTCGGCACCTTGAACTCATCATTCAGGCGGGCCGGCGCGTTTGCCAGCGCCCGCTCGTGATCCAGCCCGTCCCGCTGGACATCCTCGCGAAAGACATTGTAGACCGGCTGGCCGTGGGAGGTCGGCTCAATCCCGTCCAGGTTCAGCTCGCCGATCTGGCGGACGTAGTCCACAATCGTTCCCAGCTGGCGCTGGAAAAGCGCGCACGCCCCGGCGTCCAGGTCCAGTCGCGCCAGGTTGGCCACATAAGCCACGTTGATCTCGGGTGCTGCGTCTGCCACCGTCGCCTCCCACCTGCCCCACAGGGGGCGGAAATGCCGCTCATGATACCTGCATCCGGGCGGGCCGACAACGCCGAAGGTGGGTCCGCAGCGATTCCGAAAAGGGGCTGCCCTCCGGCCGCCCCTTTTCGGAATCGCTGGCGGACCCTTTTCTCTATTGCACTCGCAGGCGGGAGTGGATTATTCTTCACGCACGGCATCATGGCACTGCAGGATGCTCCTTATCACCCAAGATCATGGCGATGCGCATTGCACTGGAGAGAGACCAATGAAAAAACTGCTTTCGAGCCTGACCCTGCTGAGTATGACCGCCTGCGGCGCACTGGCCGCGGACATCTGGCTGGTGGATCTGTCCTGCCTGGACCAGCTGATCGGCCGGCCCGCCGAGGTGGCCGCGCTGCGCATCGGCATCCCGTATGGCGCCAACCCCACCATAACCGGGCTGGACATCGGCGTCTGGGGCCGGAGCGAAAGGGCCTGGGGACTGCAGGTCAATCTGTTCGTCAACGATGTGCGCGAAAAATCAGGCGGCGCACAGCTGGCGATCTGCAACCTCGGCGATGATGTCACCGGCATTCAGCTGGGCCTGTGGAACAGCACGGCCTCACTGGCGGGCGCGCAGCTCGGCGGCCTCAACTATGCCGAGAATGCCGATTTTCTGCAGCTGGGCCTGGCCAACGCCGCCAACACGATGAAAGGCCTCCAGCTGGGAGGCTGGAACAGCGCCCCGAACTTCACCGGGCTGCAGATCGGCCTGGTCAACACGTCCCAGTCCGTCGAAGGGTACCAGATCGGCCTGCTCAACCGGACCGACAAGATGCGCGGCTTTCAGCTGGGGCTGATCAACGTGATCACGTCCTCTTCCCTGCCGGTCTTCCCGATCTTTAACTGCATCTTCTAGCAGCCTGTCGGATAGCGGTGGCGTTTAAACTGACACAGGTCGCGATCCAGAACTGGGGCGGCCCGGCTGTCTTCAAGGAAGCGGAAGAGCTGGTCAAGCGCGGCGGCGTGCTGCGGGCCGACTACCAGCCGCCGTGGCTCGAGGGCGAGGTCGCACGCGGCACGGGCGAACTGCGCGCCAGGGCCAGGATCAGCGACAGCGGCATTCTCGAGAACCGCTGCCCCTGCTACGCCAGCCGCGATCAGGGGCTGGTCTGCAGCCACACCGTCGCACTGGCGCTGACCGTGCTGCGGCGCACCTCAGATCCACTGCGCGAGCAAAAGTACCAGGAGGAGCAGCGCCGCGCGCGCCGCCTCGCCAGCCTCCAGCCCGCCGACTATCTCCGCTGTGCGCCGGATGGCACGCCGGCCGCGCTGCTGGTCACAATTCCTGGCACCTGGCAGGCCGATTTCGCACGCAACGAAGTTTCCGTGGGGTGCGCGCTGGCGATCGACGGCCGCATCATCCCGCTCGACCAGGTCCCGCGCGACCGCACCTATTGCCTGCCGCCGGCGGACGAAAACCTGCTGACCGTGCTGGACGACATCTGCGACGGGCCTGCTGCCGGCCGCGTAGCCGTGCGGCCGCCGGACTTCCTCAACGTGCTGGAGCTGCGACGCAACGCGGCCATCCTCGTGGCAGGTGGCGGCGAGATCGCGGTCAACAGCACGCCCATGCGCACGCTGGTGCGCATCGACCTCGACCGCGAGAACGGCGAACTGCTCGTCAATGCGCACACCGAGCTCCCTTTTCTGCGCCCCGGCGAATTTCCAGCCTATGTGGTCAGCGGCCGCAAGGGGTGGGCCCTGGGCGCAAACCAGCTCTGGCCGCTGGAGAACCTCCTCCCCCTGCCCTACCACGGCATCTACCAGGCCCCCATCGTGATTGCCCGGCCGGACGTGATGCGGTTCCTGACCGTGGAACTGCCGGTGCTGGAGAAGGCCGTCCCGATGGAGGCGGAGATCGCGCCGGATTTCTTCACCGCCAGCCCGGGCACGCCCACCTTCCGGCTGCTGGCCCGCGGCAGCCCGGCCTCGCTGGCCGCCGACCTCCTGGCCGTGTATGGCGCCAAACACGAGGTTGCCGCCGGCGGCCCGGACAAGGGAGGCGCCATCAGCGTGCCGGACCCGGACGACATCCTGCACTATTTCTCGCGCAACACGCCGGCCGAGGAGCGCGCCCTGGCGCGCCTGGCGGAAGCCGGCTTTCGCGGCACGGACGGCGCCACGCTCGATCCGCTCACCGGCACGCGCGAGGTGCTGAACTTTCTCGGCAGCCAGGTCCCCGCCCTGCGCCGACTCGGCTGGAAGGTGGCGCTCGAAGGGAAGGTCGCCGGCTTCCACGAAAACCTCCCCGTAGCCACGCCCGTGGTGCATGTCACCTCCCCCGGCGGCAGCGGCTGGTTCGACGTCGGCTTCGAGTTCGAATCGCCGGTCGGCGGCAAGCTCAAGGATGGCGACGTGCAGCGCGCCCTGCGCCTCGGCAATGCGTACGTCGAGCGCGACGGCCAAACCGTGCTGATCGACCGCGACGCCATCGAGTCCATGCACGGCGTCTTCTCGGACTGCAGCTCCCGCGAGGGAAGCCAGTCCGGACACTTCCGCCTCCCCGCGATCTACGCGCCCTATGTGCGCTCCTCGCTCGCCGCACTCGACGGCGTGGATGTCGAGGAGCCGCCCGACTGGCGCGAGCGCGCCGCGCGCCAGAACCGCGAGCTCCGGCTCGAGCCGGTGGCGCTGGGCGACCCGCTGGAGGGGATTCTCCGGCCGTACCAGAAGGAGGGCGTCTACTGGCTGCGCTTCCTGGAGCGCGGCGGCGCCTGCGGCCTGCTGGCGGACGAAATGGGGCTGGGCAAGACGATCCAGACGCTGGCCTGGCTGCAGCTGGCCCGGGTCGACCCCGAGGCGCGCGACAAGCCCGCGCTGATTGTCTGCCCCACCAGCCTCGTGGAAAACTGGGCGCGCGAGGCGCAGCAGTTCACGCCGTGGCTCAAGGTACTCGTGCTCTCCGGAAACCGGCGGCATGAGCTGTGGGACGAAATCCCGGCCAGCCACCTCGTGATCACCTCCTACGCCCTGCTGCGCCGCGACATCGAGCGCTACGTGGCCTGCGCCTTTGGCGTGGCCGTGCTGGACGAGGCCCAGCACATCAAGAACCGCTCCACCCAGAACGCCGTGGCCGTGAAGCAGCTCCGCGCGCACCACAAGGTGGTCCTCACCGGCACGCCGGTCGAAAACGGCGTGGCCGACATCTGGTCCATCATGGACTTCCTCATGCCCGGCTACCTGGGCGACTACGAGCTCTTCCGCGGCCAGTACGAGCAGCCCATCGTCGCCGGCGACCGCGACGGCGAGATCGCGCAGACCAAGCTGCGCCGCAAGCTGCACCCCTTCCTGCTGCGCCGCCTCAAGCGCGACGTGGCCAAGGACCTGCCCGACAAGCTCACCAAGACCTCGTTCTGCTCGCTCACGCCGGACCAGCAGCGCGTCTACAACGAGATCCTGCAGGAGTCGCGCCGGCGCGTGGGCGACCTCGTGGCGGCCAAGGGGTTTGCGCGCTGCCACATGGAAATCCTGGCGATCCTCATGAAGCTGCGGCAGGTGTGCTGCCACCTCGAGCTGCTCAAGCTGCCGGAGCTGGCCAAGACCGACGGACCGTCCGCCAAGCTGGAGCAATTCTTCGAGATCCTCGATGAAGCCATGGACGGCGGCCACCGCGTGCTGGTCTTCAGCCAGTTCGTGAGCATGCTGCAGATCATCCGCCGTGAGATGGAAAGCCGCAGCCTGGCCTACTGCTACCTCGACGGCCAGAGCAAGGACCGCATGGCGCAGGTGCAGCAGTTCAACCAGCAGCACAACATCCCCGCGTTCCTGATCAGCCTCAAGGCCGGCGGCACAGGCCTGAACCTCACGGGGGCGGACATGGTGGTGCACTTTGACCCGTGGTGGAACCCGGCGGTCGAGGACCAGGCCACGGACCGCGCCCACCGCATCGGGCAGAAGCGCACGGTCTACAGCATCAAGCTCATCGCCCAGCACACGGTCGAAGAGAAAGTCCTCGCGCTACAGAAGCGCAAGCAGGCCATCATCGGCGCCACCATCTCCAGCGCCGACGAAAGCATCCTGAAGGCCCTGAGCTGGGATGATGTGCGGGACCTGCTGGGCGTCTAGCAGCTTGTCGGATTTAGCTCTGTGCCATCACAAACTTTGTGCCGACTAAGCTGCTAGTTTGGGGAAGCCCGCTGACGGGCGATAGAGCTGCTCAAAAAGGCCACAGGCTAAAACTAGCAGCCGGGTCGGCAGACAGTTTGTGCCTCCACAAAGCTAAGTCCGACAGGCTGCTAGAACGCCTTCACCTTGCGCCAGAGATTGGGCGCGGAAGCCCGGTGTTCCCAGAACGTGACGCTGAGGGCTCCGGCCTTCACCAGTCTCGGCAGCGCCTCCATGAACACCGCGGGCGACATGACGCTCTCAATTTCCTTGGCGGACTTGGACACAATGGGCGCGCCCTCCCGGAAAAAACTGTCAAACAGGCGTGTGTAAATGCCCAGATCATCCTTGGTCAGGTTGAGATCCGCAACGCTGATGATGGCCTTGGTGTTGCCTTTATGGGGAGTGTTCGTCTCAAAAACGATTGTGGCTTTCCGCTTGATAAAGGCCGCCGCCGCCGCCGTCCGCGTCTTCGCTGTCGATTCTTTCATGGCCGCAGTGTAGCACAATCTGCTTCGGGTGTGGGAAAAGCTTCCCGCGGGGTTCCAAAAAAAAAAGCAGCCTGTCGGCAAGCCGTTTGTGGCGACCACAAACCCATGCCCGACAGGCTGCCAGAAAAATGCTACCAGCGTCCGCCGCCGCCGCCGCCGCCACCACCGCTGCGACGATCGTCGCGGGGCTTGGGCTGCGACTCGTTGACGCGCAGGGGGCGCCCCATGAAGTCCGCGCCATTGCAGCCGGCGATGGCCTTCTCAGCCTCCGCACGGTCCGCCATCTCGATGAAGCCGAACCCCTTGGCGCGACCCGTGGCCTTGTCCATCACCACGCGGGCCGAAGCCACCTTGCCAAACTTCTCGAAGTGCGCCTGCAGCTCAGCGTCTGTTACCTCGTACGGGAGGTTGCCAACATAGATATCCATAGTCTGAATCCCTCTTCTCGTGTCACGTTACGTTGATGTCCCGATGCCTCGACCATGACACTGGAAGAAGTACGAGCGGGTCAGGCTGATCCCGACCTAAAAAAGACGTTACTCTACTCCACCCCATACCGCCAGAACTATTATCCTGCCGGCAATCGACAATCCGTTTGAGGGCCTGCACCCGTGATTGACAATCCTACAGGCAATCGGCTACATTCACGACTTCCGTACGGGGAGCAGCTGTTTCAGCCTCCGCACGGCGAATCGTCCTACCGTTCCGGCGTAGCGCAGTGGTAGCGCAGGTGGCTGTTAACCACTTGGTCGCAGGTTCGAATCCTGCCGCCGGAGCCATTTTACATTTGCGGACACGTCGGGACAATTACCGACTTTTGCAGACATTCCCGAATGATTTCCGGGGTTTTGGTCTTCCGTTCCCGTCGCCGCCAAGTGGACACGTGCAGACTCGTTTTGACACGTTTTGACTATGGCGTGTGTCCCTTTTTGTGTCCCTTTTTCCAGCACCATCGCCATGAACGACGGCAGCCCCTGAACCGCCTGTGCCTTTTGTAGCAACATCGGGTCACAGATCGGAATACGGTGGCAATTGATCCACTCGCGGGGGGCAAGGTCAGGCAGGAATGCCTGACCTACTTTTCCCGCGCTGTCGTCGGCGGAGCGGGCGGGGCCACCTTCCGAGTAGTTACGTTCCGTCCAAACATGCGATGCATTTGCGTCGCATGTTTGTCACGAGATTTGTCGACAAAGCTCGCGACAAAGCTCGCGACAAAGATTGGGTTGCAGACTCAAACCCGCCTTGCGCTGATCTCGTGGGTGCAGTTCATGCGCCGCCCAGCCTTGGCCCCTTACCCAGTGCCCTTTTGTGGGCCTTTGCGCCTTCGCGCCTTTGTGCTATCATCCGCCCACGCATGAAGACGTGGACCGCTACCCGCATCCGCCAGGCCAAGGGGAAGCAGAAGCTCGCCTGCCTGACCGCCTACGACTGCACCACGGCCCGGATGGTCGACGAAGCCGGCATCCCCCTGATCCTGGTGGGCGACTCGCTTGGCATGACCGTGCTGGGGTATGAAACGACCATCCCGGTGACCATGGAGCAGATGCTCCACCACACCGCCGCCGTGGTCCGCGGCGTCCGCAGCGCCCTGGTGATCGCGGACATGCCTTTCCTCTCCTACCAGACCTCCATCGAAGCCGGCATCACCAACGCCGGGCGCCTGCTCAAGGAAGCCGGAGCCGATGCGGTCAAGATCGAGGGCGGCGCCTTCCGCGCAGACCTGGTGCGCGCCCTGACAGCCAACGGCATCCCGGTGGTCGGCCATATCGGGCTGACCCCGCAATCCATCCGCGAACTGGGCGGCTACAAGGTCCAGGGGCGGACCGCGCCCGCCGCCGCCCAGCTCCACGCCGATGCGCAGGCGCTGGCCGGGGCCGGCATCTTTGCCCTGGTGCTGGAATGCCTCCCCTCGCCGCTGGCAGCCGACATTACCGCCGAGACCCCGGTGCCGACCATCGGCATCGGCGCCGGACCCGGATGCGACGGGCAAGTCCTGGTTTCCCACGACATGCTGGGCCTGAACGAGCAGTTCCTCCCCCGGTTTGCCAAGCGCTACGCCGAACTGGCCCCCCAGATGCGCACCGCCTTTGCCGCCTTCGCAAAAGAAGTCGGCAGCGGCACGTTCCCGGGGCCGGAGCATGGTTACGATGCGGGATGACATCGCCATCGTCGGCATCGCCTGCCGGTTCGCGGGCGCGGCTGATGCAGCCGCGTTCTGGCAGAACATTGTGTCCGGTAAGTCCGCGATCGGCGACCACCCGAGTCCGCTGGCGCCCCGCGTGCTCGACCCGTCGTCGCCGCGCTTCGATCGCCTGAACACCCAGCGCGGCGGCTACCTGCGCCAGCTCAACACGTTCACACCCGGGGCCTTTGGCCTGAATGCCGGCTCCCTGGCCGGGGCCAACCCGGACCAGTTCATGGCGCTGCATCTGGCAGCCGAGGCCCTGTGCCATGCCGGCATGGCACCGTCGTCGCTGCCGGCCGGACGCGCCGGGCTGATCCTCGGCTATGCCTCGCCGCTGAACGTGGCCTCGGCCAACTGGCTCCAGCATGGCCTGATGATGGACCAGACCGTGGCGCTGCTGCAGCGTCTCTTCCCGAATGCCGCCGAGGCGCAGATCAACGAGATCCGGCAGGCCCTCAAGGCGGCGCTGCCGCCCATGCGCACGCCGGGGCTCCGGAGCGCCTTCGGGCACACGCTGGCCGGGCAGTGCGCCGCGGCGCTGGCCATCTCCGGCACGGCCTGCGCCGTGGACGCGGGCGCCGCCTCGTCGATGCAGGCGCTGCGCCTGGCCATGGACGAGCTGCGCCTCGGCCGCTGCGACGTCATGCTGGCCGGCGCCGTGCAGAACTGCACCAGCCTGCAGGTGCTGATGGGGCTGGCCTGCCTGCTCGGCTTCACCTCGCGCGACCTCCCCTGCCCGCTCAGCCGCGACGCCGACGGCACGCTGCCCGGCGAGGGGGGCGGCTTCCTTGTGCTCAAGCGCCGCCGCGACGCGGAGAAGGACGGCAACACCATCTTCGCCCTGCTCAAGGGGATCGGCCTTGCCGCCGGCGACGCCTCCTCCCTGGGCATGCGCCCCGAAACGCAAGGGCTGGCCTCGGCCATGCGGGCCGGCCTGGACGAGGCCGGCGTCGACCCCGCCACCATCGCCCTGGTCGAGGCGCACGGCTCCGCCGTGCCGCGCGAAGACCAGATGGAGATCCACGCGCTGCGGCAGGTGTTTCCGGACCGCGCCGGGGCCTCCCCGCGCGTGCTGGTCGGATCGGTCAAGGCGCAGATCGGCCACTGCTTTGCCGCCGCGGGGCTGGCGGGCGTGGTCAAGACCGCGCTGGCGCTGCACCACCGTGTCCTGCCGCCCATGGTGACGGCGTGCGGACGCATGCACTCACGCCTGGTCCAGGCCGCGTCCCCCTTTTACGTCTGCACCGCGCCGCGGCCCTGGGTGCAGGGACGCCGCCAACCGCCGCGCCGCGCGGCTGTCAATGCCTTTGACTGCGCGTGCGTGCACGCCCACGCCGTGCTGGAGGAGCATCCCGAACATTGATGAACGCCCGCCGACACCTGCATGACCTGTTCGAAAACGAGCTGTGCCTCATCGGCGCAGCCTCGGATGCGGCGCTTGGCCGCGAGGTCGACAGCCTGCTGCACACGCTCGAGCACATGCCGGACCTCGCGCTGCGCGATGTGGCCTTCACGCTTGCCCATGCCGCGCGCGGCCTGCCGGCCGTGCTGGCCATCGTCGCCTCGAGCGTCCCGGACCTGCGCGACCGGCTGCGCATCGCCCGGGTCAAGCTTGCCGGCGAGGCCGCCCGCATCCGCGACAAGGCCGGCATGTTCTACTTCCGCCAGCGCCTGCGCACGGAAGGAAAAATGGTTTTTCTCTTCCCCGGTGAAACCTCGCAGTACCCGGACATGATGCGCGACCTCTGCCTGAGCTTCGACATCTGCCGGGAGGCGTTCGACGAGGCCGACGCGGTCTGCCAGGATGCGCCGGACGGCTTCCTGCCGAGCGAGTGGCTGTTTGGCGCCGGGCCGGCCGGACGCGCCGAAGGCGGCGCGCCGCTCGGCATCAGCATGGCCGGCGCCATCCAGTGCACCCATGCGGCCAGCATCGCGCTGACACGCCTGTTCGATGCGCTCGGCATCCGGCCGGATGCGGCCCTCGGCCACAGCGGCGGCGAGTTTGTGGCGCTGGAGTACGCCGGCGCGTTCGGGACGCTCACCCCTGCCGACCGCATCCGGTTTCTGCGCGAGGGCTATCAGCTGACCCTCGGACTTTCCGGGCGGCCGGACATCCCGCTGCACGCGCTGCTCTCGGTGGAGGATGCCCCGGCAGACTGGCCGGCACACGTGCCGGAACGCTGGCGCGCCCAGGTCGCGCTGCTCATGCTCAACGGCCCGCGGCAGACCATCGTGGCGGTCCCGGCCGACGCGGCCGATCCGATCTCCGAGGAGCTCCGCCGCCGCGGCGCCCGCGTGGGCCGTCTCGGGCTGCAGCGCTACTACCACATGCCGGCCTTCGCGCCGGCCATGGAGCCCATCCGGAACTACCTGCGCCAGTGGATCCGGCGCCCCGTGCGCATTCCGCTTTACTCCTGCCTGCGCGCCGACCTGCACCCGGAAAACCCGGCGGAGCTGCTGGATGTGTGCGTCCGGCAGTGGTGCGAGCCGGTGCGCTTCGGCGACACGGTCGAAAAGCTCCACGCCGACGGCTTCCGCGTGTTCGTCGAGCTCGGCGCACGCGGCAACCTCTCCACCCGCGTAACCGACGTGCTCGGGTCCCGGCCGCATGTGGCCGTGGCCACCGACCGCATCCACCGTTCCGGGCTGACCCAGCTCCACCACGCCCTCGCCATCCTGGCCGCGCACGGCGTCGCCTTCGACGCCACCGTCCTGCACCGCCACCGCGCGTCACGCCTGCTGGAGCTGCACAAGCCGTCTGCCGCACCGCGCCGCGCGCGCGCCGAGCCGGTTGTGGTGCTCGACGGCACGCTGCCCGAGATCATCGACTTCTCCCCGTCCGCCCCGCTGGCCGCCGCATCCGGACCGGACGCACCCGCGGCCGGCACGCCCGGCACCATCCGGCAGGACAACTTCGGCGCCGATTTTCCGCTGCTGGTGGAGGCCGAGACGATCTCGGAGAAACCGGGCGAGCGCATCGAGCTGGCCAAGACATTCACCACCGAAGACTACCCCTTCATCCGCGACTACGCCCTCGCGTCTCACCGCGTGTCGCTCGGCAATCCGCGCCTGGGCGGCCTCCCGATCCTTTCCGCCATCACCTGCATCGAGATCATGGCCGAGGCCGCGCGGCGCCTCGTGCCGCAGAAGCGCGTGGTGCAGGTGGACAACCTGCGCGGCAAGCGCATCGTCACGCTCGAGCGCGGCGAAACGCGGGTGCTCATCCAGGCGCAGCGCGTGGAATGGCCCGACCCCGGACAGACCGCCGTGCAGGTCACCATGCGCATGCCCGTGCCCGGCAGCTCCTTCTCCGTGCCCATGGCCGAGGCCACCGTATTCCTCGCCAATGCCGCGCCCGAGCGTGAAACCGCCAGGCCTGTCCCGCTGCGCAACCCCCGCCCCGCCAACTGGACCCGGCCGGACATCTACCCGGACCGCCTCTTCCAGGGGCGCCTGCTGCAGTCGGTCAATCAGGTGTTCCAATGGGGCGAGAACGGCCTGGACTACGAGATCGTGGTCCCGTCGCGCGCCGACGCCGTGCGCGCCACGCGCTTTCCGCTCTTCTCGGTCTGGCCCCTGACCATGGACGGCGTCAGCTCCGGCGTCAGCCTCTGGCTCAGCCAGGAGAAGTTCAACGGCGTGCTCACGCTGCCGTTCCGCGCCCGCAGCATCCGCTTCCTGGCCACGGTGCTCCCCGAGGGCGCGCGCCTGCGCGCCTGTCTGCGCATCACGGCGCAAAGCCCGCACTCGTACGTGGCGGACGTGCTGGTCTCGGACGGCCGCGGCCGCCTGGTGCTGACCGCCTCCGGATGGGAGGAGCTGATCTGCCCGGTCTCGCCGCCCGTGCACCGCCTGGTGCAGCGCCCGTCCGACACGTTCCTCACACAGGAGCTCCCCCCGGGGCTGCTGGGCGAGGTCTCCATGCCCGTGCGCGGCAGCATGTTCGCGCGCATCCCACACGCCATCTTCGAGGGGCAGCAGGAGCTCTGGCTCAAGGCCATGGCCTTTGCGCTGCTGAACCCGGCCGAGCGCGACGAATGGCTGGCCATGCGCGGCGTCTCCACGCGCCGGATCGAATGGCTGCTCGGCCGCGCCTGCGTCAAGGACACCCTGCGCCGCCACCTCCTCGAGCAGCACCAGCAGAACTGGGCCGCCACCGACATCCCGATCTGGACCGACGACTCCGGCAAGCCGCACGCCCTCGGCACCTGGAGGGACCGCACGCGCGAGACGGTCGACATCTCCATCGCCCACACCAGCGGCCTGGTCGCCGCGGCCATCGCCGTCAACGGCCGCATCGGCATCGACCTGGAGCGCCTGGGGCGCGACCTGACCGACGACTTCTCCCGCAGCGTCTTCACGCCCGAGGAGCAGGAACTCGCCGCCCAGTCCGGCGAAGGCCCCACCACCCTGCTGCGCTTCTGGTGCGCCAAGGAGGCGCTCGCCAAGGCACTCGGCACCGGCATCCGCTATAGCCCCAGCGACCTCCGCGCCCGCACCGTTGACATGGGCACCGGCCGCATCGACCTCGAACTCGCCGGACAGTGGCTCGATGCCTTCCGCCCGCTGCAGGGGCGCGCCCTGCCGGTCAACACCGCCCTGCTGGAGGATCACATCCTGGCCACCTGCGTCATTCCCTCCGCCGTGCTGCCGCTGCCGTAGGGGGCAGGAGGTAGGAGTCAGTATTCAGTATTCAGGAGTCAGGGGTCTGAATCATGAAGGAATCGTTCCGCAAATACGGCGTTGACTTCAAAAATCGGCACTGGACATTCGTCAATCTGCGGTTCGCAGGTCATCGATCAGTACCCCGTGCCGGGCCTCGCCAGGGACGGCTTCGGCCGACGGAGAACGGGCGCG
>SESD01000694.1_pt1 | contig 20389 bp, 23 predicted proteins | sample 3171411 | NCBI WGS metagenome assembly SESD01 (sample SAMN06051880, study PRJNA518727) | freshwater metagenome | biome: subpolar coniferous forest; feature: holomictic lake; material: water; isolation source: holomictic Lake 442, 16.5 m depth | place: Canada: near Kenora, Ontario | collected...
TGAACAAGTACAAACACCTGTCACAACGGCAATGCCTGAACAAGTACAAACACCTGTCACAACTACCTCGCAATCAGAAGGCACAGCAGCGGAACAAACTCAAAATGTTCAAACACAAACTGCAGAAAAAATATCAGCAGAAGTTGCTCCACAAGTTCTCATTATCAACCCTGAAACAACAACTGTACAAACACAAACAGCACCGATTTTAACTGTAGATAAACCGAGTGTTGATGCTGCTATTGAACCTCAATTAGCTAACGAAGCATTGCCATCAATAGCAAATCAGTTGATAAGTGATAAACAAAAAATTAGTGGCACCGTTACACCTACAGTTACCAAATCTGAAAATAAAGCCACTGAAGTTAGTACGCCGATTGTTCAAGTAATGACCGATGCGATTGTTGCACCATTGGTAACAGCTCAAGCGACACCTATTCAGGTTGAACCTCAAAAAGTAGCAGTTGAAACAACATCTTCTGACACGACAACGACTGATAAACCAACACTAACATCAGCAAAAACATTGTTAATGGATGCAGTTGCAAGTCGTAATTCTAGTGGTGATACCGCAAATAATGGTGGCAACAATACGCCGTCAAATCCTATCTTACAAAATGATGGTTTGTTAAATTCAGCAACTGACAACAAACAAAATGCAGTCGATTTGAAATCGTTTGCTTCGTTATTAACCGCTGAAAAAACCGATGTAATTGGTGCATCTATAACATCAGCTGCTGATAAGTCAGCTCCACAAGGAGTTTCAACGGCAGTAAATAAATTGATACAAGATACTAAAGTCGATGTTCCCGCGATGACGAAACCTATTTCGCATCCCGAATGGAATCAAGACATGGGTGAGCGCATTGTTTGGATGACTAATCGCGGTATTTCGAGCGCTGAAATTAAAATGAATCCGCAAAATATGGGACCGATTACGGTACGAATTGATATGAATCAAGATCAAGCCACAATTGCATTTACCGCGCAGAATAGCGAAGTTCGTACGGCGTTAGAAGCCTCGATTCCTAAATTACGCGAAATGTTGAGTTCTCAACAAGTAACGTTAGCCGAAGTAAATGTTTCACAACAATCGACTTCAAATTCAAATGATTCTGGTCGTTCACAACAACAAACAGCTCAAATGATGGCTGATGCGTCAGCGAATGGTCAGGGAAATCGTCAAGCGAATCAAGAAGTGGACGCACAAGGTAATCCAGTAACTAGCAATAATAATGCGGAAGGAATACTTGTAGATGAATTCGCAAATGGTCAAGTAATTGAAACAAATGGCACAAATGGTTTATTGAGTATTTATGCCTAAAAATGGCACGACATAAATTTTCAGATTCATAGTTGATTACGCTAAGGATTGATTTTCATATATACACAGAATGATTGGCATATTCGGCGGTACTTTCGATCCAATTCATTATGGACATTTACGTTCTGCGCTGGAATTAAAGGAATTATTTGAACTTGAACACGTTCGGCTAATTCCTTGCGCCCAACCCGTTCACCGCGATTTGCCAACAGCCAGTGCGTTGCAACGTTTAGAAATGTTGCAACTCGTCACACAAAATCAAAATGATTTCATTGTTGATGTTCAAGAATTAAAGCGTGAGGGTGGTTCATACACGTTTGATACACTGACGGCATTACGTTCAAATTATCCAGACGTACCGCTACTTTTGTTTGTGGGAAGTGATGCGTTTAATAACTTTACGACGTGGTTTCGGTGGCAAGAATTATTTGATTTGGCACACGTCGTCGTCATTACACGTCCGAATGCAGCTTTAAATTCGCTGAACGAATTTTTCAAAATGCGCTTAACAAATGACAAACAAATTTTGAAAAATCATCTTGCTGGTCATTTATTTTTTCAACAAATCACGCAATTAGAAATTTCTGCGACAGCAATTCGCGGTATGATTGCAACACGAAAAAATCCGCGCTTTTTATTACCCGACGCGATCATCGATTATATTTATCAACATCAGCTTTATTTTTAGGAACACAATGCAAACAGAAGCACTTTTAGCCTTAGTTGAAGGCGAATTAAACGAACGCAAAGCAATCAACATGACGGTTTTAGACGTGCGGGGCAAAACCAGTTTTACCGATTACATGATTGTTGTCACAGGCACATCGAATCGCCATTTAAAAGCGTTGTGCGATTACGTTGAAATGAAAGTCAAAGCAAGTGGTGTGATGCCACTCGGCATGGAAGGCGACATAACTTCAGATTGGGTGTTACTTGATTTAGGCGATGTAATTGTTCACGCGATGACACAACAAACGCGAGATCTTTATCAGTTGGAAAGATTGTGGACAGTCGGCGATCCGATTGTTCAAGAAGCGTAAAAACGACAAGGGCAGATTTTGAATCTGCCCTTTTTTATGATTTTTAGTGGTAACGAACTTCTGCTTTACCTTCACCAGCAATAATCTCACCCATCACAAACGCGGTTTCACCTAATTCAGCCAACAGATTCAATGTGGCAGCTTCATCTTCCGCAGCAACACAAATTACCATGCCCACGCCACAATTGAATGTAATTAACATATCAGCTTGTGACACATTGCCGTTGCTTTGTAACCAATCGAAAATTGCGGGGAATTGCCACGAATTTAAAATCACAAGCGCATTCAAATTATCAGGAATAACGCGCGGTAAATTTTCAGTCAAACCACCACCCGTAATATGCGCTAAAGCGTGAACAGGAATTTTTTTAATTAACGCAAGTAACGATTTAACATAAATGCGCGTTGGAGCTAACAACGTTTCGCCTAACGTTTTACCATCGAATGGTTCGTCTAATGAGGCTTGATTACGTTCGATGATTTTACGAATCAGCGAATAACCGTTTGAATGTGCGCCCGAAGAAGCCAAACCAATCAATTTATCGCCTGCGCTGACTTTGCTACCATCGAGCATTTCAGATTTTTCAACAATACCGACACAAAAACCCGCTAAATCATAATCACCATCTGCGTACATATTCGGCATTTCAGCAGTTTCACCACCGACTAACGCTGCTCCAGCTAATTCACACCCTTTTCCAATACCTTCAATGACAGAAGCAGCGGTATTTACGTCTAATTTTCCCGTCGCAAAATAGTCTAAGAAAAACAGCGGTTCTGCGCCTTGCACAATAATATCGTTGACACACATCGCAACCAAATCAATGCCAACGGTGTTGTGAATGCCTGAATCAATCGCCAATCTCAATTTTGTGCCAACGCCGTCTGTACCCGAAACTAAAACAGGATTTTTGTAACGGTCGAGTGGTAATTCAAATAACGAACCAAAACCGCCTAATCCCGCCATTACACCAGGAATGCGAGTTCTTGCCGCAATTGGTTTGATACGCTCAACCAGTGCATTCCCTGCCGCAATATCTACGCCCGCATCTTTGTAATTTAAACCGCTTTTGTTCTTTTCATTCACAATGTTTTTCTCTCACTATTTGAAATTTTAAATTAGGCTTTGCCGCCATGTAAACGAATCAACAATGCAGCTTCGTCATAACTTAAATCAGATTGTTTCATCAACTCTTCGACACTCGCGCCATCACGAATTTTGCGAATATCGACGTTATACGGACTATTTACAAAATCACCTTGTTGAATTTCATTCTGTAAGTCACTCATTTTTTCGACAATACTTGCTAATTGCTGCTTTAAATCGTGTAATTCTTCATGTGAAGTTGCAGTATTTTCGTTCACCGTTAATGCCGCTGAACACAGTCCGTAAATATCATTTTTGTTGCCATCTACAATGTCGGTCAAATTCGCACAGTCACGTTTTAATTGTGAAACCAAGCGACTCAACCAAAGTAACGCAAACAGCATCGCGATTAAAATAATCGCCGTAATACTAAAGCCGATTAACACTAGGTCATTAGACGCGTTCGTCAATGTGTTGGCTAGGGGCGGATTCATCTAGTTTTTCCTCTTGTTCTTCTAATTTTGGATTATTTCGATGTGGCTTGTCAGGCGTGCGGTATTCATCTTTATGAATTTTTTTTTCTTTAAAAACACGAAAAGTAGGTGTGACAGCTTGAATTTCTAACATGATTTTCTCCGATTTGCGCCCCACGTATTTTATTCGTGGTACGACAGGTTTTTTTAGATGGGAAGTTTAAAAACGTCCTTTTTCATCAGTATTATCGGCAATGGAATGATATTTTCCATTGTTGTAATAATGTCGCACCAATCGTGCCGTTGAATACAAAATATAAAGGCGGGTGAGTTAACTCATAAGTTAACATCCCCGCCTTCGATGGTCACGCCAGTAAGAATTGCGTTCATTGCGCTAAATCCAACAATACTTAAAATATCCATACGCTATGCCCTTTTTGCGTGATTAACACAGCGACCATAACGGTGAATGTGTTAAGCGTTAATCATTATCTATCCAACCACTAAGTCGAGAGCGTAATCGAAGTACCGCTTGAGAACTAATTTGACTGACACGAGATTCAGTAAGATTCAAAATTTGACCAATTTCGCGTAAATTTAATTCTTCATCGTAATACAAAGAAATAATCAATCGTTCGCGTTCAGGCAAGCTCGCAATTGCAGCACTCAAGGCTTTTTGGAAGCCATCACGAGTGACGGTATCTAACGGTGCTTCTGATACCCCCGAAGACTCCTCGAGGTAATTATCACCAGTTTGCGCTAATTCTTCAATACTGAATACCCGACAATTACTCGAATCACGCAAAATTCGGTAGTATTCGTCCATGCTAATACCTAAGTATTCAGCAACATCACTATCTACAGCAGCACACCCCGTTTGATTTTCTAAAATCCGAATGGCATCACTAATAACCCGAGATTTTTTATATACCGAACGTGGCACCCAATCACAACGACGCACTTCATCTAACATAGAACCACGAATCCGAATACCTGCATAAGTATCAAAACTCGCGCCTTTACTAGCATCGTAATTTTTCATGGATTCCAACAAGCCCAACATTCCCGCTTGAATTAAATCATCCACTTGTACTGAATCAGGTAATTTGCTTAATAAATGGTAAGCAATACGCTTAACTAATGGCGCGTGTAGCATGATTTGCGCGTCGATATTGCCGATTTGAACCGAACTGTACATAGCTACGGCACTCATGCAACCTCCTGTTTGAAATTATGGAATATACGCGTATTCGCGTCTTGTAAAATATGAGTGTATTCATCAAGTGTTACGCCCAAATAAGTAGCAACATCATTGTTAGATGCTCGCCCCGTTTGTTTTTTTACGGCTTGAACCGCATGGCGAATAACATTTAATTTTTGTTGAATCAGCTCTAACGAAATATCGGAATCTAGTCGCACAGAATTAGATAACTTTGGCGAATAAAGTGTTTGTGCGTTCATGCGGCATCCTTTTGTGCATATTTAACCATGCGCTCAATGAAGAATTCGATATAACCACCCGCTTGTGTTTTAAGTGGCCAACTGTTTATTTTTACAGCAATCGCTTTCATTGCTTGAGCGGATTTACTGCGTGGAAAACCTAAAATGACAGGTGTTTGTTTTTGTACAGATTGACGTAAATACTCATCAAAAGGCACCGCACCAACAAATTGCAATTTCACATCCAAATAATTGTCTGTGACTTTATTCAGTTTTTGAAATAACGCTTTGCCTTGCTGTACCGTTTGCACCATGTTCGTAATAATCTGAAAACTGTTGCAGCCATAATCGCGATTCAACAATTTGATAAACGCATACGCATCAGTTAATGATGTTGGTTCGTCACAAATCACAATAATAATTTCCTGACACGCCCGAGAAAAATTCACCACACTCGATGAAATCCCCGCCGCTGTATCAACAATTAGTACGTCAATTTGTTGGTCGATTTCACTAAACGCACGAATAACAGCCGCTTGTTCAATGGTTGAAAGCTCAGTCATTTTTTGAATACCCGACGCACCTGGAATCAGCTTTAATCCAGACGGTGCAGTGACCATGATTTCATCGAGCGTTTTTTCGCCCGTCAAAACGTGTGATAAATTGTATTTGGGATAAACACCCAACAAAATATCCACATTCGCCAAGCCCATATCAGCATCCATCAATACAACGCGCTGTCCCATTTGGACTAAGGAAATGCCGACATTCACTGCAATGTTCGTTTTACCCACACCGCCTTTGCCACTCGCAACAGCGATTACACGCACAGGTTTATTTTTGTTCATCTTACGAATGCCAGCCGCTTGATCTAATTGTTTAAGCATATCCTTGAGCCACCCACGCTTCGTTGTTTTCTTCGTAATCGTCGTCTTCAACATCCAATTCCGTTACGCATTGAGCAACTAATTCTCTTGCACTCGGATGACGCATATCTTCGGGAACTTGCTGACCGTTGGTAATAAAAGATAAAGGTAAATTATGTTCAATAAGTGATGACAAGGCTGAACCAATCGTTGCCGCTTCATCAAGTTTTGTCAAAATAACAGCTTGTGGTTTGAATGTATCAAACGCATCAATAATTTCGTTCATCGCTTTATATTCGGTCGCTGCCGATATAACAAGATATGATTTCACCGTTAAATCGTTTTCTTTAAGTGTATTGATTTGCTCAATCAATTTCATATCGCGTTGGCTCATGCCAGCGGTATCAATCAAAATGAGTTTTTTGTCAGAAAAACTGTGAATTAACTGTCTTAACTCCGCCGCACTTGATGCAATTCGTACAGGCATATTCAAAATACGTCCGTAAGTATTTAATTGTTCATGTGCGGCAATTCGATAATTGTCTGTCGTAATTAATGCGACTTGATTTGCGCCATGTTTCAATGAAAATTGAGCAGCAAGTTTCGCAACACTGGTTGTTTTTCCTACGCCAGTTGGTCCAACTAATGCCACAACACCACCTGTTTCGAGTAAATCGTCTGTTGTTAATGGCAAAACTTTAGCAAGTAATTCTTGAGCTTGCGTGAAGACAAAATCGAAATTGGTGTGATTAGCGAAACGATTGGCGATTTTAATGCTCAATTTTTTCGACACACTCATTCGTGCTAATTTTTGTAATAACTCGCTGCGAATCGGTGTGGAATTTGGATTCAGAGAATGATGTGCGAAATTGATGCTCGATAATTTACTGTCCATCGTGTTGCGTAACGACTTTAATTCTTTCGTTACTTGCAGCAATAGTTTTTCCGAAGGATTTTCTTTTTCTTCGACGACAGGTGCGGCTGCTTGTACAGTAGGTTCTGGAATTTCGTTAATGATTGTTGGTTCAATACGCGCTGATGTTTCACGTTTTGGTGCGGCATAAGTTTCTTGTACCGCTTCGTTTAAAAATTCATCGAACTCGTCTTCATAATCACTACTGCTAAAATGTTGGCGTAATTCATGGGCTTCATGATGAACTTCAGATTGTGTATTTCTTGCTTGCGGCATAATGGCTTCACGCGATTGCATCGGTTCACGATACATTTCACGCGGTGCAGGAATTTGCTCACGTCGCGGCTCATCACGATACATTGATTCACGTTGCGCCATTGGTTCATCACGATAAATCGGTTCACGTTGTGGCACAGGGTCGTCACGATACATCGATTCACGTTGTGGCATTTGCTCACGATAAATCGGTTCACGTTGATGTGTCGGTTGCGGCTGTGGTTTTGCTTTCTTTGGCACTTTAATCATAATCGACGGTGGCGAATATGGTGCTTCAGGTGCGGTTTGTTTGCGAGCAGGTTCTTTATTGAAATTGTGTTTTACTGCATCTGGATTACCGCGTAATTGAACTTTTTCTGCGTAACCCACATATTGATCAATTCCTCGTTTAGCGGTGCTGCTACTGAAAACCTGATCTTCTTGTTTACGAGGACTGCTAATGACGTGCAAATTATTTCTTTCTGTGTGAAAGTCTGGCAAATCAACGCGTTTAGCGCGTTGAGATGACGAAGACGGTTTGAAATAATCGGGTTGTTGATCGTCGCCATGCGAGGTGCTTTTTGAGCGAACCGTTTGTTCATCAAAATCACGCGCCGCCACAATCTCAACACCACCGTCAACAGCACGATTGGACATGATAACCGCATCTGCGCCTAATTCCTCGCGTACCATTTGCATGGCTTGTCGTATATTTTCTGCAAAAAAGCGTTTAATTTTCATTAGAAGTCCTTAGTTTCCCTTAAATCAGTTAGTGCGTCGTCCGACATTTGCAATGACTTTCACCTGCCGATCGGCGGGGATTTCGTTGTATGCCAAAACATGTAAATTTGGAATTGAATGGCGAACGAAGCGTGATAACCAAGGACGAATATAAGAAGACACCAATAAAATTGGTAATAATCCATCTATTTCCATTTGCTGCGTATTCTCTTGCAATGAATCGTGCATTTGATCCGCAAGCCCTGGTTCAACGCCTGTACCGTTTTCGCTCGCCGTTTGTAAAGACTTTTGCAATATCTGTTCCAACTCACTATCTAAGGTAATAACTGTTAATTCATCGGCAGAGCCAGTAATTTCATGAATAATTAAACGACCCAGCGCAGTTCGCACCGCAGAGGTCAAAATGTCGGTATCTTGACTTTTTGAACCGTACTCCGCCAATGTTTCGGCAATGGTACGCATATCGCGAATTGGCACTTGTTCGATTAATAAATTCTGTAACACTTTCGCTACAACACCCAACGTCAATGTTTTTGGCACTAAATCTTCCACTAATTTCGGGGCAGTTTTCGCCAAATTATCAAGCATTCGTTGTGTTTCTTCGTAGCCCAATAATTCATGTGCGTGCGCTTGCAACAAATGACTTAAATGTGTCGCCACAACCGTTCCTGCATCTACCACGGTATAACCCATTGTTTGCGCGTAATCTTTTTGATTCGGTTCAATCCACACAGCATCTAAACCAAATGCTGGATCTTTACAGGCTTTACCAACCAATTCACCAAACACGCGACCAGGATTAATCGCCATTTCCATTTCAGGAACAATTTCCGCTTCACCCACCGTCACGCCCATCAATGAAATACGATACGTTGTTGGACTTAAATCTAAGTTATCTCGAATGTGAACCGATGGAATTAAGAAACCAAGTTCTTGCGACAATTTTTTCCGCACGCCTTTAATACGAACCATCAATTGACCACCTTGGTTTTTATCCACCAAAGGAATCAAACGATAACCCACTTCTAATCCGATAATATCGACGGGCATGACATCTTCCCAACTCAAGTCACGATTTTCAGTGGGCGCGTGGTTTGTTTCTGGTTTTTTCGTCGTCAATGCGTCAAGTGCGACTTGTTTACGGCGTTTATCAATGAAGTACGCAGAACCACCTAATGCCGACGACAATAATAAAAACACCAAATTTGGCATTCCTGGAATCAAGCCTAACGCGCCAATCACACCACCCGTAATCATTAAGGCTTTAGGGTTTTCAAATAATTGTGCGCTGACTTGTTGACCGATATTTTGTGTGCCTGCGCCTACTTTCGTGACAACTAACGCTGAAGCTGTTGACAATAATAATGACGGAATTTGTGCCACTAAACCGTCACCGATAGTTAATAACACATATTTTTCGCCCGCATCTGCAAAACTCAAATCGTGTTGCAACATCCCGATGCACAAACCACCAATCATGTTCACGAACAAAATGATAATCCCCGCAATCGCATCGCCGCGCACGAATTTACTCGCACCGTCCATCGAACCGTAAAAGTCTGCTTCCATGGCAACTTCGGCACGACGCGCACGCGCTTCATCTTGAGTAATTAAACCCGCGTTTAAATCAGCATCGACTGCCATTTGTTTACCAGGCATCGCGTCCAATGTGAAACGCGCACCTACTTCGGCAACGCGTCCCGCGCCTTTCGTGACCACCATAAAATTGATAATCACCAAAATTGTAAACACCACTAAACCGACAGCAAAGTTCCCACCGATAACAAATGCACCGAAGGCTTCAATTACCTTTCCAGCGGCATCGCCACCGTTGTGACCTTCTAATAAAACCACACGAGTTGATGCAACGTTTAATGCTAATCGTAATAAAGTCGCTAACAAAATCACCGTTGGAAACGAACCAAAATCTAACGGTTTCAACGTGTAAACAACGACTAATAAAATAATCAGCGAAAACGAAATGTTAAAAGTAAAGAAAATATCGAGTAAAAATGCGGGAAGCGGCAACATTATCATCGACAAAATGACGACAATAACAAATGGCGCACCTAGTTCGGCTTTGCCGAGCAATGCTGTAACAGCTTTTAATTTAGTTAAATCCATGACGCGGTTATTCCTGTTTAAATTCAGACGGCACTTTAATATCTTTTGGTGCAGCAGGTTTCGTGCCGTGTGTTTTAGCCGCTTCTTTTAATTGGAAAATGTACGCCAATACTTGAGCAACGGCTAAATATAAACCTTGTGGAATTTCGTTATCTAATTCAGTTGAATAATATAAAGCACGCGCTAATGGTGGTGCTGCAACGAGTGGTACATTAGCTTCAATCGCAAGATTACGAATGTGTGCTGCGATTAAATCGACACCTTTTGCAACTAATATCGGTGCATTGCCAGAACCTTCGTCATATTTCAGCGCAATCGCATAATGGCTAGGGTTGGTAATAATGACATCGGCATTCGGCACTTCTTTCATCATTCGATTTTGTGCCATTTCCATTTGAGTACGACGAATTCGTCCTTTGATTTCAGGACTACCTTCCGCTTCTTTATGTTCGTCTTTGATTTCTTGCATCGACATTTTTAAGTCGGTGCTGTGCTTGTGTAATTGATAAGGCACATCAATCGCTGCGACTAAAATCAACGCGCCACTTAAAATTAAAAAGCTATGAGCAATCAGTTTAACTGCGTGAATAACCGCCTGCTCCATTGGTTCAGAACTTAAACCTAATAATTCAGCAAAAATCGAATTGAATAATAACCAGCCGACAAGACCGACGAGCGCAATTTTGAGAGAGGCTTTAAGTAACTCGACTAAGCCGTTGACAGAAAATAATTTAGGCAAACCCTTAATTGGATCGAGCTTGTCGAATTTTGGGGTGATAGTATCCATATTGAAAATCCAACCTCCTAAGGCAATAGGCGCAATAATAGCCGTGACAGTTAAAATGACCATCAATGGCACAATAAGTAATAAACCATCGTGCATTGCTTGCTTAAAAAATACGATAGTTGTCAGTGGTTCAAAAATAGTTTCGCGGGACACATGGAAATTTCTTTGCATCAGCTCAATTAGCCCCTGCCCTACTTGTCCGCCCTGTGAAATCAGCAACCATGCGCTGATAATTAACATCACAAATGTGTTCAGTTCACGCGACCGTGCAATTTGACCTTTCTTTTTTGCGTCGTCTAAGCGTTTCTGGGTGGGTTCTTCGCTTTTTTCTTGTCCTGAATCTTCAGCCATTTTTTTAAGTTAATCGCAGTAATTGTTTAATTAAATCATAACCATCGTTCAATATATCGGGGATCAACGTCAACATATCGGGCAATGTTAACCAAATGAGCAAAATTCCCAACATCAATGTAATCGGAAAACCAACGGAGAAAATTTGTAATTGTGGCGCGGATTTCGATGCCACACCAAAAATCACGTTCACCAATAATAAGCTGATAACGACAGGCATCGAAAGCAATAAACCGTCTGAAAATATCCGCCCACCCCACAAAATAATCGACCACGCATCATTTGTATTGAGCGATTCACCAATCGGCAACGACGTAAAACTATCAACTAATAATTGAATCAGAAGCAAATGCCCGTCCAAACTCAAAAATAACAACGTTGTGCTAATCATGTAGATTTGCGAAATGACAGGAATTTGTTGACCGTTCAGTGGATCGACCATCGACGCGAAACCCAAGCCCATGCCATACGCTACGCCCTGCCCTGCAAAAATCACAGCCGCAAAAACCATTTGTAGAATAAACCCAGTCGTGATGCCTATCACCACTTGTTGCACGCCAATCATTATGCCTTTGTAACTCATCATTTCAACTTGCGGCAATGGCGGCAATAACGGAATAACAATAACGGCAATAACACCTGTAAGAATAACGCGAACTTGCGCGGGAACAGCTCGCACACTAAACACGGGCATCGATACAAACATCGCACTGATTCGCATCAGTGGAAAAGTGAGCATCGCCATTGTATTGAGTAATTGTGCTTCGGTGAAGTTCATCTGAATCAACCGATTAGGAGAGGGATTTCCTTGATTAAATCACGAAAATAATCGAGAAAAAGTTGTAACATCGCGGGACCCACTAAGAGTAAAACTGCGCCTATCACCACGACCTTTGGCACAAATGTTAAGGTTGATTCGTTGATTTGTGTCGCGGCTTGAAACATCGCAATGATTAAACCAACGACAAGCGTTGGTAACAATAATGGAATCGTGAGTTTGACTGCCACGACCATCGCATTTTGCGCGACAGTATAAATAATTTCGGGTGTCATAAGTTCGACGCTCCGTTAAGTGCCAACAAAAAAGCTCGCTGCGAGCATTTCCATAATAAGCGACCAGCCATCCGCAAGAACAAATAGCATAATTTTAAACGGTAACGAAATAATCATCGGCGACAACATCATCATACCCATCGACATCAACACACTAGCAACCACTAAATCGATAATCAAAAACGGTAAAAAAATCAGAAAACCAATTTGAAATGCCGTTTTAATTTCGCTAGTCACATAAGCGGGTAACAGTAATGAAAATGGAATTTCGTCTGCATTCGTTAATTCCGCTTTACCTGAAATTCGTACAAAAAGTTCTAAATCGCTTTCGCGGGTTTGTTTGGTCATGAATTGGCGAAACGGAATTGACGCTTTTTCAATCGCTTGCATCGCATCGATTTTTTCTTCCATGTACGGTTGCACCGCTTCAACATTCACTTTGTCGATAACAGGCATCATAATAAAAATGGTCAAAAACAACGATAATCCAAGCAAAACCTGATTACTTGGAACCTGTCCCGTGCCAAGAGCTTGGCGCAACAAGCTAAACACAATCATAATTCGCGTGAACGAAGTCATTGTCAGCAACATCGCGGGTAACAACGTCATCATCGTCATCAACGCCAAAATCTGCAATGTGACGCTGTAAGTTTGACCGCCTTTCGGATTCGATGTGACAGTCAACGCTTCAATTCCAGATGGCAATGCGAACGCTACACCACTCAAACCAAGTGCTGCGAGCGTTAGCAAAATGAAAATCATGGTACGTTTACGCATCGACTTTTCCTTTCATGACTTGTTTTAATTTGTACGCGAAACTATTTTCGGACGGCTCAAACGTAATTTTATTCAAACAATCTTCGCCTTCTAAAACGTGTAACATTTCAATGCGGCTGGGCGTTACGCCGAGAATTAACTGCTTTTTTCCTGCTTGAACCAACACTAATTTTTCACGCATCCCCAACGATAAACCACCGACAATTTGTAAGCGATCACCGCCGATTTGAGTTGCTGATTGAAGTTGCCGAATTGCCCAAACGCAAATCGCAAAAATCACTAAAACAATCAGCAACCCAAACGCCCAACTCGCGAAATCAGTGCTAGAAATAATTTCGTTTTGTCGCATTATGCCAAGCGTTTGACGCGCTCTGACGGACTAATCACGTCGGTTAAACGAATGCCAAATTTATCGTTAATTACAACAACTTCACCATGGGCAATCAACATTCCATTAACTAAAACGTCTAAGGGTTCACCCGCAAAACGTTCTAATTCCACGACAGAACCTTGATTAAGTTGTAATAAATTCCGAATACTAATGTTTGTTCGTCCAATTTCCATCGAAATGACGACGGGAACATCTAAAATAACATCTAAATTAACTTCTTCATTAACCGCTTCTTGCTCGCCTTCGTAATCGTCAAATTCTTTGAATGCAACGGTTTCTGTATCTTCGTTCATTTCGCTCATGTTAACTCTCGCTCAATATAATTTTAATTAGTAATGCGGTCAGTAATTTGAACCGCGTAATTGCCATCAGAAATCCCAACTTTTCCTGTAAATATAGGAACATGTGCGGCATTCAATGACACAAGATCAGGTAAATCAATCGGAATCACATCGCCTTTTTTAAGTTGTAGCACGCTGCGAATCGACATATTTTTTTCAACTAAAATGCTGTTAATTGGCATTTCAACGCGCATCACTTCGCGATAAAGTGAGTCATACCAATTTTCATCAACATCGTCTTGACTGGTATTGATAACATCGAGCAAGTCTCGAATAGGTTCAAGCATTGCGTAAGGTAACGCGATATGAATATCACCGCCGCCGCCTTCCAAATCAACGTGAAAAGTAGATACCACAATCAATTCTGTCGGTTCAATAATGTTTGCGAAACGAGGATTGATTTCAGAACTTAAATACTCAAAATCTAATCCCAAAACGGGTTTCCATGATTCTTTTAAGTCTTTAAAAATCAATTCGACAAAAATCATCACAATTCGCATTTCTGTATTGGTAAATTCTTTACCTTCTGAGGGGGCATTTTCAAAAAATCCGCCGCCACCAAAGAAATTATCTACCGCCGTAAAAATTAAACTCGGCTCCATGATAATCAAGGCTTTACCACGCAAAGGATTTACACGAATTACCGTTAAACTGGTAGGAACGAGCAAGCCTTGGGTAAATTCCGAAAACTTTTTAATTTGAATACCTGAAATATAAATTTCAGCCGAACGGCGAATAAACTGAAAAACAGAAACGCGTAATAATCGTGCAAAACGTTCATTAATCATTTCCAGCGTTGGCATTCGACCACGAACAATTCGTTCCTGATGCGCTAAATCATACGATTTAACGATGCCACGCTCTTTCATTTCCTCGGCAACTTCTTCGGAATAGACGCTCGATTCTTCATCGTCAGCACCGCCACCCGAATCAAAGTCTTCATCACCACCGCCACCCATGCCATTCAATAAGGCATCAATTTCTGCTTGTGAAAGTAAGTCGCTCATAATTCTGTGTTATTGCATAATAAATGAAGTGAAATAAACTTCTTTGATTTCTGATTCTGGCGACATTTTTTCAAGCATCGCAGTCACGTCATCAAAAATTGCATTTCGCAAAGCGACTTTGCCTTCATGCGTTTTTAAACCGTCAGTATTTTGTCCGCTGATAAGCATCAGCAAATTGCTCATCATCATGGGTTCATTTTTCTTTAAAACAGCAATTGTCGCTGCATCATCTGCTGCAATCGACAATGTAATTTTCACTAAACGCACTGAGGAGTTTTGTGGGAAATTAACCACTAATGGTTTTGAAAGTTCGTTATAAACTGTAGTTATAACAGGCGGTGGTGGTTCAGCACATGCTATTTCAACTGCTTTTTCTGCTTGCATCTTCATGTAATAGAACATTCCACCTGCACCAGCCGATAACGAAAGAATGATAGCAAGTACCAAAATAATTAAGGGTTTTTTAGATGGCTTTTCAGCCGCTTCGTCTTGTTCCATTTGAGCCATATCGACAACCTATACGTTTGTTCATTTAACGAAAACACCAGAAAATATGCTGGCAATTATACCTATAAACCAATAACGACAAGCGACGTTATTGTTGTTGCATTTTATTTGCAGTAATTGTGCCAAATAATATATTGACACGGTTTTTTTTAGTTCTATTTATTTGCAAGCAACATCAATTCCATAAACCGTGGCATAATAACGTCATTGTAATTTTGTCTATTTCTCTATGAAAATCCATGATGACGCGCTGCGGGAATTAGCTCTCGCAGTCATTCAAGTTGAAGCGCAAGCCGTTGCTCATTTAGCTTCCCGCATTGATGCCAATTTTGTGGCAGCGTGTAAATTACTATTTGCCTGCAAAGGTCGAATTGTTGTCACAGGTGTTGGAAAGTCGGGACATATTGGTGGAAAAATCGCTGCGACGTTAGCAAGTACGGGAACGCCTGCTTTTTTCGTTCATTCGGGTGAAGCAAGTCACGGTGATTTGGGTATGATTACCGCGCAAGACGTGATTTTGGCTTTATCAAATTCAGGTGAAACAACAGAGATTTTAGCGATTTTGCCATTAATAAAGCGGCTTAACATTTCACTAATTGCATTAACGGGAAATCCAGAATCGACACTTGCGAAATTCGCCACAATTCATTTGGACGTTTCGGTTAAACAAGAAGCCTGTCCGCTCGGTTTAGCTCCAACTTCCAGCACAACTGCTGCTCTAGTTATGGGTGATGCGTTGGCGGTTTCGTTATTGGAAGCGCGTGGTTTTACACGAGATGATTTTGCTTTTTCGCACCCTGGTGGACAATTAGGACGGCGTTTATTATTGCGAGTTAGCGATATTATGCACACTGATTCAGCCATTCCAAAAGTTAGTAAAAACACCTCGGTTAGTGGTGCAATTTTAGAAATGACGACAAAAAAATTGGGCATGACAGTGGTTATAAATTCAGAAAATGAATTGCTCGGCGTTTTTACCGATGGTGATTTACGGCGATTACTTGGTAACAATCTGAGTTTGCCAAATTGTGAAATTCACGAAGTCATGACCAAAAATAGCAAAGTGATTCACGCCGATTGTTTGGCGGCAGAAGCAATGCAAATTATGCAACAACAGAAAATTAGTGCTTTATGCGTGGTTGATGACCAGCAAAAAGTGTGTGGCGCGTTAAATATGCACGATTTGATTCGTGCGGGGATAGTTTAAATGATACCAGTTCGAGTAATGGAGCAAGCCCGTCAAATTCAACTTTTGATTTTAGATGTCGATGGTGTTTTGACGGATGGAAAATTGTTTTTTGACCATTTGGGCAATGAATTTAAAGCCTTTCATGCGCGTGACGGTCACGGCATCAAAATGTTGCAACAAACGGGCGTTGAAATTGCGGTAATTTCGGGACGTGAATCGTTCATTGTCACCAAACGCATGGAAGAATTAGATGTCACACTTGTTTATCAAAATCAACGTGATAAACGCGCCGCATTTGCAGATTTATTGCAAAAGTTAGATTTAACGCCTGAACAAGTCGCGTATGTTGGTGATGATGTGGTCGATTTACCCATTATGACGCAAGTCGGTTTGGCGATTGCGGTGGCGGATGCGAGTGAAGCTGTTATTGCTTGTGCGGATTGGACAACGACGTTAGGTGGTGGACTTGGCGCGGTGCGCGAAGTGTGCGACATGATTATGCAATCACAAGATAATTTTGAAACGATTTTGGCGGATTATTTGCAATGATGCCGAAACATAACGCTTTTTATGGTTATGTGATTGCATTGGCAATCGCGAGTAGTTTATTCGCAAAATGGCTGACAAATGAAGAGGCTGAACGGAGAGAAGCCATTGCACACAGCGCAGACTTTTTTAGTGTCGGTTATCAAAAATGGCAAATGAATGAACACGGCGATTTAGGTTCGCATTTAACTGCCAATAAAATGGCACATTACAGCGATGACGGCACGACCCAGTTAGAAAATCCTCTGATGTTTTTTTATAACGCGCCAAATCCCGCATGGCAGATTCAAGCCGAATCTGGCAAATTAGAAAAAGGCGGTGAAACGCTTTGGTTGAATGGCAAAGTCGAAATCGAACGTGCCGCAAGTTCGCAAGGACGCGAGTTAATTATTCATACTTCAAATTTAACGGTTTTTCCTAAAACATCTTTCGCACAAACAAACGAATTCACCGAATTAAAAAGTAGCAATAACATCACAACTGGAACAGGTATGAAGGCGACATTTAGTGCGCCCGTTCATTTGGAATTATTAGCAAAAGTACATGGCAATTATGATAAAAAATAAACAACTTTGGTTATGCGCCGCCCTGCTCTACAGCACAAATTTATTCGCACTCGAAAGCGATGCAAAACAACCAATTACGATTGATTCAAATGGTGCGACGTATGATGAACGCGCTGAACTTAGCACTTACACAGGAAATGTCGTTGCCACACAAGGCAGTATTCGGGTGAATTCGGATAAATTAGATGTGCATTTCAAAGGTGGCGATGCTGAAAAATTGGTTTTTTCAGGTAAATCAGCACGTTTCAAACAAACACCTAGCGCGGGTGGAAAAGATATTACAGGTCAGGCTTCAACAGGCGAGTTTTATCCCAAACGTAATTTATTGGTCTTAATTGGTGACGCGACGGTTTTACAAGGAAACGGAACGTACTCCAGTGATTATATTGAATACGATATTAAAACCTCGCTTGTCAAAGCGGGTGATAAAAGTGCTTCAACCGATAACAGTAAACAGCGCGTTCACGTTGTCATTCAGCCAAAACCATAAATTATGATTCTCGCCGCGACACAAATACACAAAAATTATAATAAACGTCCTGTCGTCAAAGGCGTTTCGTTACAAATCAAAACAGGCGAAGTTGTCGGTTTACTAGGTCCAAATGGCGCAGGAAAAACCACCAGTTTTTATATGCTAGTTGGCTTAGTTAAAGCCGATGGTGGCGACATTACGCTTAATGGAAAAACGATAACGACAATGCCAATGCACGTTCGCGCTCAAAATGGGATTGGTTATTTGCCACAAGAACCGTCAGTTTTCCGTAAATTAAGTGTTTCGGATAATTTGCGGGCGGTTTTACAATTGCGTGATGATTTAACGGCAGGTCAAATTGAATTAAAAATCATGGATTTAATGGATGAATTCAGTATTACACACTTAAAAAATCAGTTGGCATTAAGTTTATCGGGTGGTGAACGGCGGCGCGTTGAAATTGCCCGCGCCCTCGCCTCAAATCCAAAATTTATTTTACTTGATGAACCGTTTGCGGGCGTTGATCCGATTTCGGTTGATGATATTAAAAAAATTATTCAACATCTCACGCAACGCGGTATCGGCATTTTAATTACCGAACATAACGTGCGTGAAACGCTAGACATTTGCGACCACGCTTATATTTTAAGTGATGGACAAGTTATCGCCGAAGGAAATGCAGAGCAAATTGTTGCTAACAAAGAAGTTCGCGATGTGTATTTAGGTACAAATTTTAGTATGTAGCTACAATAAAACTATTAAATCAAAGGGTTATCGCCAATGAGGCAATCTTTAAATTTACGAATGGGTCATCAATTATCGATGACTCCGCAGTTACAACAAGCGATAAAGTTATTGCAAATGTCCACACTGGATTTGCAACAGGAAATTCAACAGGCATTAGAATCTAACATTATGCTGGAATTAGAAGATGATGAATTTGGTTCATTTTCACTTGATGTTCCTTTGCACGATAAAAAAAGCGATAACCTTGATTTATTACACAGCAGTGAAGGCTCACAGACAGATATTCCAGATGATTTACCAACAGATTCTTCATGGGACGATATTTACGAAACAGAATATGAACCCACTCTGCCCGATTATGATTTTGGATCAATTCAAGAAACGTCGAATTTCGAGGGCGAATTTGAAAGTCAGCGCACCAACACGTTAAGTTTACAAGCGCATTTATTGGCTCAATTGGATTTAGTGTCGTTTTCTGAACACGATTTTGCGATTGCCATTGCCATTATTGATTCGATTAACACGGAAGGTTATTTGACCACGAGTGTGGACGATATTTTTCAAAACTTATATGAACAAATGCCTGATTTAGAACTCGACGAAGTTTATGCTGTATTACATCGAGTTCAACATTTTGATCCTGCTGGGGTCGCTGCAGTAGATTTAAGTGATTGCTTGCGTTTGCAATTATTACAATTACCTGATGACACACCTTGCAAAGCCGATGCGTTAATTCTCGTGATACGTCATTTGGATTTACTCGCCACACACGAACAAAGTAAATTGGTACGCAAATTAGCCGTTACCGAAAAAGAATTAGATTTGATTGTGGCGTTGATTAGAACATTAGACCCAAAGCCTGGTGAACAAATTCAAAGTACGTTGTCGGAATACGTTGTACCAGATGTTTATGTGCGGAAAATTAACGATTATTGGCATGTTGATTTGAATCCAGAAATTGCCCCTAAATTGCGAGTTAATGAAATGTATGCAGGCTTAATTAAAAAAGCTGATACGGGCAAAGACAATACCGTGATGAAAGAACATTTGCAGGAAGCAAAATGGTTTATCAAAAGTTTACACAGTCGTAACGACACATTATTACGCGTGGCGCGTTGCATTGTTGAAAAGCAAACTGCATTTTTTGAGCATGGTTCAATCGCAATGAAATCGATGGTATTGCGCGATGTGGCAGAAGAATTAGAATTACACGAATCGACTATTTCACGAGTGACCACGCAAAAATATATGCACACGCCGAATGGAATTGTTGAATTTAAATACTTTTTTTCGAGTCATGTTTCCACAGATGGTGGTGGCGAATGTTCATCAACAGCTATTCGTGCATTGATTAAAGAACTTATCGGCAATGAAAATGTCACAAAACCACTT
>SESD01000695.1_pt1 | contig 20384 bp, 17 predicted proteins | sample 3171411 | NCBI WGS metagenome assembly SESD01 (sample SAMN06051880, study PRJNA518727) | freshwater metagenome | biome: subpolar coniferous forest; feature: holomictic lake; material: water; isolation source: holomictic Lake 442, 16.5 m depth | place: Canada: near Kenora, Ontario | collected...
TCCGTTCCGTCAGGCCGAGTTCGACATCATGTACGGCAAGGGCATCAGCCGCGAGGGCTCGCTGCTCGATCTTGGCGTCGAGATGTCCATCATCAAAAAGTCGGGAGCATGGTTCACCTACGAAGGTGAGCAGCTTGGCCAGGGTCGCGAGAACGCGAAGAACTACCTGCAGGCCAACCCGCAGCTCATGGTCGAAATTTCCGAGAAGGTACGTGGCCAAGCAGGCCTCGATGGCGACGTCGATACCTTCGGCGCAAAAGACGACGAACCAATCTCACTCGAGTCATAAGCCGTGTGGCGGGGGTGCCGACTCCGGTCCGCCCCCGCCACACGCAGCTCGCGTGTCCAATCGAGTGTGCTCCCCACTACCTTGGCGTGGTCGCCAGACAGACACGCGTCACAAATAGGAGTACACCATGAGCACCGTTCGCGCATTTACCGTTGGCAAGACTGAGTCGGGCTGGACCCGCACCGTCACGCAGTTCTCGAACGATCAACTTGGCGACGGCGACGTGCTGATCCGGGTTGAGTATTCGGGCATCAACTTCAAAGACGGCCTTGTCGGCTCCGAAACCGGTCGGGTGGCGCGCATCGACCCCATCATTCCTGGCATCGATCTGGCCGGCGTGGTGGTCGAGAGCAACGACCCAGCCATCGCAGTTGGCTCGTCGGTGCTGGCCCACGGTTACGACATCGGTGTTGCTCACCACGGCGGCTACGCCCAATTCGCGCGTATTCCGTCGGCGTGGATCGTGCCGATGCCAGCGGGCCTCGATTCCCGCACCGCAATGATGGTCGGTACCGCTGGCTACACGGCGGCGCTATCGGTAGACGCCCTCGAGCGCGCCGGGCTTGTGGCCGGAGCCGGACCAGTGTTGGTTACCGGCGCAACCGGCGGCGTTGGCTCAATGGCCGTTGGCATGCTCGCTGCTCGTGGCCACGAAGTTGTTGCCAGCACCGGCAAAGTCGATCAAGCCGATTGGTTGCGCTCGTTGGGCGCCAACGAAGTGATCGATCGCGCCGAGACCTCGGCCGAGTCCACTCGTCCGCTCGAGCGCGAGCGTTGGGCCGGTTCGGTCGACTGCGTTGGCGGTTCTACCTTGGCCTATGTGCTGCGCACACTGCGCTACGGCGCCTCGGTTGCGGCCAGTGGTCTCACCGGTGGCACCGATCTGGGCACCACGGTGCATCCATTTATCTTGCGCGGTGTGAACCTGCTGGGCATCGACAGCGTGCAGACACCGTTGGCGCCACGCATCGCCATGTGGCAGCGCATCGCTACAGACCTGCGTCCAACATGGCTCGACACCGAGGTTGCGCAGGTGGTTGGACTCGACCAGTTGCCAGCAGAACTCGACCGCATTCTGGTGGGCGGCATGCGCGGCCGAGTGTTGGTCGACCCGCAACTCTGACCCGCAGCGGCCAAAGAGGCGATCTATAGGTGATACGTCTCGGTGTTGCCGTCTACCCCGATGGCTTGACCCGAGATCATCGCCGATGCGGGCGATGCCAAGAACAAACACATCGCCGCCACATCTGAAGGTTCAACGAACCGCTTCAGTGACTGCCCAGACACGTATTCGTTTTCGACAACCGACGCCGGTACACCTCGGAGTTCGGCCTCGGCTGCAATCACGCCGTCCATACGCTCGCCACGAACCGAACCTGGGCAAATGGCATTGCATCGAACTCCAGAAGGCCCGAGTTCAATAGCGAGCGACTTCGTGAGGCCTATGACGGCCCACTTGGCCGCTGCATATGGCGTGCGCATTCCATAGCCAAATACGCCCGCCATCGACGACATATTGATGATCGATCCGTGGCCTTGAGCCTTCATCAATGGAGCAACTCGCCGAGCGCACAAGAAGTGCGAGTCGAGGCTTGCCGCTAAACAGGCGTGCCATTCGTCGATCGAGATATCTTCGACCATCGCGGTGGGGCCCTTGGTGCCAGCGTTGTTGATTAATACGTCCACGCCACCCAGATCGGCAATGGCCATATCGATCCATTGGTCCACCTTGGCCGGGTCGGCGAGATCGACCTGTGTTGCCCGTAGCGAGGGCGACTCAGCGCGACACAGCGAGATGGCGCGCTCGTCGATATCGCAGAGATGAACAGTGGCGCCAGACGCAGCGAACGCGTCGGCGATGACCCGACCGATGCCCGCCGCTGCGGCTGTGATGAGAACGCGTTGAGACACGATGGTCCTTTGGTCGGCGACGGTTGACGCTCGACACTACCGAGCGCTGATAGCCCGAAAGCGCATGGCCCAGACGGCCGTAAAAATGCAGGTGGAGCACCCAACAATCACAGAACGAACGTTCCGGAAACGGTGTATGAATTGTCAAGGATTCTTGACACTCCATAGGGCCGCTACTAACGTCCCGTAGGTTCCGGGAGACCTCAACTCGGACCAAACACATGGGGAGAGAAATGAATTTTTCGAAACTTGATCGTGCCCGACGCAGTGTCGGCCCACTCGAGAACAATCTGATCGATAGCTACGCGGCCGGCGCCATCTCGCGTCGTACCTTCGTGACACGTGGTTCGGTCCTCGGTCTCGGCGTAGCGTTCATGGGCACCATCATCGCCGCTTGCGGTTCGGATGAGAAGACCCCAGCCGGCACCACTGGTGACTCGGTCACCGGCGACAGTACTGCTGTTACCGAAGCGACTGGCTCCATCAAGCAGGGTGGCACCCTCAAGATCGCTGCGCAGAAGCCAGCCGGTCCTCTCGACCCAGTGGCAATGGCCAACTTGGGCACCTACACACCAGTGGTCATGTCGTTTGAGTACCTCGTGAACACCTTGGGCGCCGACTTGTCGCCAATGTTGGCCGAGTCGTGGAAGCCAAACGACGACGGCAGTGTCTGGACCTTCAACCTCCGCAAGGGCGTCAAGTGGCACGATGGCAAGGACTTCACCTCTGCCGATGTCGTCGCCACGATGGACCGCTTGGCCGAGAGCAACCTCAAGGCATACATCACCGCAGGCTCCACCAAGGCAATCGACGCCAACACCGTCGAGATCACCTTGCTCGCCGCTGATGGTCAGTTCCCGTACCAGGTCGGCCCGTACAACCCGCAGGCTTTGATCACCCCAGTCGACTACGTGCTAGGCACCACCCTCGACAAGGTTCCGAACGGCACCGGCCCATTCAAGCTCACCAAGTACGACGAGGCCGTTGGCGCCACGTACGAGGCGAACGCCGATTACTGGGATGGCAAGCCATACCTCGACTCGCTTGAGTTCACCTTCAACGAAGACCTCGCCACCTTGGTGTCAGGTATGCAGGCTGGCGAAGTCGACGCAATCGTGCAGTTCTCGGTGATCGGTGGCGACGCACTGCTCGCCGACGACAACATCGAGGTTGGCATCATTCACGGTTCGGCTCACCGCATGCTCTGGATGAACACCCGCGAAGGTGACTTCACCGATGTGCGCGTTCGTCAGGCAGTTGCCCTCGGCATCGACCGTCCGGCACTCATCGAAACCATCCTCAAGGGCAAGGGCGACATCGGCAACGACCACCCAATCGCTCCGATCTACCCTTACTTCGATGCCTCGCAGCCACAGCGCACCCGCGACATCGAAAAGGCCAAGCAGTTGCTCAAGGATGCCGGCAAAGAGGGCCTCAAGGCCACGATGTTCTTCCCCAAGCTCCAGGAAATCCCCGAGCTCGCTCAGCTCATGCAGAGCCAGCTCAAGGAAATCGGCATGGACATCACCCTTCAGCAAGAGGTCGAAGTCGACGGCGAAGAGTGGTGCAAGGTCTATGACTCGAAGGTTGAGCCAGCAGGCTGCGACGGCGGCGGCGACTTCGGTATCGTCGACTACGGCCCACGCGGCGTTCCTGATGTGTACCTCGTGAAGGCATACGCAACGGGCGAGTGGAACTCGGCTCACTACATCTCCGAGCCATTCCGTGCAGCAACCAAGGCATACCAGGCAGCGCTCGACGATGAGGCCCGCAAGGCGCCAATCGCTGACATCCAAAAGATTGCCAACGAAGACGTCCCATACGTGATCCCATACTTCTACAACACGCTCTTCGCAAATAAGAAGACCGTGACAGGAATTGTGGCCACGGGCCTCGGTCACTTCGACTGCGGCAAGGCCGGCTTCACCGCCTGATTCTGAGCTAGTTCGTCACTTGTCAGGCCTGTGGCCCGCTGCCGTATGGTGGCGGTGCCACAGGCCTGATCTGTCAGTACCCCATTAGTTTCCAATTCGAATTCATGAAGGAGGCCTGATGGGCCGGTATCTGCTGAGGCGCTTGTCCTCTGCGGTAGTCACGCTGTGGCTTCTTGCCACAATCGTGTTCCTCATCGTCAGCGTCCTGCCCGGAGACGTGGGCCGCAAGGTTCTTGGTCCGTTTGCGCTCAAAGAAGATGTTGCCCGGTTCAACCTTGAGCACGGCATCAACCGCCCGTTGCTCGCCCAGTACTTCACCTCGATCCGCCGACTGTTCACGCTGAACTTTGGATCCTCGTATAACAGTGGGGGATTGGTACGCGACATCATCTTCCCAGCGCTCTTTCGCTCGGGAAAGCTTGCTCTGCTCGCCTTTGTCATCACGATCCCCATCTCGATCGCTGCAGGCATCTTTGCCGCGCGACGTCAGGACAAATTGTCCGACCGAATCGTGGTCAACGTTGGCCTCGCCACATCATCGATTCCCGAATTCGTTACCGCAGCGTTGATCATGTCGTTGTTCTGCGTGCACTGGAAACTCGGCAAAGTGTTCGCCGATCCTCCTGCAGGCACGTCGGTTATTGGTCAACTGCGCATGCTGCTCGCACCCGCGATGGCGATGGTGATTGCCTACTTTGGCTACATCGCGCGCATGTCTCGCGCGGGCGTTATTCATGGCTTGCAAAGCGACTATGCCCGCACCGCCACGATGAAAGGCCTCTCGAAAGGCAAGGTGATGCGCACGCACATTCTTCGCAACGCGTTGGCGCCCACCATCACCGTCATCAGCGTGCAGGTCGGTTACCTGTTCGGTGGCATCATCGGCGTTGAGAAGGTCTTCAACTATCACGGTCTGGGCTCCACCATGCTGACCGCTGTGAAGGCTCGCGACATTCCGGTGCTGCAGGGCGCCGTGCTGCTGGTGGGCATTATCTACATGGTGTCCACGCTGCTTGCCGACCTACTCATCGCCTTGCTGAACCCTCGCGTCCGACTGGAGACAACACGATGAGCGACTCCGAACACCCCAGTCCTCACCACGACCATCTCATCTCTTCCCCGGGCGCGGACACCTTGGTGCCCAGCACTGATTCGGCTTCCGACAATTTGTTGCCCGCTACTCCGGTTGAGCTCGAACTCAGCGGCGCGTTGCACCTCAGCGAACGGCACCAAGCGCGCCGCGAAAACTGGCGGCTTATTCGTCGTCGCCCAGCGTTCATTCTTGGCACGTTCATCGTGGCCGTGTGGTTGGTGTGCGCAGCGCTTGGCGATCGCATCACACCGCACAATCCGCTCGACTTCCGCGTCGCAACCCACCTCTCGCCACGCGCGGCGTATCCGTTTGGCACCGACTCGCAAGGTCGCGATGTGCTCTCTCGCGTGATGGCCGGAGCGCTCGACGTGATGAAGGTCGCGCCACTCGCTGCCGTGCTCGGCGTGGTGTTCGGCGTCACCGTCGGGATGCTGATGGGCTATATCGGCGGCTGGCTCGATCAGATTCTCAGCCGAATCGTTGAGGCCTTCCTTGCATTGCCGGTGCTGCTCGTCGCGTTGCTGGCGCTCACCACCCTTGGCAACTCCACGTTGGTTGTCATCGGTGTGGTCTCGGCGCTGTTTACACCCGTGGTGGCCCGCACGGTGCGAGCCGCAGTGCTTGCCGAACGAGACCTCGACTACGTCACGTCGGCCAAGCTACGCGGCGAATCGTCGTTGTTCGTGATGTTCAAAGAGATTTTGCCCAACGTGAGCGGCCCGATCATTGTTGAGCTCACCGTGCGTATCGGTTACGCCGTGTTCACTGTGGCAACGCTGTCGTTCCTTGGTGCCGGCCCGCAACCACCATCACCCGATTGGGGTGCTCAAGTCAGCGAGGGCTTCCGCGTGATTAGCGCAGGCATTTGGTGGACCACGTTCTTCCCAGCAGTGGCAATCGCCAGCTTGGTCATTGCGGTCAACCTCATTGCCGACTCGGTGCAGTCAGTGCTCGAGGCGTCATGAGTACTCACGCTGAAACATCTGTAGCTGCTGCGGCGCTGTTGGTAGACAACCTTGAGGTCGCGTATACCGTTCGGGGAATCGATCGAGCGGTGCTGCGTGGCGTTTCGTTCTCGATCGCGCCAGGCGAGGCATACGGACTCGTTGGCGAGAGCGGCTGCGGCAAGTCCACTACCGCATACGCCTCGATGCGCTACCTGCCGCGCAACGGCAAGATCCTGAGTGGCAAGGTGCTTGTTGATGGCGACGATGTCACCAACATGACTGGCTCGCAACTGCAGCACTTCCGCGCCACCGAAGCCTCGATGGTCTACCAAGATCCCGCACAGGCAATGAACCCATCGATCAAAATTGGGCGCCAGCTCATCGAGAGCTTCACGCTGCTCGGCCGCTCAAAGTCTGATGCGACCAACGACGCTCTGCAGGCGCTGCGGCGAGTGCGTATCGCCGACCCTGAGCGCGTGATGGATCGCTATCCGTTCCAACTGTCGGGCGGCATGCAACAGCGCGTGGTGATTGCGATGGCCTTGGCTTGCGATCCAAAGTTGTTGGTGCTCGATGAGCCCACTACCGGTCTCGATGCAACGGTCGAAGCCGAAGTGCTCGATCTCGTGCGCGTGCTACGCGAAGAGACCAACGCTGCCGTGCTGATGATTGCTCACAACCTCGGCATCATTCGGTCGCTGTGCGATCGCGTTGGCGTCATGTACGCCGGCCAGATCGTCGAAGAGGGTCCCTGCCGCGAAGTCTTCGACGACCCGCAGCACCCGTACACGGTTGGTCTGCTGCGTTCGCTGCCGCGTCGTGGCGTGCGCAAAACCGAGCAGGCGCTGGCCACCATCCCGGGCATGTTGCCGCTCATCGGCACCGATCTGCCCACGTGTGTTTTCGTCGATCGTTGCCCACTCGCCGACGATCTGTGCCGCAGCGTGGTGCCCCCTGTGGTGCCAGTGGGTATCACTGGCAATCGATACACGCGCTGCCATCACCTCGATCGCATCAGCGACATCATCGAAGCTCCCATCGACGTGCCCATCGGCATCTTGGCCAAGAGCGAAGACAACCCCGATGTGCTCGAGTTGTCGCATGTCTCCAAGACCTTCCGTCAGCGCAGTACCGAAGTGCCAGCGCTTGTCGAAGTCGATCTGCAACTTGGTGAGGGTGAGACCCTTGGCATCGTGGGCGAGTCGGGTTCGGGCAAGTCCACTCTGGCGAAGACCATGCTCGGCATCGAGTCGGCCGACATGGGTGGTGTGGTCTCGCTCGATGGTCACGCGGTGGCAGCCAAAACTGCCGGGCGCAGCACCGACGATAAGCGGGCCATGCAGATGGTGTTTCAGAACCCCGATTCGGCGCTCAACCGAGCGTGGTCGGTGCGCCGCATTCTGCTTCGCTCGGTCACCAAACTCACTGGCATCAAGGGCGACGAAGCCAACGACCGAGTCGAGAAACTTGCGGCTCAATTGCGGCTCACGCCGCGTCACCTCGATCTCAAGCCACGCCAGTTGTCGGGCGGCCTCAAGCAACGCGTCGCCATCGCCCGCGCCTTCGCCGGCGACCCGCGCATCGTTGTGTGCGACGAACCCACCAGCGCGCTCGATGTGTCGGTGCAGGCAGCCATCTTGAACTTGCTCGCCGACCTGCAAGCCGAGCAGCACACCAGTTATGTGTTCATTTCTCATGACATGGGTGTTGTGCGCTACCTCGCCGATCGCATTGCCGTGATGTACCTCGGTCGCATCCAAGAGATCGGTCTCACCGACGACATCTTCAATGGCCCGAATCATCCGTACACCGAAGCCTTGTTGTCAGCGGTGCCCAGCCTCGATGGCGAAATCACCACACGCATTCGTCTTGATGGCGAAATCCCAAGTCCGGCGAATCCGCCGTCGGGTTGCGTGTTTCATCCGCGCTGCCCACGTGCCATCGCAGGCGTGTGCGAAGTGAGCGAACCGCCGTTGGTTGAGGTTGCGATTGGGCACTCAATGCGCTGCCATATTCCCATCGACGAACTACGCGTTCTTCAGCAGGGCAACTAACACATGGATGCTCAGCGACGTCCCGACAACGTCGTTGTCATCTTGCTCGACAGCCTCAATCGCCACGCCCTTGGTTGCTACGGCGGCACCGAGTGGGCTACACCAAACCTCGATCGATTTGCCCAACGCGCCACTCGGTTCACCAACCACCACACCGGTTCGTTGCCGTGCATCCCAGCGCGCCACGACCTGTTGGTTGGCGCATGGGACTTCATGTGGAAGCCGTGGGGCTCCATCGAGTTATGGGAAGAAGCAATCACTGCCACGCTTCGACGTGCGGGCGTCGTCACGCAGCTGATTACCGATCATCCGCATCTGTTCGAGACTGGTGGCGAGAACTATCACAGCGACTTCACCGCGTGGCAGTACGAGCGCGGCCACGAAAGCGATCCGTGGAAGACCCGTCCCGACCCTTCGTGGATTGGGGCGCCAACATACGGCCGCGGGCACACGCACTACGACAACTCGCGTGGCTACTTCATGGCCGAAGACGACTTCCCCGGTCCGCGCACAATGGCTGCCGCCGCGCGTTGGTTGGGCGATCATGCGCCGCATCACCGCGCCGCGGGACAACGGTTCTTTTTATGGGTCGACGAGTTCGATCCGCACGAACCATTCGACACACCCGAGCCGTGGGCATCGATGTACGACCCCGATTGGCAAGGCCCCAATCTCATCTGGCCGCCATACAAAGTTGGCGCGTTGGCCGACGGCGTGCTCACGTCCGACGAAGCGCGTCAGATCCGCGCTCAGTACGGCGGCAAGCTGTCGATGATCGATCATTGGCTCGGCCGGGTGATGGATCAACTCGATGCCACCAAGGGCTGGGACGACACCGCTGTTGTCATCTGCACCGATCACGGCCACTATCTCGGCGAGCCCGACGTGCACGGCCGCGATGTGTGGGGCAAGCCAGCCTTGCCCGTGTACCGAACGCTTGGGCATACCCCGATGATGGTGTGGTGGCCCGGCGCCGAAACGCAGGGTGGTACGTGCGACGCGCTGACCACTACCTCTGATCTGCATGCCACGCTGCTCGACGCCTTTGGTGTCAGCGTCTCACATCGCACTCACGGCCATTCGCTGGCGCCGTTGCTCACCGGCCAAGCCACCGATGTGCGCGACTGGTTGCTCACTGGTGTGTGGGGTCGCGAGGTGCATCTCGTCACCAAGCAGTGGCGTTACGCGCGCGGACCCACCGGCGACAACGCGCCGTTATCGATGTGGTCGAACCGTTGGAGCACGATGCCCATCGGCAGTGCGCCCGATTTCAAGATGCCTCCTCCCGACTCGCGCGCCACGCTCGATCGCATGCCTGGCTCCACCATCCCCGTCATTCGTCAGCCGTTTCAGGCGGGCGACCTCTTGCCGTTTTGGGCCTATGCCGCGAAATACGAGACCTTGTTGTTCGACCGCATCGAAGATCCGTTCGAGACGCGAGACATCTCGGGTTCGGTCAACGAAGCCGACCCTGCCGAAGTGTTGCGCATTGCGTTGCAAGACATCGATGCTCCGAGCGACCAGTTCGAGCGGCTTGGTCTGGCCTGATCTGGATCTCACCTGATCTGGGGCAAACAACCGATCGGCGCTGGGCCTGCGCGCAGTAGGCTGGCAACCCTATGAGCCGCAGCTACGTCATTCGCACATATGGGTGCCAGATGAATGAGCACGACTCTGAGCGCATCGCCGGAATGCTCGAAGCCGACGGCTTGGTGCTTGCCGAGTCCGAAGAGACAGCCGATGTTGTGGTGGTCAACACCTGTTGCATTCGCGAAGGCGCCGACACCAAAACCTACGGAAACCTGGGTCATCTCAAGAGCTGGAAAGACCGCGTCGAGGGTCGCCAGTTAGTGGTGGCCGGATGCATGGCGCAAAAAGATCGCGATGGCGTGCGCGAGCGTGCGCCGTGGGTCGATGTTGTGCTGGGCACACACAACGTGCATCGTGCCAGCGAACTCATCACCTCGGCGCGTACCAGTGGCCCCATCACCGAGATCTTCGACGAAGCAGTCATCGACGACCACGCGCTGTTTCCCAGTGCGTTGCCCGTTCGTCGCGAGAGCAGCTTCAACGCCTGGGTCACCATCCAGATTGGCTGCGACAACTCGTGCGCGTTTTGCATCGTGCCGGCCGTGCGCGGCGTCGAGATCAGCCGGCCGTTTATCGACATCGTGCACGAGGTTGAGTTGCTGGCGTCGCGCGGCGTCACCGAGATCACCCTGCTTGGTCAGAACGTGAACAGCTACGGCCGCGATCTTGCGTTGGCGCAACGCCAAGGCGGTGCTAGCGATGTGCGCGTTCGGCCGATGTTCGCCGAACTGTTGCGCGCTGTTGCGGCGGTGCCGGGCATTCGTCGGGTTCGTTTCACCAGCCCGCACCCCAAAGACATGCGCCCCGACACCATTGCAGCGATGGCCGAATCGGCAGCGGTGTGCGAGCAGTTGCACTATCCGTTGCAGGCTGGCTCCGATCGCGTGCTGGCCGCCATGCACCGCGGCTACACCGCCGAGCGCTATCTCGAACGCCTCGTTCAGGCTCGTGCAGCGATGCCCGATCTGGCAGTGAGCACCGACATCATCGTTGGGTTCCCTGGCGAGACCGATGCCGATTTCGAGCACACGCTCGAGGTTGCCGCTGCCGCCGAGTTCGACTTCACGTTTACGTTCATCTTCTCGCCCCGCCCGGGCACCGAAGCCGCAACCATGCACGATCACTTCGTCGATCCAGCCGTTGCTGCGCAGCGATTCGACCGACTCAAGTTGGTGGTCGAGCGCAGCGCGTTGCTGAAGCATCGCGATCGAATCGGTCGCACCGAAGAAGTACTGGTCGAGGGTCCGTCGCGCAAGAATCCTGGTGTCGTATCGGGCCGCACGCGTCAATACAAGCTGGTGCACTTTCCATCTGATACCCCTATTCGTGCTGGCTCGTACGTGAGCGTGCGCATCGACACGGCGGCGCCACATCACCTCGGTGGCGAGATGGTCGAGTTCCTCGCCGAGCCATCGCACAAGATCCACATTCCCGTCGCCGCAGGCTGATCGGCTCGCGCGATCATGAACGCAGGCCGGTTGCGGCGGTGAAACAGATCGTCATTCTCGGCTCAACGGCCAGCGGCAAGAGTGATGTCGCAATGGCGCTTGGCGCCGAACGTGCCGAGCACGGCGACATCGAAATCGTGGCGGTCGACGCGATGCAGGTGTATCGCGGCATGGACATTGGCACTGCGAAGCCATCGCTCGCCGATCAAGCAGCGGTGCCGCATCGCTGCATCGATCTTGTCGGCCCACACGAACTGTTCACGGTTGCCGAGTTTCAGCGTGAGGCGCGAGCGGCCTTGGCGGGCATCGCTCAGCGCGAGCACATTGCGGTCTTGGTCGCAGGAACCGGCATGTATCTCACAGCGGTCATCGACAACTTCACGCTGCCGGGCGAGTGGCCCGCCATCCGCGCCGAACTCGAGGCAGTGACCGACATCTCTGAGTTGTATGCGCGCCTCATCGAGATCGACCCCGCTGCGGCAGCCAAGATTGAGCCCGCCAACCAGCGTCGCCTTGTGCGCGCGCTCGAGGTCTGCCTCGGTAGCGGCAAACTGTTCAGCAGCTTCGGTCCTGGGGCAACGGCCTTCCCAGAGATTCCTGCCGTGCAGATCGGGCTGCGTTGGCCACGAGATCTGTTGGCCCAACGCGTTGAGCAACGCGTGCACGCCATGATCGAACGCGGGCTGGTCAACGAAGTGCGTTCGCTTCTCGAGAGCAGCGAGGGTTTGTCGCGAACGGCCCGCCAGGCGCTGGGCTATCGCGAGTTGATCGCAGCGCTCGAAGGCACATGCTCGATCGATCAGGCGGTGGCCGAGATCATCGTGCGCACGCGCCAATTCGCGGTGCGCCAAGAGCGGTGGTTCCGCCGTGACCCTCGCATACAGTGGGTCGACATCACCGCCGATCCGGTAGCCGAAGTGCTTCCCATCGTTCGGCAGCACCTCGCATGATCACTCTTACCAAACACCACGGCCTCGGCAACGACTTCTTGGTCTGCGATATCTCGCAGGTGGGCTCCGACGCGCCGTGGGCTGAGCTGGCCGTGCAGTGGTGCGATCGCCGACTTGGCGTTGGTGCCGATGGCTTGCTGTTGCTGAACATCACTGGCACCGACGAGCTCACAATGGTGTTACACAACGCCGATGGCAGCCGCGCCGAGATGAGCGGCAATGGCATTCGCTGTTTGGCTCAGGCTGCCTACATCGCGCAGGCACGTACAGGCAACGTCGATTATGCAGTGAGCACCGATGCCGGGCTTCGTGCTGTGTCGGTGCGCCCAGTCGATTCGGTCACTGTGCAAGCAAGCGTAAGCATGGGCGCGGTAGCTGCTCTCGATCAGCCAACCGGATGGTCCACCATCGGGACCGATCCAGTGCGACCGGTGATGCACCTCAGCTTGGGCAACCCGCACACGGTGGTTGGTGTCGACGATGTGGCTGCAGTAGATCTGCTTGCGATCGGCTCCAAGATCCCACAGGTGAACCTAGAGATCGTCGAAGCCGGCCCCGAAGTGAACGCCATCACGATGCGTGTGCACGAGCGTGGTGCGGGCATTACTCAGGCTTGCGGCACCGGTGCGTGCGCCAGCGCATGGGCGGCGGCGCAGTGGGCGCTTGTCACACCCTACGATGGCGAGGTCATCGTGCATATGGACGGCGGCGATGCAACGGTTCGTCTCAACGAACCAGAGCAAGGTCACGTCACGTTGGTTGGCCCAGCGGTGTTCGTTGCTCAGATTCATGTCCATCAGTAACCACAGCGTCTGAAAGGCGGGCCATGACGAATCCTTATCAGGAGGCACTTGGCGCCACGCTGATCGAACGCACTAAGCGCGAGCGCATCGTGTTGGTGGGCGTGGTGCTGCGCGGCCAAACCGAAGAAGAAATGGAAGCCAGCCTCAACGAGCTCTCGTTGCTGATCGATACTGCAGGCGCCGACGAAGCGGGACGAATGACCCAGCGCCGCGACACGCCCGATCACACGTGGTTCATTGGCAAGGGCAAGGTCGACGAGCTTCGCGAACTGTGTTTGGCCGTCGATGCCGACACCGTGGTGTTCGATAACAACCTCGCCCCGGCGCAGCAGTACAACCTTGAAAAGCAGTTGGGCCGCACCGCCATCGACCGCACCGCGGTGATTCTCGACATCTTCGCTCAGAACGCGCACACGCTCGAGGGCAAGGCCCAAGTAGAGCTCGCGCTGTTGCGGTATCGGCTGCCCCGACTTCGTCGCGGTGTCAGCGGCAACTTGTCGCAGCAGGGCGCTGGCATCGGCACACGCGGCCCTGGCGAAACCAAACTCGAAGTCGACCGCCGACGCATTATGCGCCGCATCACCAAGCTCGAGCACGATCTCGTCGAACTGCAGCACACACGCAAATTGCAGCGCAAGGGCCGCGACAAGAGCGGTCTTGGTTCGGTCACCATCGTTGGCTACACCAACGCAGGCAAGTCCACGTTGCTCAACCAACTCACCCAAGCGGGCGTGCTTGTCGAGAACCGTCTGTTCGCCACGCTCGACCCCACCACGCGTCGCCTTGCGCTGCCCGGTGGCGAGCCGGTTCTGCTCACCGACACCGTTGGCTTCGTGCGACGGTTGCCGCACGGTTTGGTGCAGGCGTTTAAGAGCACTCTTGAGGTTGTTCGCGAGGCCGATTTCTTGGTGCACGTTGTCGACTCAAGCTCGCCCGATCCCGAAGGCGAAATCGCTGCCGTTCGGGCGGTGCTCACCGAGATCGACGCGCTGTCGGTGCCCGAGATGTTGGTCTTCAACAAGAACGACATCGACCCGGTCAGCGCTCAACGCCTTGTCGACCAAAACGAGGGTTCGGTGCAAGTGAGCTCGCTCACGGGTGCCGGTATCCCCGAGTTCTTGCAGACAGTTGCCGATCGTCTTCGTGCTCTCGCCAACGTTGTCGAACTGTTGGTGCCGTACGACCGCGGCGACATTGTTGCTGCAGTGCATCGAGAGGGTGAGGTCGTGTCTACATCGCACGAGGCCGAGGGCATTCGCATTCGCGCTCGGCTTGCATCAGCCTCGGCTGGTCGTCTCGATCAGTTTGTAGTTCACGGGTCCTGATCGGCCACCATAGAGACATCATGACCGCCGGATTTGTGCCACCCCCATATCCCTACGATCGCCTCGATCGTTTCAAGCCGCTTGCCAATGCGTTCGACGGTGGCCTCATCGACCTGTCCATCGGCACGCCATGCGATGCGCCGCCGCGCTTCGTGATCGATGCGTTGTCGCAGTCGAACTCTGAGCGCGGCTACCCGCCAAGCATCGGCACCGACGCATTGCGTCGCGCTGCCCAAGCGTGGATGTCTCGCCGCTTCGATGTCGATGTTCCGCTGACGCAGATCGGTGCATGCGTTGGCACCAAAGAGTTCGTCGCTACAACGGCGCAGTGGTTGCATCTTCGCTCGCCGCATCGCGACACCGTGCTGTATCCCGCCGTGTCGTATCCCACCTACGAAATGAGTGCCACGCTCGCGGGCTGCCGTGCAGTGGCGGTTCAGGTCACGGCCGCCGGCGGTCTCGACCTTGCGTCTATCGATCCGGCCGACGCGGCTCGGGCCTTACTGCTGTGGGTGAATAGCCCCAACAACCCAACAGGCGCACTCGATGATCTTAACGCTGCGGCTGCATGGGGCCGGGCCAACGACGTGCCCGTGTTCAGCGACGAGTGCTATGTCGAGTTCACATGGGATGGTCCCGGCCGCACCATTCTCGAAAGCGGACTCGATGGCGTGGTGGCGGTGCATTCGCTCTCGAAGCGATCGAACCTCGCCGGCTTGCGCGCCGGTTTTTATGCAGGCGACCCCGAGTTGGTCACCTACCTGCAAGAGGTTCGCAAGCATGTCGGCATGTTGGTTCCGGGCCCGGTGCAAGCTGCAGCAGCAGTGGCGCTCGCCGACGACGACCATGTCACAGCGCAACGAGATATCTACCGTCGGCGACTCGAACGCATGGCGCACATCGTTACGGCGTGGTCAGGCCTCGAGGTTCCGTTCCCGGCGGGTGCGTTTTACCTTTGGTTCGATGCTCACGACGGCTGGGAGTTCGCCGAAAAGTTCGCTACGGCTGCCGGCGCATTGGCCAGCCCAGGCGACTTCTACGGCGCTGGCGGGGCCAACAATGTGCGCATCGCCGTAGTGCAACCCGACGATCGAATTGAGCTCATCGCGAGACGCCTCGGAGTGAGTTGATGTCTGACCCAACGCTCGCTCAACCAACGCTCGTCAACCCAGCGCTTCAGCCGAGGCCGCTTGCGGCGCGCGGGGTGCGACGCAAGGGTCCGCTTGGTTTGGGGTTGTTGTTGCTGCTCGGCGGCCTTGGCGCGGGTGCCGTGCTGTTCGTCAACGCTGGTTCGCAATACAAGGTGGCGGTGAGCAATTTGCAGCGCAGCCCGGTGGGGTGCGATACCGGTCTCAACTTCACGTCTACCGGCACGTTCACGTTCTATATCGAGACCGTTGGCAGCGTCGGCGATCTTGGCGGCGACTGTGTGAACGCGAATCGCTCCTACGCTCGTCCGCCCGATGCGCCGTTGCCTGTGGTTGCGCTCACACTCAAAGACGCCAGCGGCACCGAGGTGCGTCTCGAACGAGCATCAGGTTCGAGCTACGACATGGGCGGATACGTGGGGCAGGCCGTACGCACGCTCACGATCGACCAACCCGGCCAGTACAGGCTCAGCGTCGAGAGCGACGCAAACGACTTCGCCATTGCGATTGGGCGTGACCCAGCAGGCGAATACGACAACCAACGTCTCGTTGCGCTCGTCGCGGCTCTTGGGGGACTGGTACTTGGCGGAGGGTTCACGCTGCTCGGTCTGCGCCGCACGGTACGTACGGCTGGCTCAGCGCCGGCCACCGCCGATGTGCCGCAATGGTGGCCAGACGATGAGATGCAGTTGCTGTGGCGACCCGCATCGGAGCCATACGTGCTTGAGCCGCACACGCCGGAGCTGCACGCACGAGCGCCGCAAGAACCGGCACCGCAGCCAGCGAATTGGCCACCACCTGTGTGGCCGCCACCCACGCCGCCAGCGCAGTAAGGCGAGTTAGAGGCGGCGCATCACCGTGACGACGCGGCCGAAGATTTCGACTTCGTTGGCGGCAAACACCATGGGTGACAAGCGGCTGTTCGATGGCACCAACGTGACCACGTTGCCCTTGCGTTGATAGGTCTTGACCGTGGCTTCTTCGCCGGGGATGCCGGCAATAACGATGTCGCCATTGGTTGCAGTGGCCTGCTGATGCACCACCACAAAGTCGCCATCGAGAATGCCCGCATCGATCATTGAGTCGCCACGAACGCGCAGCATGAACAAGTCGCCGTCGCCGGTGAAGTCGGTGGGCATGGGCAAAAGCTCTTCGACGTTTTGCTGCGCCAGCACATCGGTGCCGGCGGCGACATCGCCCACGAGTGGGATGTGGCGCACGGGGCGGCGCTCCATAGCGATGCCTGAGTTGGGATCGAAGCGAACCTCGAGAGCGCGTGGCTTCGATGGATCGCGGCGCAAATAGCCGAGCCGCTCGAGTGTGGCCAGGTGGCTATGCACCGTGGATGGTGACGTGAGGCCCACTGACTCGCCGATCTCGCGGACCGAAGGCGGATAGCCGCGGTCCTGCATGTTTTGCTCGATGACATCGAGGATTTGGCGCTGGCGGGCGGTGAGCGAAACTTCTGTCATGGCGGGCAGCGTACGAGTGTTCGATAGTAAAGTCAAACACCCGTTCTAGAAACATTTGTTCGATCAAACGTTGACATCGAACGATCGTTCGGGCACACTACGTACGTCTGTTCGTCGAACACCCGATCGTGGGTGGTCGTCGCTCCGGCGGGTTCATCATCAATCCACGCTGTTGGCGCAACCAGGAGACCAAGTCATGACCGCAACGCTGTACCCCGCACAATTCGGCGAGTTCGAGGTTCGCCTTGGCCTCGGTCGTCCTGCGCACTCGGTGTACATGCGTCGGCGTCTGGCCGTGGCTCTGCTGCTTGCTGCCGCTGTCGTGGTGCTTGGTGTGTCCGCCAACACAGTTCTGGCGAACCGTGGGGGTGTACCTGCCTCCACCTCCACGGTTCGTCCAGCCAATGTCGCCGTAGCGCCTGGCGCATCGCCCATCGCCATGCCAGCGGCCGTGGCCTCCACCGCAGTCACCTACATCGTGCAGCCGGGAGATTCCATCTGGCAGCTCGCCGCTCAGTTTCATGGCACGCACGGTTTCAACAACTACGTCGACTCACTGATCGCGGCAAACGGCGGCACTGTGTTGCAGCCCGGCCAGCTCTTGGTGCTGCCGTAGCCCGCATCAGCCTCGTTGGTGACTAGCCTCACGGGGCATGCTTTGTCCCTCCTGCCGCGCCGATGACACCAAGGTCATCGATTCACGTTTGGCCGAAGAAGGCAACGCGATCCGTCGTCGCCGCCATTGCCTGCAGTGCAGCCATCGGTTCACCACGTACGAGCGGCTCGAGGAATTGCCGCTCATCATCGTCAAAAGCTCAGGAAATCGCGAATCGTTTGATCGCGCCAAGGTCATGTCGGGTGTTCAGGCGGCATGCAAGGGCCGACCCGTTTCGCCAGAGCAGATCGAACTGCTGTCTGAGGCAGTCGAAGACGACGCTCGCTTGCACGGCAACGAAGTGTCCAGTGCCGTGGTCGGTCTGGCAGTTCTCAATCGCCTACGCGAACTCGACGAAGTTGCCTATCTACGATTTGCCAGCGTGTATAAGAACTTCGATGCGGCCGGCGATTTTGCCCGCGAGCTCAAGTTGTTGCAAAAGCTGCAATCGAACAAGGGTTAATCGGCGCGTAGATAACGGCTGAACAGAAAACCGTCGTCCTCAAGCAGATGCGCCAAGTAAAACCGGCGGCTCATTGGGGGAGCGGTGGTGATCAGCCGGGTGCCATCGCCGCCCACGATCTGCGGCGATGTGGTGAGGTTGATCTCGTCGATCAGATTGGCGGCTGCGAGCGCACCGTTCAGCGTGGGTCCGCCCTCGGCGTGCACGAAGGCCGGGTTGCCAGGCAACAAGCGCAGAGCGGCATCAAAGTCGATCTCGCCAACGCCGGCGCGCACCGACTCGATCGAGCTCGGTGGAGCGTCTTCGGGCAGAATCAAAAATCCGGCACCGCTCGCGAACAGCGCGCTGCTTGCATCGACAGCGCCGGTGCGGCTCACCACGCCAATGCGTTGGCCGGCCTTGCGTGGAGCCCCGTAACCCTCGCTGCGCACGGTTCCAGCGCCAACGATGATGACATCGGCAAATCGGCGCAGCGTGAGCAGCACCTCGCGGTCGGTGTCACTTGAGAGGCCGCGTGATTCACCGTCGAAGACAGTGGACCCATCGATGCTGGAGACCATGCAGAGTTCGACCCACGGCCGTCCGTCGCTGATCGCGGGGCGGGGCATGCCGTACGCCTCAGCGATGGTGATCGGTGTGGCGGGTAGCGGGTAGAGACGTTGCACAGCGCGATACTTTCACTATGACTGAAACCGCGTCGACTGCAACCGCTACGCACCCCGACTTCGTCGGCGATACCCGCACCGCATTTCGCACGTGCCCGCTCTGCGAAGCCGGCTGTGGGCTTGAGATCACCCTCAAAGGCGAGCAGGTAGTGCGCATTCGTGGCGACCGTGACGACGTGTTTAGCCACGGCTTCATCTGCCCCAAGGGTTCGACCCTCAAGCAGTTACACGAAGACCCAGATCGCATTCGCAAGCCGTTGGTGAAGCGCAACGGCGTGCATGTCGAGGTCGAGTGGGATGAGGCGTGGCAAGAGGTTCACGCCGGCATCAACGGCATCATCGATCGCCACGGTCGCGAAGCGTTTGCTGTGTATCTCGGCAACCCAGGGGCGCACAGCCTCTCGGCAATGATGTACAACCGCGTCGTGCTGCAATCGGTTGGTACACGTCAGCGCTACAGCGCGTCTACCGTCGACCAAGCGCCGCGCCAAGTTGCCTCGGCGTATGTGTTTGGCACAGCGGTCAGCGTGCCGGTGCCCGATCTCGACCGCACCGATTACTTGATGATCCTCGGCGGCAATCCCTACGCCTCGAACGGCAGCATGTGCACTGCGCCCGATTTCCCCGGGCGTATTGAAGCCATTCGTGCGCGTGGCGGCAAGCTCGTTGTTGTCGATCCCCGCCGCAGCCGCACCGCCGAAGAAGCTGACGAGTGGTTGGCCATTCGCCCGGGCACCGATGCGTTGTTGTTGATGTCGATCGTGAACGTGTTGTTCGCCGATGGCTTGGCCAACCCGGGCCCGGTGGTTTCGGGTCTACTCAACGGCCTCGACGAAGTTCGTAATGCCAGCGCTGCCTTCACGCCCGAGGCAGTGGCTCCAACCACCGGCCTTGACCCCACTGTGGTGCGCCGTATTGCCCACGAGCTGGCCGCAGCGCCCACGTCTACGGTCTACGGACGTATCGGCACAACCACTACCGAATTCGGCACCACAGCGTCGTGGCTCATCGACGTGATCAACATTCTCACCGGCAACTTCGACAGCCCCGGTGGCGCGATGTTCGCGATGCCTGTTGCCGGCGGCGCGAGCACCCGCGGACAGTCGGGCACCGGCCCCGGTTTCAAGACGGGCCGTGGCCACACTCGCGTTCGCAACCTTCCCGAGATCATGGGCGAGTATCCAGTGGCAGCGCTGGCTGAAGAGATCACCGAACCTGGCGAGGGCCAAGTGCGCGCGATGATCACCGTGGCGGGCAACCCAGTGTTGTCTACCCCCAACTCGAACCGTCTCGATGCTGCGCTCGAAACGCTTGAGTTCATGGTCAGCGTCGATATGTATCTCAACGAGACCACGCGTCACGCCAACGTGATCTTGCCGCCGCCGTCGCAGTTGCAGCGCGGCCACTACGACCTATTGCTGCTGCAGTTCGCGGTGCGCAACGTGGCCAACTACAGCCCACCAGTTCTGCCACTCGACGAGGGTCAACCCGACGAATGGGAGGTCATGGCGAAGCTTTCGATGATGCTGCAGGGCAAGGGCGTCGACGCCGACCCAGCAATTGTTGACGATTCGTCAATTTCGTCATTGGTCCGCCACTCAGTGTCAGATCCGAATTCGCCCATCCGCGGCCGCGAT
>SESD01000696.1_pt1 | contig 20383 bp, 27 predicted proteins | sample 3171411 | NCBI WGS metagenome assembly SESD01 (sample SAMN06051880, study PRJNA518727) | freshwater metagenome | biome: subpolar coniferous forest; feature: holomictic lake; material: water; isolation source: holomictic Lake 442, 16.5 m depth | place: Canada: near Kenora, Ontario | collected...
TGGTGCTTGGTAAAAATTGGAAATCAGCAACGCCTGAACAGCAAGCTATATTTCAAAAAGAGTTCCGCAGTTTATTGCTGCGTACTTACTCAAGCGCACTTAGTAAGTATAAAGACCAGGTGATTGAATATAAACCTATGCGGTATGAAGTAGATGAAAAAAATGTCAGTGTAAAAACGCAGATTTTACAATCCGGTGGTCAGCCGATAGCTGTAGATTACAGCTTGGTAAAAGGTACAGCAGGCTGGAAGGTTTATGACATAGTGATTGAAAGCGTGAGTTTGGTGACTAACTATCGCAGTCAATTTAGCAATGAAATTCGTCAAAATGGATTAGATAGCTTGAATAAAAAACTGGCGGATAAAAACACCGTCGCAGGTCTTAAGTAATTGATTTAAGTTTAGATGGCTAACATTACCCACCCTAATATTTTTCAACAGCAAAATAAATGGCACATCTCAGGAGATGTGTTGATAGATAATTCGAATGTTATTTTGTTGAAAAGTGAATCATTGTCTATGGGTGATGGATTTGTGGTGGATTTTTCTGAGGTAACTAAAGTTGATACGGCAGCACTGAGTTTGATGATGGAGTGGCAACGGCGCGCTTTTAAAGCCTCTGCCAAAGTCAGCTTTGCTAATCTACCTGTAAATTTAAGCCGTTTGGTAGCACTCTATGGCGTGGCGGAATTTGTCCCTTTAAGCGAAACTTAGCGATTTTTTGTTTTGATCTTGTTTGAATGGCTACTGTTTTTTGTAATTTCAATCTATAACGAAGTAACCCCAAACGGCTTGTTGAAGAACAAGCCGTATTTCATTTAACGTCAAATATACTTTAAGAAGGCTGCATTTTTAGCCAGAATACAATGAATCCAGCAATTAAAATCAATAATATACATAAGCATTTTGGCGATTTACATGCGCTTAAGGGGATTGATTTAACCATAGAGCAAGGTGAATTTTTCGCATTACTCGGCCCAAATGGTGCGGGAAAATCCACATTAATTAGCATTCTCGCTGGCTTAATTAAACCGAGCGCAGGCGCTATTTCTGTAATGGGTTTTGATGTGGTGAGCCAATATCAAAAAGCCCGTCAATTATTAGGTATCGTGCCACAAGAGCTTGTGTTTGATCCATTTTTTAATGTCCGAGAAATGTTACGATTTCAGGCAGGTTACTTTGGACATGGCCCAGAAAATGATGATTGGGTAGATGAAGTGCTAGAGGGTTTAGGGTTGGCTGATAAGGCGCATACTAATATGCGTAAGCTTTCTGGTGGTATGAAACGTCGGGCACTTATTGCCCAAGCATTGGCGCATAAGCCGCCTGTCATTGTGTTAGATGAACCAACGGCTGGAGTGGATGTTGAGTTGCGCCAAATGTTGTGGGAGTTTATTAAAAAACTTAACCGAGACGGCCATACGATTATTTTGACTACACATTATTTAGAAGAAGCTGAAGCTTTGTGCAGTCGTGTTGGCATGATGAAGCAAGGTGAAATTGTTGCCTTAGATAGCACTGCCAATTTGTTAAATAAATTTGCAGGTAAAAAATTGCGATTAACTTTAGGCGATGTTTTTTTGCCGACAGAGATACATTCACTGTTGCGCGGCCAGGAAAAAGGAGTTTTCACCTTTGCATTAAGCGATATGGCACAAATAGAACTGGTTTTATCTGCCTTACGGACGGCCAATATTAAAGTGATAGATATGCAATTGAATGAGGCGGACCTAGAAGACGTATTTTTATCATTAGTAGGCCAACAATAATGACCAAAGCTTCTAAAGTTAGCCTCATTAAAATTAGTCCAAGATTTCGAGGCCCTTGGACATTGTTAAAAAAAGAGATGCTACGTTTCTGGCGGGTAGGATTTCAAACGGTGGCAGCGCCAGTCATTACAGCGTTGCTGTACTTGCTTATTTTTTCACATGTATTGGCTGGGCATGTGCAAGTGTATCAAGATGTACCTTATACGGCTTTTTTGATACCAGGGCTTATCATGATGTCGGTATTGCAAAATGCTTTTGCTAACAGCTCTTCTAGCTTAATTCAATCCAAAGTGATGGGTAATCTGATTTTTGTATTGCTAACACCACTTACTCACTTTGAGTTTTTCTTCGCATTTTTATGCGCTGCCATTATTCGCGGTTTAGTCGTTGGGCTATGTATTTATTTAGTTGCGATGTGGGTTGTGGATATACATGTTATCCATCCTTGGATGATTATTGCTTTTGCTTTATTAGGTAGTGCTTTGTTGGGCACATTTGGCATTATTGCGGGTATATGGGCCGATCGATTTGATCAGATGGCAGTATTTCAAAACTTTATCATCATGCCCTTGTCATTTTTGTCAGGGGTATTTTATTCCATCCATTCGCTACCGCCTTTTTGGCAAAAAGTTTCGCAACTAAACCCATTTTTCTACATGATAGATGGTTTTAGGTATGGATTTTTTGGCCAAGGTGACATTTCACCATTGATTAGTTTGTGTATTGTCGGTACGTCTTTCTTAGTGTTAGCACTGGTTACACTAAAAATGTTAAAATCTGGATATAAATTAAGAGTGTAAGCTCGTGGATTAAGTTAAAAAGGTGACGTAAAAGTGTTAAGTGCGCAACAATTAGAGTTATATATTACGCAACATTTGGAGTGTGAATACATCAAGGTGTTAGGCGATGATGGTACTCATTTTGAAGCGGTGATTGTGAGCGCGGCTTTTAGTAGGAAAAGTATGGTGCAACAGCACCAACTTGTATATGCGGCGCTAGGCGATAGAATGCGCGCAGAAATTCACGCTTTATCAATGAAAACTTATACCCCAGAACAATGGATTAGCCAGCCCTAGCACGGTAATAATCCACAATTAAATTTAAGTGAAATACTAGGCAATGGAGATTTAAATGGAAGCCCAAGCACAAATTAAACAAACAGTGACTACCAACCCAGTGGTACTTTACATGAAAGGTAGCCCAAAGTTCCCGCAATGTGGTTTTTCTAACATGGCGACTCAAATATTAGAGGCTTGTCATGCAAAGTATATTGCGGTAGATGTGCTTGCTGATCAGGCAATACGGGAAGGCATCAAAGTTTATGCCAGCTGGCCGACTATTCCACAGCTGTATATCAATGGCGAATTTGTAGGCGGCTCGGATATTATGCGTGCGATGTATGAAAATGGTGAACTTCAAACTATGTTAGATGCGGCTAAATAATTGGACAAGTTAATCATACAGGGCGGCAACCGTCTCAATGGTGAAGTCACTATTTCCGGCGCAAAGAATGCCGCTTTGCCGATTTTATGCGCATCTTTATTGGCTGAAACGCCACTACAGCTCAGTGGTGTTGCCGCGTTAAAAGATATCGATACCACTATTAAACTGTTGAGTATTATGGGCGTAAAGATTGCTCGCAATGGCAGTGAAGTGAGTTTGGATGCTAGTGAAGTTGCTTCTTTTGAAGCCACTTATGAAATGGTTAAAACTATGCGTGCCTCTATTCTAGTATTAGGCCCACTATTGGCGCGTTTTGGTACTGCACGCGTATCACTACCCGGCGGTTGTGCGATAGGCTCACGCCCAGTTGATTTACACATCAAAGGCCTGCAAGCCATGGGTGCGGCAATACATATCACACATGGTTATATTCAGGCCAGTACCTTGCACTTGCCAAATCGGCGTTTGCAGGGTGCGCGTTACTACATGGATTTAGTGACAGTCACTGGCACAGAAAATCTGATGATGGCCGCCGCTTTGGCTGAAGGCACAACGGTGTTGGAAAATGCAGCAAAAGAGCCAGAAGTGGTTGATTTGGCGGAGATGCTCATTAAAATGGGGGCAAATATCTCTGGTGCTGGTACTGATGTCATTACGATTGTGGGAGTCGATAAACTTAACGGCACAACACATAACATCGTGTGCGACCGCATTGAAGCTGGCACTTATATGGTGGCGGTGGCGATGACGGGTGGCGAGGTTAAGTTGCTTAATGCCCGTGCTGATTTGTTGGATGCGGTCATTGAAAAGCTGCGCGAAGCAGGCGCTACAGTGACGAGTGATCGCAATAGTGTTACGGTGAAAAGCGATGGAAAACTTAAGGCGGTGAATATTCGTACCGCACCTCATCCTGCTTTCCCAACTGATATGCAAGCCCAATTTATGGCGCTCAACACAGTTGCAGAAGGCGTAGCAAAAGTAACCGAAACGATATTTGAAAACCGTTTTATGCACGTACAAGAAATGCAACGTATGGGCGCAGATATAAGTATTGATGGTAATACTGCACTAGTTAAGGGTGTTGAATTCTTAGATGGTGCGACAGTGATGGCAACGGACTTACGCGCGTCAGCAAGCTTAGTATTATCCGGCTTAGTCGCACGTGGAGAGACCGTAATTGAACGTATCTATCACTTGGATCGTGGGTATGAGAATTTGGAGTCAAAATTAAATGCACTAGGTGCAAATGTGAGACGAGTTTAAAAATGATTACTATCGCACTCTCAAAAGGCCGTATCTTTGAAGAAACTACACCGCTATTAGCCGCAGCAGGTATTCATGCGCTGGAGGATCCTGAATCTTCGCGTAAGCTTATCCTAGCGACCAATCGTGAAGATGTTCGTTTGATTATTGTTCGAGCTTCGGACGTGCCTACCTATGTGCAATATGGCGCAGCAGATTTAGGTATAGCAGGTAAAGATGTGTTGGATGAGCATGGTGGTGATGGGCTGTATCAGCCAATTGATTTGCAAATTGCAAAATGCAAAATGATGGTCGCAGTACGTGAGGATTTCGATTACTTTGCATCGATTCGTAGTGGCGCACGCTTAAAAGTGGTGACTAAATATGTAAAAACGGCACGCGAACATTTTGCTGCCAAGGGCATGCACGTAGATTTAATCAAATTATACGGTTCTATGGAGTTAGGCCCGTTAGTTGGTTTGGCTGATGTGATTGTCGATTTAGTCAGTACCGGCGGTACTTTACGTGCGAATAAGCTCAAGGCGGTAGAAGAGGTAGGTGATATTAGCTCGCGCTTAGTAGTGAACCAGGCTTCACTTAAATTGAATCGAGAAAAAATTCAGCCGATTATGGATGCTTTTTTAAGTGCAATTGCGTCCAAGTAAATAATTTCAAAATAAGTAATTTAAGATAATTAGGTTTAAGGCGATGAGTATAAATATTAGACGTTTTTCTACTACGGATATAGATTTTGATGCGAATTTGAAAGCTTTGCTTGCTTTTGAAACTGCGCAAGACGATAGCATAGATGAAGTTGTAGCCAGTATTCTGAAGGATGTAAAAAAACGTGGCGATGCTGCTGTATTGGAATATACCAACCGTTTTGATAAAACTAGCGCAGCCAGTTTAACTGAACTTGAAATTACCAAACAAGAGTTAAGCGTTGCCTTGAATGATTTGCCGTTAAATCAGCGTGAGGCGTTGCAAGTGGCAGCAGCTCGCGTGCGAATTTACCATGAGAAGCAGTTAATGAGTTCTTGGAGCTATACCGAGGCAGATGGCACGCTGCTTGGTCAACAAGTGACTTCGCTTGACCGCGTGGGATTATACGTCCCGGGTGGCAAAGCGGCTTATCCCTCTTCAGTATTGATGAATGCGATTCCCGCTAAAGTAGCGGGGGTTAAAGAACTTATTATGGTAGTGCCTACGCCAAATGGTGAAAGAAATCAGTTGGTATTGGCTGCAGCAGCAATTTCTGGCGTTGACCGCGTATTTTGCATCGGCGGTGCACAAGGGGTTGGTGCATTGGCTTATGGTACTGAAACTGTTCCGCAGGTAGATAAAGTGGTGGGACCAGGTAATGCTTATGTAGCCGCTGCAAAACGACGTGTATTTGGTGTGGTTGGTATTGATATGGTGGCAGGCCCATCTGAGATTTTAGTTATATGCGATGGCAAAACCAATCCGGATTGGGTGGCGATGGATTTGTTTAGTCAAGCTGAGCATGATGAATTAGCGCAAGCCATTTTATTAAGCCCGGACGCTGATTTTTTAGACAAAGTAAGTGCTAGTATCCAAAAATTAGTAGAAGAAATGCCACGCAAAGATATCATTAGACAGTCTTTGACTGATCGTGGGGCACTGATTCACGTTTGTAATCTGGCAGAGGCTGCTGAAATTTGCAATTACATTGCACCTGAACACTTGGAGTTATCTATGGATGACCCCTTAGCGTTTAGTAAAACAATTAAACATGCAGGTGCCATTTTTATGGGACGCAATACTTGTGAAGCCCTTGGTGATTATTGCGCAGGGCCTAACCATGTTTTACCAACGTCGCGTACAGCACGTTTTTCATCACCGCTAGGCGTTTATGATTTTCAAAAACGATCAAGTTTGATTATGGTGTCAGAAGAGGGCGCACAAACATTAGGGAAGGTAGCTGCGACTTTGGCCTATGGTGAAGGCTTGCAGGCGCACGCTAGGTCTGCCGAATTTAGGTTAAAAGCTAATAAAGCATGAGTAAATTTTGGAGTGATGTAGTACATAAGCTTACGCCTTACATCCCAGGCGAACAGCCAAAATTAGATAATTTAGTTAAGCTAAATACCAATGAAAATCCTTATGGCCCTAGTCCTAAGGTGATTGAAGCTCTTAAGCTTGAAGTGGGTGAATCTCTACGTTTATATCCAGACCCAAACTCGGATGTACTTAAAGCGACTATTGCTCATACGCACGGACTAAAAGCTAACCAAGTATTTGTGGGTAATGGCTCAGATGAAGTGTTGGCACATGTATTTCATGCACTTTTAAAACATAGCAGGCCGCTGTTGTTCCCCGACATTACTTATAGTTTTTATCCAGTATATTGCGGTTTATATGACATTGAGTACCAAGCAATTCCATTGGCAGAAGATTTCACAATCAATATTGATGATTATGATCTACCTAATGGGGGCATCATCTTCCCCAATCCTAATGCACCAACGGGTATACCGCTAGCATTGGCTAACATTGAAAAACTATTAAAAATCAATACTCAGTCAGTAGTGGTGGTAGATGAAGCTTATGTTGATTTCGGTACAGAGTCTGCAGTTAATTTAATTAACACTTACCCAAACTTGTTAGTGATACATACCTTGTCCAAAGCACGTTCTTTAGCAGGCTTGCGGCTTGGTTATGCTTTAGGTTCATCGGATTTAATAGAGGCATTGACACGGGTGAAAGATAGTTTTAATTCGTATCCGATTGATAGGCTGGCATCTGCTGGAGCCATCGCGGCGATGCAAGATGACGCATATTTTCAGTCTACATGTAGCAAGGTTGTGGCTACACGCAATACGCTAGTGAATAATTTAACAAGCCTGGGTTTTACAGTACTGCCTTCAGGCGCAAACTTTATTTTTGCCAAGCATCAAGTTAAAGATGGTGCAGAATTAACCACGCTACTTCGGCAGAAAAATATTATCGTGCGCCATTTTAAGTCGCCAAGTCGTATTTCTCCCTATATAAGAATCACGATTGGGACGGACGCGCAATCAATAATACTTATTAGCGCACTTTCAGAGCTATTGATTGAAGCGTAGCAAATCTTTCATAAAGCCTAACTTAACGACTTAAATCTGTAATACGTTTATATAATTACTGTAAATGTAGTGAAAATTTTCAAATTAACAAAAAAAATATTAAATTCACATTAAGTGCGTGTTATTATCGCGCAATGTGTGTTTTGCGCACAAAAAACTATTCAATTCGTATTTTTAATCTTAAGTAAATCTAATTCAGATTTACTTTTTAGTTGGAGGATGTAGCATGGCACAAACCCAAATGGCATTAGACTCATTAGATTTTGACGGTACCGTCGCTTTAGCAACTAAAGTTGCTCCACATGTAGATATCTTGGAAATTGGTACACCTTGCATTAAGCATAACGGTATCAAATTGCTTGAAGTTTTACGTGCTAAATTCCCAAACAACAAAATCTTAGTTGATTTGAAAACAATGGATGCTGGTTTCTACGAAGCTGAGCCATTCTACAAAGCTGGTGCAGATATCTGTACAGTTTTAGGTACTGCCGACATTGGTACTATCAAAGGCGTAATTGATGTTGCAAACAAATACGGTAAAAAAGCACAAGTTGATTTAATCAACGTTGCTGACAAAAAAACCCGTACTATTGAAGTGGCTAAATTAGGCGCGCACATCATTGGCGTTCACACAGGTTTAGATCAACAAGCTGCAGGTCAAACACCATTTAATGATTTGGCGATGGTAGCTGGTTTAGGTCTAGGCGTTGATATTTCTGTTGCTGGTGGCGTTAAAGCTGCTACAACACAACAAGTTAAAGATGCTGGTGCAACAATTATTGTTGCTGGTGCTGCTATCTACGGCGCTACTGATCCTGCTGCTGCTGCTGCTGAAATTACAGCAATTGCACATGGCGGTTCTGCAAGTGCTGGTGGCGTTAAAAAATTCCTTCCATGGATTATCGCTGCAGTAGTATTGTTTGCATTGTTCACTATGTTTAATAAAGCACCAGCACCTGCTGAAGCTCCAGCTGAAGTTGCACCTGCTGCCGAAGTTGCTGCACCTGCAGATGCAGCACCTGCTGCTGAAGCGGCTGCACCAGCTGCAGAAGCTGCACCTGCTGAAGCTGCTAAATAATTAATCTTTTATAGCACATCACTTTGCGGCATGTTTGCTAAGATGATGAGTACGAAGAGTAATTAGCGTAAGCTGACGAATAAAAAGCCTAGTAAAGATATATATCTTGCTAGGCTTTTTTATTTATTAGGTGTTGTTATTTAGATTAATTTGGAAAAGTTGTTTAGATAACTCACGCAAAGGCCCAAGTGCAACTGGTTTAGGTTAAAATGCAATATATCAATTTATATACACTTTTTATCAAGTGATTCAATATGCGATCAGCTGAAGTTGTAAGAGATACTTTAGAAACAAAAATTACTGTTGCCATTAATTTAGATGGTACGGGTGTTTCTCAATTCAATACGGGCTTGGGATTTTTAGATCACATGCTTGATCAGATAGCTCGCCACGGCATGATGGACATTGCCGTTAATGCTAAGGGCGATTTACACATCGATGCACATCATACTGTTGAAGATATTGGCATTACTATCGGCATAGCTTTTGCAAAGGCTATAGGGGATAAAAAAGGCATACGCCGTTACGGACACGCTTATGTACCACTCGATGAGGCGTTGTCACGTGTAGTCTTAGATGTTTCTGGCCGACCAGGCTTAGAGTTTGATTGTGTATTCACCCGTGCCGCTGTAGGTGAATTTGATGTGGATTTGATTCATGAATTTTTTCAAGGATTTGTCAATCATGCCAATGTCACATTGCATATCGATAATCTAAAAGGTCACAATGCCCATCATCAGGCTGAAACGATTTTCAAAGCATTTGGCCGTGCACTGCGTATGGCTGTCGAAATGGACCCGCGTATGGAAGGCATCATGCCATCTACCAAAGGAAGCTTATAAAGTTGACGCTTAAAGTTTGTGTGGCAACCTAATTAAGATCGACGAATGAAAAAAATTGATATCGCAGTAGTTGATTATGGCATGGGCAATTTGCGCTCAGTGTCTAAAGCACTAGAGCATGTTGCACCTCAAAAAACCATATTGGTTACCAATAACCCCGCTGAAATAGCTAACGCAAAAAGAATTGTTTTTCCTGGGCAAGGTGCAATGCCAGATTGTATTCGTGAGTTGGATGCGCGTGGATTGAGGCAAGTGGTGTTATCTGCAGCGAAAAATAAGCCATTTTTAGGTATTTGTATCGGGCTGCAAATGTTATTTGAGCACTCTGAGGAGGGTGACTCCGCAGGGTTAGGTTTGTTTAAGGGTAATGTAAAGCGTTTTACTGCAGTTGATATGAAGAGTAGCAGTGGCGAAAAACTTAAAGTTCCACATATGGGCTGGAATCAAGTGTATCAAATCCATCATAATGAAACTAGCGCTACTAAGCCGCACGCTTTATGGCAAGGCATTGAAGATGGGGCACGTTTTTATTATGTACATAGCTATTATGTAAAGCCGGATGATGAGCAGATGACGGCAGGGTTTAGTGAGTATCCAAATCGCTTTACCAGTGCAATTGCAAAAGATAATCTATTTGCAGTGCAATTTCATCCTGAAAAAAGTGCAAGTGCCGGTTTGCAAATGTTAAGCAATTTTGTAAACTGGACGCCTTAAGAATTAAGTGTAACCTCTCGTTATTAATCTATAAATTGATCCAACAAATTTTAATTATAATCTAATACTACTATGTTAATTATCCCAGCAATTGATCTCAAAGATGGCCAATGTGTCAGACTAAAACAAGGTTTAATGGAAGAATCCACGGTGTTTTCCGAAGATCCAGGTGCAATGGCCCGCCATTGGGTCGACCGTGGTGGTAAGCGTTTGCATTTAGTGGATTTAAATGGAGCTTTTGCCGGCAAGCCTGTGAATGAATCCGCCATTAAATCTATCGTTAAGGCGGTTGGGGGTGATATTCCCATTCAGTTGGGCGGCGGTATTCGCGATTTAGAAACTATAGAGCGTTATTTAGATAACGGCATTGATTATGTAATCATTGGTACTGCAGCTGTTAAAAGCCCTGGTTTTTTACATGAAGCTTGTGATGCATTTCCTGGTCAAATTATCGTGGGGCTAGATGCTAAAGATGGCAAGGTTGCGGTAGATGGATGGTCTAAACTTACTGGACATGATGTCATTGATTTAGCAAAAAAATTCGAAGATTATGGGGTCAGTTCAATCGTTTATACCGATATAGGTCGCGATGGCATGCTAACTGGCGTGAATATTGAGGCGACAGTTGCGTTAGCACAAGCATTAACAATTCCAGTGATTGCTTCTGGCGGGGTAACAAATTTAGATGATGTTCGCAAACTTTGCGCGGTTGCTTCTGAGGGTATTATTGGCACCATTACAGGCCGTGCAATTTACGAAGGCACTTTAGATTTTACAGCTGCACAAAAGCTTGCGGACGAATTAAGTGCTCGCTAAACGCATCATTCCTTGCTTAGATGTGACCGATGGGCGGGTAGTTAAAGGTATTAATTTTCTCGAACTTAGAGATGCTGGCGACCCAGTAGAGATTGCTAAACGATATGACGACCAAGGTGCAGATGAGCTCACTTTTTTAGATATTACAGCAAGCTCAGATAACAGAGGCTTAATTCTTCATATTATTGAACAAGTAGCTTCGCAAGTATTTATCCCCCTGACGGTTGGTGGCGGTGTGCGTGAGGTTGAGGATGTTCGTCGATTACTTAATGCAGGCGCTGATAAAGTAAGCATTAACACGACTGCAGTTTTGAATCCCCAGATGGTGGCAGATGCAGCGAGTCGATTTGGTTCGCAATGTATCGTAGTAGCCATAGATGCTAAAAAGGTAGACAATCAACCATTTGAGTGGGAAGTGTTCACGCATGGTGGGCGTAAAGCCACTGGCTTAGATGCTGTTAAGTGGGCTGCGTACATGGCTAGCTTAGGGGCAGGAGAATTATTGGTAACAAGTATGGATCGTGACGGGACTAAAATTGGGTTTAATAATCCATTAAATCGAGCGATTTCAGATGCTGTCGAGGTGCCGATTATTGCCTCTGGTGGCGTGGGCAACTTGCAGCACTTGGTAGATGGTGTAAAAATAGGAGGCGCTGATGCAGTGTTGGCAGCCAGTATTTTTCACTATGGTGAATATACGGTTAAACAAGCTAAAGCGTATATGGCACAGCATGGCATAGAAGTTAGACTATGAGCTGGCTAGATGAAATTCGCTGGGATACTAACGGTTTGGTGCCAGTGATAGCACAAGAATTCGATACTGGCACTATATTGATGTTTGCATGGATGAACCCAGAAGCATTGCAATTGACATGCGAGACTAAACAAGCAGTGTATTGGTCACGTTCACGCAATAAGTTGTGGCGTAAAGGCGAAGAATCTGGGCATGTCCAACACGTACGTGAAATTCGCCTTGATTGTGATGAAGATGTCTTGTTAATTAAGGTGGAGCAGATAGGCGGTATTGCCTGTCATACAGGCCGCCACAATTGTTTTTTTAAGGCACTGGAAAATGAAGCTTGGGTAATAGATCAACCCATTATTAAAAATCCAAAAGATATTTATTAGGCCGAAGCATAAAAATATGAATGACATACTAAATCGCTTAGCTGAATTGTTAGAGCAACGTAAGGGTGCTGACCCAGAGACTTCTTATGTGGCTAAATTGTATGCCAAAGGCATGGATAGTATTCTGAAAAAAGTTGGAGAAGAAGCCACGGAAACTATTCTAGCGGCTAAAAATGCGGATAAGCAACATTTAATTTACGAAACAGCTGATCTTTGGTTTCATACACTAGTGATGTTGGCTCAGGCAGGCTTAAAGCCACAAGATGTATTGGATGAATTAGCAAGACGTGAAGGACTTTCTGGTATTACAGAGAAGGCGTCGAGATTTGAAAAAAGTGCAGAGAAATGAGTGCGGACTGCATTTTCTGTAAAATTGTGAACGGCATAATCCCGTCTAAAAAAATCTATGAAGATGAAGACGTCATTGCATTTCATGATATTAACCCTTCTGCTAGTGTACATTTTTTGATTGTGCCAAAACTACATATCGAAAGTTTGGCTAGTTGCGAAACCCAACATCAGTCATTGTTAGGTAAGGTGTTATTACTTGCACCTAAACTTGCAAAAGAGCAGGGGTTGGCGGGCTTTAAAACGCTCATCAATACCGGTGTAGACGGCGGGCAAGAAGTGTTTCATATTCACATTCATGTGATGAGTGGTGGAAAGTTTCCTAAAGCTTAACCTTAATATTTCAGGAGAATGATCATGGGTTCATTTAGTATTTGGCATTGGTTGATTGTATTAATTATTGTGGTGCTGATATTTGGTACTAAAAAACTACGTAATCTCGGTGGCGATGTGGGTGGTGCAGTAAAAAGCTTTAAAGATGCTATGGCAGAGGGTAAGAGTGGCGACGTTTCAGAGTCCAAAGACGCAGCTTCAAATTTAATTGAAGCTGAAGTGCCTGTGGTAAAGGCGATACCAAAAAAACGAGCACCCGTTAAAGCTAAATCTACAACTAGTTCAGTAGCAAAAAGCACGGCTGCAAAAAAACCAGTAGTTAAAAAACCTGCTGTTAAAAAAACAGTAGTTAAATAGTTTGCTATAAAGCAAAACTTAAGTGTTTGATGTATCTTTCTCTGAGCTGATAGTCATTGCTGTAGTGGCATTGATTGTCATTGGCCCAGAGAAGTTGCCTAAAGTTGCGCGTACGCTCGGGGCTCTCGCCGGCCGCATGCAAAGATATGTGGCGCAAGTTAAAGAAGAAGTAAATCGTGAAGTTCGTTTTCAAGAGTTGCAGCAACTACAGCAAGAAATTAAAGAAACTGCGACTAAAGCGGAAGTTAACTTTCAACGAAAAACGGATGAGCTGACGCAAGAATTAGATTTTCAAGAGCTGAATCCTCAAGATAAAGATATGTCTAAAGAAGTCAAAAATAAAGTTTAAATAAATCTAGTGACACCAACTGAAAATTTCATTTCCCATTTAATTGAATTACGCAATCGATTGTTGCGCATTGTGGTTGGTTTTATCATTGTGTTCATCGCATTTTTCCCATTTGCTAATAAGATATATGCACTGCTTGCTGCCCCATTATTGAGTAAGCTTCCGGTGGGTGGACAAATGATTGCTACGGCTGTGACCACACCATTTTTTGTTCCGATGAAGGTGGCTATGATGGCTGCTTTCATCGTTTCTTTGCCACACTCAATGTACCAAGTATGGGCATTTGTAGCTCCCGGCTTATATTCACATGAAAAAAAATTCATGATTCCAATGATTTTGGCTAGCTGTTTATTATTTATTACTGGAATGGCCTTCGCCTATTTTTTAGTGTTCCCTGTGGTGTTTGGTTTTATTGTGGGCACTGCGCCAGTAGGTGTAGCGGTGATGACTGATATTGGCAATTATCTAGATTTTGTAATGACATTATTTTTTGCCTTTGGTTTAGCCTTCCAAGTACCTATTGCCGTGGTGATGACTGTCCGTTTTGGTTGGCTGTCCGTGACTCAGCTTAAAGAGGTGCGAGGCTATGTCATTGTTGGTGTGTTTATCATCGGCGCAATATTTACACCGCCAGACATCATTTCTCAGTTTATGTTGGCAGTGCCTATGTGGCTATTGTATGAACTTGGTATTATTGTAGCGATGTTTACTAAACGAAAGTCAGACTTCACCATTTTGCCGCCAACATTGTAACGTTTAAGCCTATGTTATTTGGTCGATACTGGTTTTGGTCTTCTACCAATTAACACTACTACATTCATTGTTTGTTCAGCCCGCGCAATTTTAAGCGTAGCTTTTTGATTGGGTATTAGCGCAGCAATTAAATTCAGCATGCTGCCTGTATCAGATATTGGTTTATTTTCAATAGTTAACAATATATCCCCGGCACGTAGCCCTGCTCTGTCAGCAGGGCCCCCACGCATTACGCCAGCAACTAAGGCCCCTTGAACTAGCTTAAGTTTGAATGATTCGGCAAGCTCGGGCGTAATATCCTGAGCCTCGATGCCTATCCAGCCGCGAGTGACATTTCCATGGATCGCGATTTGATCCATGACTTGGTGTGCTAATGTCGCTGGAATAGCGAATCCTATACCCATAGAGCCACCACTGCGTGAGTAAATGGCACTGTTGATACCCACTAAATTGCCTTCGGTATCGATCAGCGCACCCCCTGAATTACCTGGGTTAATGGATGCATCTGTTTGAATGAAGTTTTCAAAAGTGTTAATGCCTAAATGATTACGCCCTAATGCACTAATGATACCTTGTGTCACAGTTTGTCCAACGCCAAAAGGGTTGCCAATCGCTAAAACCACATCCCCTACATTGAGTTTTTCTGAGCTGGCAAATGTGATTGCAGGTAAATTATCCGCTTCAATTTTAATGAGTGCCAAATCTGTTTCTGGGTCAGTGCCAACAACTTTGGCAGACATTTTACGGCCATCTGAAAGTGCAATTTCAATTTCATCAGCGGTGGCTATTACGTGATTGTTCGTTAGAATTAAGCCCTGCTCACTGACGATAACGCCTGAGCCTAAGCTGTTTTCTGGTTGAGATTGCGCATCTTGCTCATCTGATTGATCCCCAAAGAACTGACGAAAAGTAGGATCATCTGAATATTTTTGATGGGGGTTATCTACCGCTTTTTTACTAGTGAAAATATTCACTACAGTTGGCATCGCCTTTTTGACAGCTGGGCTATAGGAGCCTGCTAGGCTGATATTTAAGCTGGGCTCGGCGTACTTAACAACCACAGCACTTAGCTTTTTGGTGAGTGTGCCTTCGAGTAAATTTGGGAAAAGTAGTCGCAGCACAAAAATTAATGCTAAGCATACTGTGACAGTTTGCGCAAAAATGAGCCATAGTTTTTGATATGCTTGTTTATTCATTATGCTGAAGTATGGATTTGTGGTTGAAGCTTGCAATAATTAAAAATTAAGATTGTATAAGTCGATTGTTAAGACACTGTTAATTTGAGTATTATGGGTTCGCAATGTAATATCAGGCTATTGTAGCCAATATTCAAGATGGCATGGTTAAAAAGGTTGTAAAAATGGTAAAACTCAAGGAGCTACTTCTTTATACTCAGGCGCTGATGCAAGCTGAGTGTTTCAAAGATTATTGTCCGAATGGGCTGCAGGTTGAGGGTAAATCGGAGGTGCGCAAAATTGTGACTGGCGTCACAGCAAGCATGGCACTCTTAGAGGCCGCAAAGCAAGCAAGTGCAGATTTGATATTAGTTCATCATGGTTATTTTTGGCGCAATGAGGATGCTCGAATTGTTGGCATTAAGCGCAATAGGCTTGCATTTCTATTAAAAAACGATTTGAATTTAATGGCATATCATTTGCCTCTAGATGTGCACCCTGAATTAGGTAATAACGTACAGTTGGCTCGTAAACTGAATATTGTACCGATGGGGTTTGCAGGAGAATCTAATATTGTTAGTTATGGCACCTTAACTCAACCAATGAAGCTAAAAGAGTTTGCTACACAACTTGAACTGGCCTTGCAGCGAACGCCATTGGTCATTGGGGATTTGGAAAAAATCGTTAGCAATATAGCTTGGTGCACAGGCGCAGCGCAGGGCTATATTGATATAGCGATTGAACTAGGTGTCGATGTATTTATAAGTGGGGAAATATCAGAGCAAACAACGCATCAATCTGTTGAATCTGGTGTGTCATACATTTCTGCAGGACATCATGTAACAGAACGTTATGGTATACAAGCCTTGGGCGAGCATTTGGCCGACAAATTCAATATAAGCCATGAATTTATTGACATCAATAATTCTGTTTAATCGTTTTATTTCATATACTTATGAAATATATCTTTAATTCTTTAGCAAAAAATTGTATAATATACCGCTCTATACATACCAATGTATATTGTTTTGTAGTTCTCAGCATATTAATGTATTGCACCTTAAGCGTTAAGTTTTTAAAGTAAGTTTTTATGTAATTAATGATGCAATCACCTAAAAGGTGAAGGGTCATATTCGACTAATCCTACTTAGTTAATGAGGAAAACATGTCAGACAACCATAGTGACGGACATCAAGCGAGTTCACAATTAGATCAAGCTTCGCAGGTGGATTTAGAAAAGCGTAATTTTTTAATAGCCTCGTCAAGCGTAGGCGTGCTTGGGTGTGCCGCTGCGGCAGTGCCGTTTGTATTGAGTATGACGCCGAGCGAGCGAGCTAAGGCAGCAGGTGCGCCAGTAGAAGTTGATGTGTCTAAGATAGCGGCTGGATCAATGATTACAGTTGAATGGCGCGGTAAACCTGTATGGATTATTAATCGTACTAATGAGATGACAGATGAGTTGCCAAAACACAATGATCAGCTTATCGATCCAGATTGCGAAGTTACTTCACAGCAACCAGGATACTGTAAAAATAAGGATCGCTCTATCAAGTCTAATTTAGCGGTTGTGGTCGGTATTTGTACGCATTTGGGTTGCTCACCATCGGCTAAGCTGCAGCCAAAAGGCGATATGGGTGACAATTGGTCTGGAGGTTTCTTTTGCCCATGCCATGGCTCTAAATTTGATCTGGCCGGCCGAGTGTTTAAGGGTTCGCCAGCCCCAGTCAATTTAGTGGTACCGCCTCATAAATATTTAACTGAAAATACCTTGCTTATTGGTGTTGATACTGAAGATAAGGCTTAGTCATGACAAACAAAACCGTGTTAGAAAAGAATAAATCAGTGTTGGCAAACGTATTTAATTGTGGATTGGCATGGGTGGATGAAAGATTTCCGCTAACCAGTAACATTAAAGCGCATTTGACTGAATATTACGCGCCAAAAAATTTCAATTTTTGGTACTTCTTTGGCTCGCTATCTCTATTGGTGTTGGTGTTGCAAATCGTAACGGGCATTTTCTTAACCATGCATTACAAGCCAGATGCTAATTTGGCGTTTGCTTCAGTTGAATACATCATGCGAGATGTGCCTTGGGGATGGCTAATTCGTTATATGCACTCTACCGGAGCCTCAATGTTTTTTGTTGTAGTTTATTTGCATATGTTCCGTGGCATTATTTACGGATCTTATCGTAACCCGCGAGAATTAATTTGGCTATTTGGCGTAGCTATATTTTTATGTTTAATGGGTGAGGCGTTTTTTGGCTATTTATTGCCATGGGGTCAAATGTCTTATTGGGGTGCGCAGGTTATTGTTAATCTATTTTCAGCGATACCATTCATTGGGCCAGACGTTTCTGAATGGTTGCGCGGTGATTACCTAGTGTCAGATGCAACGTTAAATCGATTTTTTGCTTTCCATGTAATTGCATTGCCGTTTGTATTGGCAGGGTTAGTAGCTGCACATATTATTGCGCTGCATGAAGTCGGTTCAAACAATCCTGACGGGATAGAAATCAAAAAACTAAAAGATAAAAAAACAGGCATTCCGCTAGACGGCATCCCATTTCATCCTTACTACACAGTAAAGGATATTGTAGGTACGGTTGTATTTTTAATGGTTTTTTCGACGGTTGTTTTCTTTGCGCCAGAAATGGGTGGGTATTTCTTAGAGGCCAATAACTTTGTGCCTGCTAATCCATTAGTAACGCCCGCTCATATTGCCCCAGTATGGTATTTTACGCCGTACTATTCAATTTTGCGTGCGGTTCCACCATTCCCAGGCATCAGTATGCTAGGTATCCCGCCTTCACTCTTTCCTGGGGTTGTTGCTATGGGACTGTCTGTGATGGTGTTTGCTTTGTTGCCATGGCTAGACAAAAGTCCTGTGAAGTCAATACGCTATCGTGGCACATTATATAAAAAATGGCTGACTGCCTTTGTGGTGAGTTTTGTGGTGCTTGGTTATTTAGGTACTGAGCCTTCAAACGTGTGGGGTCAATTTGGGGCATGGTTGGGTAATGCGGAACGTGCAACTGTGGTAGCGCGTATTTTTATGATTATTTATTTTGCATTTTTTGCACTCATGCCTTGGTACACCAAAAAAGATAAGACATTAACAGTACCAGAAAGGGTGACAGGATAAGCATCATGAAAATTACAAATATAATTAAAAAAGCTTTATTCGCATTAGCGCTCTTACCTTGCTTTATGTTGCCTCTAAGTGCATTTGCTAATGTAGGTGCACATTTGGATAAAGCGCCAATTGATGCTTCTAATCACGAGTCCTTGCAACGTGGCGCACGTACTTTTGTGAATAACTGTTTAAATTGCCATAGTGCTAATTACATGCGGTACAACCGATTATTAGAGATAGGCTTAACTGAAAAACAGATTACGGATAATTTGTTATTTGCAGGCGATAAAATTGGCGACACAATGAAGGTCGCCATTAATCCAGCCGACGCAAAGAAATGGTTTGGTGTAGCGCCGCCAGATTTGTCTGTAGAAGTGCGTGCTCGCGGTGCTGATTGGGTATATAGCTACATGCGAAGTTTCTATCGTGATGATGCTAGCCCTACTGGTTGGTCTAATTGTGTGTTTGATCCAGTCACCTGTAAGGTGTCGATGCCGCATGTTTTATATGAGCTGCAAGGCGAGCAAACAATGAATCATGAAACTCACCACTTGGAGCTTAGCAAGCCAGGCAAATTATCGGTTGCTGAGTACGATATATTGGCTGGAGATTTAACGAACTTTTTGGCATATATGGCCGAACCTGCAAAACAACAGCGCAATCATTTGGGTTGGTTTGTATTACTATTTTTAGGAGTGTTGTTAGTACTCACTTACAAACTCAAAAAAGCCTATTGGAAAGATATACATTAATATGATGACCTTATACTCAGGGACAACTGATCCCTACAGCCACCGTTGCCGAATTGTTTTATTTGAAAAAGGCATGGATTTTCAAGTCATTGATGTTGACCTTGCAAATAAACCAGAAGATTTAGCTGTGATTAACCCATACAACCAAGTGCCTGTTTTAGTTGAGCGTGATTTGGTATTGTCAGAAGCTAATATTATCAATGAATATATTGATGAACGCTTTCCTCATCCACAGTTGATGCCGCCTGATCCAGTAATGCGAGCAAGGGCTAGATTGTTTTTATATAATTTTGAAAAAGAATTATTTGATCATATTAAGGACATTGAGTCTGGAGATGATGAGAAAGCCGATAAAGCACGCATTACCATTCGCGATAACTTAACCCAATTAGTGCCTATTTTCGGCAAGCAAAATTACTTACTAGGTGATGATTATTCGATGTTGGATGTTGCAGTAACACCATTGTTATGGCGTTTGGATCACTATGGGATCGTCTTGCAAAACCAAGCGGCGCCAATACTGAAGTATGCAGAGCGTTTATTCTCAAGACCTTTGTATGCTGAAGCCATGACACCTTCAGAAAAAGTGATGCGGAAGTAATAGGTAGCAAGCAATGATTGCTGTATTGCATTCATTGCTTGTGCATCAAACGCGTGTAATTAAATGACAGAATTCACTTCAACAAAACCCTACATGGTACGCGCGATTCACGAATGGTGCGTAGACAATGGTTGCACGCCACACCTGTTAGTTGCTGTGAATAGTCAAACACGAGTGCCGATGGCTTATGTAAAAGAAGGTGAGATTGTACTTAATCTTAACTACACGGCTACTAAAGACTTGCATATCGATAATGAGGTAATCACTTTTTCAGCACGATTTGGTGGCGTATCTCAAAATCTATATGTACCTATGAGCGCAGTAAAAGGTATTTTTGCTCGCGAAACTGGTCAAGGCATGTTTTTTGAAGTTGAAGCATTATTGCCAGTATCTGAGTTAAAAGCTACTGGCGTTTCAGAGTCCGAACCTGCATCCGACCACGCAAAACAGACAAATAATAAAA
>SESD01000697.1_pt1 | contig 20378 bp, 14 predicted proteins | sample 3171411 | NCBI WGS metagenome assembly SESD01 (sample SAMN06051880, study PRJNA518727) | freshwater metagenome | biome: subpolar coniferous forest; feature: holomictic lake; material: water; isolation source: holomictic Lake 442, 16.5 m depth | place: Canada: near Kenora, Ontario | collected...
TGCTAAAAAGAACTTATGGAGTTTTTGCACTGGAGAACCATGAACTACCAGGCAAACTGGCATTAAATGCCGAAATTGAACGTCTGAACAAAATCATTAAGACAATGATGAATCATTCAACACAGTATCACTCCCAAGAATCAGACTTTTGCACATCCTATCAAGCTGTAGCATTTGGAGATACACTAAATCAGACTTCCGATGAGAGACAGAAATTCGAGAGGGTCATTCGTAATTTACAAGAAAGCGAAGCGCTTTTTCGGCAATTGTTCGAGCGTCATAATACAGTGATGTTACTGATCGATCATGATTCTGGCACCATAGTTGACGCAAATCTTGCTGCAGCGCAATTTTATGGCTACCCACTTCAAAGCTTGCGCGGCATGAGTGTAAACCTCATCAATGCACAACCCGAATCCGAAATTGACCAACAAAGACAGTTGGCTATTAAGGGAGACCAGAATAAATTTTTCTTTAATCATTATTTGGCAAACGGCGAAATACGTGCGGTAGAGGTTCACATTTCGACTGTTAACTACAATGATAAGAGTCTGTTTTTTTCTATCATTCATGACATAACTGAACGTAAACAGATGGAAGATCAGATTCGCCAACTGGCGTTTTATGACACGCTGACAAATTTACCTAACCGCCGTTTACTTAATGACCGTTTAAGTCAGGCGATGGCTACCAGTAAACGCAGTGGTTATTATGGTGCCCTACTGTTTCTGGATTTAGATAATTTCAAGTCACTTAATGACTGCCATGGTCATCCGGCAGGCGATTTGCTGTTAAATAAAGCTGCGCGACGCCTCGAAAGCTGCATGCGTGAAATGGACACTTTAGCCCGCTTTGGGGGTGATGAATTTGTAATCATGCTGGTTGAGTTAAATAAAGATAAGACCGTGTCTAAGCAACAAGCTGAAATTGTTGCAGAAAAAATACTCGCCACTTTGTCCAGGCCATACCTGTTAGCAATTAGTAGCGATGAAAAATCAGTGAGTACAATAGAGCATTGTTGCACTGCCAGCATTGGCGTAGCACTGTTTATTGATCATGAATCAAGCCCGGATAATGTAATGCGATGGGCAGATACTGCCATGTATGAAGCCAAGGAAGCAGGTCGTAATCAGATTCGATTTTATAATCACGATAGCTAATAGCAATTCTTGAACAATATCTCTGACTTTCTGATCAAGCACATTTGTACATTTAAAGCATCTAACAACTCGGCAACCCGAAATTCGAAATGAACAATAAGGCACCAATAGCCTATTGCCGCATGAGCATCGCAAATGGATCATCCACGCTCACCACCTTCAAAATCAATGCTTTTCGATGTTGACCATTCTATAGTAAATGTTCACACCATATCCTACTATCCTAAAATCGGTAAGAGGAGCAGGTTACCCAGCATTTACCGATAATAGTAAAGCTTGATTAATCAACACATAACAAAGTATGTGTATCCTTAGGACTTTAATATTTCTGATTAGACTCTCACTTACGTATCTCTACCAATAGTTGGAAACTGTTAAAACCGTTATATTCCAACTACACGGCTTTCTCACTGCCGGAAAATAAATCAGATCAGCCAATTCTTTGTGCCAAACAGTCAAGAAATCAAAGCCACATTCGGAGCTATATCATGAGCATACAAAACGAACTACAAACCACTATTGCTGAACTGGTCGTCAAGGGCAAAGGCATACTTGCCGCCGATGAAAGTCATCCGACCATGGCCAAACGCTTTGCTACGATAAAGATAGATTCCAACGAAGAAAGCCGACGAGCCTATCGCTCCATATTACTGACTACCCCAAACTTGGGAGACTTCATCAGTGGCGTGATTCTGTTTGAAGAAACCCTGGAACAAAAAACTGATGACGGTAAACTGCTTCCGGCTGTGCTGGCTGATAATGGTATGGTGCCTGGTATCAAAGTTGATAAAGGCACCCTGCCCCTGGCGAATGCCTCGGGCGATTTGATTACCCAAGGCTTGGACGGTCTGACTGAGCGACTGGAAGGCTATAAAGTACAAGGCGCACGCTTTGCTAAATGGCGGGAAGTCTATTCTATTAGCCCGAACAACCCGACCCAACTTGGTATGGATGCTAACGCAGAAGTATTGGCCCGCTATGCAGCCATTTGTCAATCAGTGGGTATTGTGCCTATTGTCGAACCGGAAGTGCTGTTAGATGGTGATCATACCATCGACTACTGCTTTGAAGTAACTGAAGCTGTGCAGCGTGCGGTGTTTCATGCTTTATACAGACACCGGGTTGAACTGGAATATATCGTCCTCAAACCCAGCATGGTTATGCCCGGTAAGACTGCGCAATGCCAGGCGAATCCAGAAGAAATTGCCGAGAAAACTCTTACACAATTACGCCGTTCGGTGCCTGCGGCGATGCCGGTAATTAATTTTCTTTCGGGCGGACAAACGCCAAAAGAGGCTACGGCAAATCTTAATGCTATCAATGCCATGGCTGGAAACGCACCATGGGAATTAAGTTTTTCTTATGGAAGGGCCTTGCAGCAACCGGTACTTCAAGCATGGCAGGGAGAACCGGAGAATAGCAAAGCTGCGCAAAATGCCCTTTATCAACGCGCAAAACTGAATGGCGCAGCCCGCTATGGTAATTATTCTGCAAATATGGAAAACGAATAATGGTGTTATTCAGTAAACATAAAAAATATGTTTGAGCTTAATTGTTTAGGTAAATAATCAAATTGTTATTGCCAACCTTGAATCCACTAGCTTTCGACAATCAAGTCAAAGCAAGGCAAGATAAAAATACGATACAAATAGATAGCTTCCATTTCGATGATCTCGATCTGAAGATCACATATTTCGGGCAGTATCACTTTGATCTTTTAGGGAACTACAAAAAGCAGTTCCCCAAGAACTAATTCAATATCTGAACCGAATAAAATCCTTTTTATACTTTATTGGTACTGTTCTTTCCCCGTAATTCTGCCTTTTCCATCGATCCCCACCTTCCAATTCGCGCCTGCATGAACCAAATAGACTTCGTATTCTTCCCCGGGACCATTAGGATTGGCTATCAACTCTGCTTTTTTAAACTCATATTTAGGATAGGTTTTTTCCAGGGTTTCTTTGACTACTGGCGGAGCTTCACTTAAATCGGCCAAAGGCAATTCATCTGTAAACAGCGTGCCATTAGCTATAAAAAGCTCCATTAATGATTCTACCTCATCAATTTTAAAAGTTACTTCCAGTAAATTCTGACCAAAATGAGTTTCATGACCAGCCTGAAGATCGTGAGCCTTGGGATGTCTTTTTATAATATCCTCTTTTACTTTCTCAGGAATACTGACCTCGGCTATTTGCTCAGCATTGACTGTAAAAACGACCGCTGAAAGCAAAATAGTACCCAGGGTTTTATGTATCGTTTGAAGCATTTTCTTTCCTCTTGTTAATGTAAGACCGGATGCCATAAAGCAGCACGCTTCTGCGCATCCGCAATTTGTGTTGGCGTTAATTCTGTTTCAAGCTTATTAAGAAAACCTTGGGCCAAGTCATCGCCCTGGGCTGCCGCTTGAGCAAACCAGACATAAGCCTCCTGTTCGTCTTTTGAAACACCTTCACCCTCCAGGTAACTTAATCCAAGATGATGTTGAGCCATCATATTACCCTGCTCTGCGGATTGCATAAACCATTTAACGGCTTCGGCAAGATTTTTTGTTATTCCCTGACCACCTAGATACATTAATCCCAAATCAACCTGTGCAATCGCATGGCCCTGTTCAGCCGCTTTTAGAAACCATTTGTAGGCTTCGTCATAATGTCGGGTTACACCTTCGCCATTGGCATACATTAAGCCCAAATTGAATTGGGCCGGCACGTCACCCCGTTCAGCCGCTTTTAAAAACCACTGCGCGGCTTGTTTAAGATCAATCTCTACGCCTTCACCATGGGCATACATCAAACCCAAATTATATTGGGCAAGTGGATTACCATGATCAGCGGCAGATTTAAACCATTTTTGCGCCTGGAGATAATCCTTCTCTACACCACTGCCCAAGGCATATTTGCTTCCCAAATCCGTTTGCGCAATAGCATCACCCAGTTCTGCACGTTGTTTTAGATCAGTCAGCTTATCCGCCAATAACACAGGTGAATAAGCCATACATAAACTCAACAACCAACCTATCGACTTTGCTCGCATTTTATCTAACCTGTTAGTAATTAAAAAACGCATCCCTGATTAATCATGATCATGACGACGATATTCGCCATACCCTCTTCCCTCATGCCCATGTTCGCGATATTCATTATGCTCTCGGTAAGGTTGATATTGCTGATAACCTCTATTTCCATAATTACCATAATTGCCATAAGGTGCCGGTCTGGCACCGTAGCCATAACCATTGCCCATTGGCATCGAACGGTGGCCATAAGCATAAGGATAGGGCGCGCAGCCGCTAATGAATATAAGGATAATAATGGCGGCTATTGAACGAGCTTGCATAGTCATCATGTTTGGTCTCGGCATTAAGTTTGTTGATATGATTTTTGTGATTTTAAACATATAAAACTCCTCGTAAAAAGTGTTTGGGGTGTTATCACTTTTACATAGGGTAACTGAACTATTGCTTAATAAATAATTGTTATGAAGTTGCTAAAAAAAATCGGCATTAAATAATCAAGTAAATGGATACTCCGTTAATTGATGACCTCAGAAATTAATCTGGAAATTTTGAATTTGGGTCCGATTAATACTTTTTCTTGAGGGAAAACTGCTTGCACAAGGCATAAAGCGCTGGTATCACAATTAAGGTCAACAACGTAGACGAAACCATTCCTCCAACCATAGGTGCGGCGATACGACGCATAACTTCGGAACCTGTGCCTGCACTCCACAAAATCGGTAACAGTCCGGCCATAATGGCAGTGACCGTCATGATTTTGGGGCGCAGACGCTCCGCAGCACCAGTCATCAAGGCACTATAAAGATCAGCTTCCGTAAACGACCTCTGCGCTTCAAGACATTCGCGTTGTTTTTCTCGATACGCCTGATCCAGATACATAAGCATCACTACACCGGTTTCGGCCGACACGCCCGCCAACGCAATAAAGCCAACTCCGACCGCCACACTGACGTTATATTCCAGAATCCACAACAGCCAGATTCCACCCACCAACGCAAAAGGTACGGACAGCATGACAATTAAAGTTTCAGTCAGGCGGCCGAAATTAAGATAAAGCAATACAAAAATAATACCCAGCGTTAACGGCACTACCATTTGCAAACGTTCTTTGGCGCGTTCCATATACTCAAACTGACCGCTCCAGGTAATATAATAACCTGGCGGAAACTTGACCGCCTGCTGCACCGCCTGTCTGGCATCCTGCACATAGCTGCCGAGATCGCGCCCTCGCATGTCGACATAAATATAAACCGACAACAAGGCATTTTCGGTTCGGATAGCCGGTGGCCCTTTGTTCAAACTTAGTTGTGCCAATTGCCCCAAGGGAATCACTGAGCCACCAGCCACCGTAACCAAAACATGTTCTGCTATAGCTTTTGGGCTATCTCGTAGTTCACGCGGATATCGGACAATAACCGCAAAACGCTCGCGTCCTTCAACCATTGTGGTAACGGTTTCACCGCCTATTGCCGTCGCGATAATATCCTGCAGCTCGCCAATTAACAGCCCATAACGCGCCAGCGCTTCGTAGTTTGGAACAATATCCAGATAAAAACCGCCGGTAACGCGTTCGGCGTAAGCACTGGTAGTATTGGGAACGGTTTTGACAACTTGTTCAATCTGTTGCGCCAAACGCTCCATTTCTGCCAGATCTTTGCCAAACAACTTAATACCGATTGGCGTGCGGATACCGGTCGCCAACATATCGATGCGATTCTTGATCGGCATGGTCCAGGCATTGCTGACCCCCGGAATTTGTAGTGCCAGATCCATCTCGGCAATCAATTTATCGATGGTCATGCCGGGCCGCCAGGCAGATTCCAGCCTGAGATTGACCAGAGTTTCCGACATCTCCAGTGGTGCTGGATCGGTAGCGGTCAGCGCCCGTCCGGCTTTCCCAAACACCGATTCGACCTCGGGAAAACTTTTGATGATGCGATCCTGAATTTGCAATAATTCGGCGGCTTTGGTTACTGATAAACCCGGCAAGGTTTGTGGCATGAATAACAACGTACCCTCGTTTAAAGTCGGCATGAACTCGCCACCAAGCTGTGACGCTGGGTACCAGCTCGCTGCCAGCATCAGCAATGCAAAAACGAGCGTGAGTTTTTTATATTGCATAACCCGAGTGATAACCGGGCGATAAATCCAAAACAAAATCCGGTTGATCGGATTACGATGCTCGGGCAAAATCTTTCCACGAACAAACAGACTCATTAACACCGGCACCAGCGTCACTGACAAAAAAGCCGCGCCAGCCATGGCGAAAGTTTTGGTATAAGCCAAGGGATGGAACAAACGACCTTCCTGCGCTTCCAAGGCAAACACCGGCAAAAAAGAAACGGTGATAATCAATAAACTAAAAAAAAGCGGCGGCCCGACTTCCCTGCAAGAATTAAGCAGAATTTCTGCGCGGGACAAGCGGCCTGCATCACGCTCCAGATGTTTATGCGTATTTTCGATCATCACAATCGCCGCATCCACCATCGCTCCAATAGCAATGGCAATACCGCCGAGACTCATGATATTCGAATTCATCCCTAAAGCCTGCATTACAATAAATGCGATCAACACGCCAACCGGCAACATCAAAATCGCCACTAACGCGCTGCGTAAATGCAATAAAAACAAGACGCAGACAGCCGCAACCACAACACTTTCTTCGAGCAACGTATGGCGCAGATTTTCAATCGCGCGATGGATCAATTCCGAACGATCATAAACCGTTTGCACACTAACACCGGCTGGCAATCCGGTGGTGATTTCGTGCAATCGTTCTTTGACATGACTAATTACTTCCAGCGCATTCTGACCATAACGGGCCAAAGCGATACCGGAAACAGCTTCGCCCTCGCCATTCAATTCGGTGATGCCGCGCCTTTCATCGGGAACCAGTTCCACGCGTGCCACATCTCGGATCAACACTGGAATTCCGTTTTCAACTTTCAATACCAGCTTTTGTAAATCCTTGGAACCACGCAAATAGCCGTGACCACGCACCATGTATTCGGTTTCGGCAAGCTCAATAACCCGTCCACCGACATCACGATTGCCATTACGAATAGTGTCGCTCAGGGTGCGTAAAGAAATACCATAAGCTTGTAACTTGTGCGGATCCACAGTCACTTGATATTGCTGGACAAAACCGCCGATACTGGCAATTTCTGCAACACCTTTGGCTTTGCTTAATTGGTAGCGCACAAACCAGTCTTGCAAAGTGCGCAATTCAGCGAGCGAATAGTTTTTTGCCACCAAAACATATTGATAAACCCAGCCTACGCCAGATGCATCTGGCCCTAATTTAGGTTTTACAGTAGGTGGCAGGTTTCCGGTCAGCGTTGTGAGATATTCCAGAACCCTTGAACGTGCCCAGTAAATATCAGTGCCATCCTCGAAAATAACATAGACAAAAGAGGCACCGAAAAAAGAAAAACCACGTACGACTTTGGAACGCGGCACGCTTAACATCGCGGTCGTCAATGGATAAGTCACCTGATCCTCAACGACTTGCGGCGCTTGTCCGGGATATTCGGTATAAACAATAACCTGTGCATCAGATAAATCGGGTAGCGCATCCAGTGGCATTTTGGACAATGCATAAGCCCCGCCAATAATGATGCCGAAAGTTGCCAGCAACACCAAAAACACATTACGCAGGGACCAGGCGATAATATGATTTAGCATGACTAGGGGGTTTCAGGTTGCAACTTAGGCTTACCCTGACTATCAAACCCCTCCAACGCAGCCTTAAGATTGCTCTCTGCATCAATCAGGAAATTAGCGTGAGTCACTACTTCATCACCTTTCTCCAAACCGTGAATGACTTCCCAATAACCATCAGCCTGCAATCCCAGTTTGACAACATGCGGCTCAAAGCGTCCTTCGCCTTTTTGCACTAAAACCACTTGCCTTGCACCGCTATCGAGGACTGCCGAATCGGGTACCGCTAACATGTCAGGTTTGTTTTCAATAGCTGCCAGCGAGGCACCGCCATAAAGTCCGGGCTTTAGCATGCCATCAGCATTAGGCAATACAACCCTTACTTTAACGGTGCGCGTTTCCGTAGTCAGCGTTGGATAGATAAACTCAACTTTACCGCTAAATTGCTTTTCGGGATAAGCGTTTATATGAACCTGCGCGATTTGTCCCAGGCGCACCTCACCGATATCCTGCTCAAAAACTTCTATCACCAACCACACCGTGCTTAAGTCAGCAATGCGAAATAGCAGTTCACCTGGCATGAAACGCATGCCCTCCTGCGCCGGTTTGTCCAGCACTACACCATTAACCGGCGACAACAATGGCAAGGTATCCAGCGTTTTCTCCTGAGTCTGTAAGCGCTGCAACTGTGCCGGGGCAATATCCCAATAATGTAGACGTTGCAAGGCATTACCGGTCAACTGCTCCGAATTCTTGCGTGCCTGAGGACTGCTCAGATTTAGCGCTTGCTGCCCCTGTTTTGCTATCAGATATTCCTGTTGTGCCGTCAATAACTCGGGGCTGTAAATCTCAAGTAGCGCTTGACCACGCTTGACATAGGCTCCCGTGGTATTAACATTCAACCGCTGAACCCAACCTTCAAATTTGGGAGTCACAGCGTGAACGTGACTTTCGTCAACCTGAATACTGCCCAAGGCGCGAATGCTCCGTGTCAATTTGCGGTGGGTTACAACTTCCGTAGTCACGCCCAATTTCTGGATTTTTTCCGGACTAATCTCAATCTGGCCGGCCTTCGCCAATTCTTTTTCATAAACAGGAAGATAATCCATGCCCATTTCATCTTTTTTGGGCACCAACGAAGTATCAGCTGCCCCCATAGGATGACGATAGTACAAAATTTTTCCGGCTTCCTGCGGCGAAATCGCTGAGTTCGGTTGTTCGGCAAAAACTGGCACGTAATCCATACCCATCTCATCTTTGGCGGGGGTAAGCGAGGTGACTTTAGAATTCATCGGATGACGATAATATAACGGTTTTTTTTCCGCACTGAGATCCTGACTCTGATGGAGCTCTGCTTCGTGATGTCCCGCCCAAAAACCTAAACCAAGGCCCAGCAGCAACACCAAAATGGCCCAAATGTATTTATTCATGACTTAACACCTCGCCTACTTCTGCAGATAACTCGGCCAAGCTTTCCTGGGTTGAAACCAACGCTTGCCAATACTCTGTCTGATATTGAAAAAGGCTTAATTGGGTGCGTAATAAGTCACTAAAATCAGCCTGACTCACTTGATAACCAGCCAACAAAGAACTCACCGTTTGCTGGGCCTGCGGAATAATTTCATGTTCAAGCAACTGTAACTTTTCCTTACCATGCTCATACTCTGCGGCTTTGACCGCTATTTCAGCCTGGATTTTATGATGTTCATCCTGTAGCGAATATTGTTCCTGTAAAAGTTCACTCTGACGTTGATCAACAGCTTTGGCTTGTTTTTGATCCGCATAAACCGGCACACTCATGCTTAACTGAACATTGGCGAAATCGCTACGTACTTCACCAGTCGGCGTGTTTTGCCGATTTGCATACCCAGCCCCTACCGTAAAATCGGGGTAATAATCTTTTTTTGCCAGATCAACTCTAGCTACAGCGGCATCCAACAACTTATTGTGCTGGGCAAATAAAGGACGCATTTGCAATGCCTTAGCCTGTAAAACAGACGGAACCAGAGTCGGTAACTTAAACTCTGCTTCAGACGGAATCCGAATCGGCGATTCCGGAGTACGATCAAGGAGAACGTTAAATCTGGCACTTTGTGCATGACGCATGCCGATCAGATTTAATTTTTCTTCTTTTAATTTTGAAAGTTCCAATTGCACCAACTGCACATCCTGCTGCGAGCCTTTACCCACCTTATACTTGGCCTGAGCGACATCGATGAGCTGCAAAAAAAAACCCTCAGCGTCGTTCAGTAAATTCAAAGCCCGATCGTAATAAAACAAACGCCACCAGCTCTGTTTTACCTCCCGCATCAAGCGTAAACGCGCTTCGTCAACGGAATCAACTGCCGCCAGTGCTTCCTTTTCGGCAATTCTTTCCCGCAAAGCCAACTTACCGGGAAAAGGAAACGCCTGACTAATGCCGACTCCCAACATAGTCATATCTTCTTTGCGCAGATCAAAACTGCGGGTCGGCACATTTTGCATGTCAAAGCTAACCGTTGGATCTGGTAACGCACCCATTTGTGCGGGAACTGCAGCCAGCGCTTCGGCACGTGCCCTGATTTCAGCCAGACCGGGATTGCCGGTCAAAGCATGATCAAGTGCCAGCTTAAGTGTCAATAAGGCTTCTTCAGAATGATTAGGACGGCTTTCATAAGCCAAAACTTCGGCCCAGGTCAAGCGCACAGAGTGAGGCGCAACATGCATACACAAACCAGGCAAAAACAACGCAAGTCCAAACGTAAACACTGTTTTCTCGGAAAGAATATAGCTTAGCAACCGGGAGCAGGTAATAATAGCCATGATATTTTTTCCTATGCAATTTTGTAAATCTTCGTAGCTAAAACTACTGTTATGCAGTTTAACTTAATGACTGTGACCTGGCTAGCTCATCATTTCAAACTAGTAGCTGATATCACCCTACCTGGTTAATCGAATAAATTATAAAAAATTGATAACCATCAAAACTAATAAACCAATTTACGCCAAACTCAGATTTATAATGCCTACCTTGATAATTCAGAGACAAACCCAATACTGAGACTTACAATATCCTAAATAAAAACCTGTTTATACACTCTGTCCCATCGCATGAAATTTAAACCCACCGCCATCACACTGGCTTTAAGCCTGGCCCTTTTCTCTGCCCCACAAAAGGCAGTCGAGATTAATAAAATTGAATTGCCTGATATGGGCGATTCTTCCGGCACCCTGATTTCGCCTGCCGAAGAAAAAGAATTTGGTGAAGCTTTTTTTCGCAGCCTGCACTCACAAATCAACATTAATCAGGACGCTGAGATTCAGCAATACATTCAGACCATCGGAGAAAGACTGGTCGCCAATAGCGACTTGCCTAGCAACCCGTTTCATTTTTTCGTGGTAATGGAAAATAATATTAACGCTTTTGCAGGTCCCGGCGGCTATATTGGTGTTAATTCAGGACTCATTTTAGTAACCGAAGCGGAAAGTGAATTGGCTTCGGTCATGGGCCACGAAATTGCTCACGTTACCCAGCGCCATTTATATCGGGCCTACGAAGCGTCCAGTCGCTTATCGATTCCAACTGCCGCCGCAATGCTTGGCGCCATCTTATTGGGCACCCAATCGCCCGCAATGGGGCAAGCAGCGATCATCGCCATTCAAGCCGGTAGCGTCCAGTTTCAAATTGATTTTACGCGTGAAAATGAAGCCGAAGCCGATCGTGTCGGCATGCAAACTCTGGCATCTTCACAATTTGACCCGCGCAGCATGCCCACTTTCTTTGAACGTCTGCAGCAATCAAGCCGCTATGCAGGACAGAATATTCCCGAATTTCTAAGAACTCACCCAGTCACTGCTTCGCGTATTTCCGATACCCGGGGACGTGCCGAAACCTATCCCTACAAACAATATCCAGACTCACTCGGTTATCAGCTAACCAAAGCCAAAGTCCGCGTACTGACCAGTACCGATAATGCAGATACACTTAAATATTTTCAACTTCGAGTTACGCAAGGTACGCCAGAACAACGCACAGTTGCCCGTTATGGACTGGGAATCTGGGAGCTTAATGCGCAAAAGTTCAGCGAGGCCGAAGCCACGTTTCAACAACTCGCCAAAGAATCGCCAAACCAACCCCAATATTTAACCGCGCTTGCCCGAACTGCACTAGAATCTAAAAATTACAGCACCGCATTATCCCGGTATCAAAAGCTGACTGAACAATTTCCGGATAACGAAGCGATCAAACTTGAATATATTACGTCTTTGCTCAAGGCCGGCAATTCCAAACTGGCTCAGAAAAATTTGTTCCTGTTAAGACCAAGAACCCAGCAACTGCCGATTTATTCGCAGTTGCTGGCACAAGTTTATAGCGACTTGAATCAACCCGCCGAATCGCATCGTTACCTGGCAGAATACTACTATGCGACAGGTCAAACCCGTGATGCCATACTGCAAATCAAATTAGCGCAAAAATCAAAGGGGCTTAATTTTCAACTGTCTTCGATCCTAAATGAACGACTGAATTTCTTTATAAGTCAAGAACAGGAAGCCAAACGCTCAAAATAAAAACCTGAACCTTAGCTGAACAAAAAGTCACTACTTGCCGATTTTTCAATTCATCGAAAATAAATATAGAACAATAACATATTGTAATTATTATAAAAAATAAAAAAACCTTTTTTTGACACTCATAAATGTTTTTAAAAATAGACATCCAAACAGCATTTGCATAAACTTTGCCCTGCTTGAAGGATTGAGCAAGGTTTAATTACCGAACAAGAGGAGGACTTTAGTCGTGTAGACTACTGACAATAATAATAAAATTAAGTGACACTGGTTGGAGCAAGTTGTAAAAAATAACAACTCAATAACAATAATAACAGCATCCAATATGCCCGCAATATGCGGGCTTTTTATTGTCCGCAAAATATATACTCCGCACAGAGTATAGGTAAACATTGTTACAAGAGTTCAGTTTTAATAACCGATGAGTCTGCGCTACCAAATCAATCTGCGAATTTTTATTTCCTCTCTTTGCATCCTGCTGGTGGGCGGATCAATAGCGATCTGGCAAGCACGTGATGCGGTAAATAAAGAAATTGATTCTTCCATTAATCTAACTATACAACTCATTAGCTTTGGTTTTTCGCAAGCCTCACAAACTCCGTTTAATGAAACGGCTTGGTTACCTAAATTCAATTCACTCAACCAAACCCGCCATCTCAGTATTCAACTGAAAGAACCATCTGGGCAAATCATCAGTCTTGCCGAGAAAAAACAGCAACCCCAAAATGAAGACAAGCCCCCGCAATGGTTCATCAATATGGTTGCTGCAGTTCAATATCCTCAGGTTGAACATTTAATTACCCGCTCCAATGGAGAGCATATAACCCTGATTATCCAGGCCACCCCCTTAGATGAAATCACAGAAGTCTGGCAAGAAGGCCAGGGATTTTTTAGCGTACTATTTCTGCTGATATTTTTTACCTTTTTAGCTGTCAATCTGGCTTTTAATAAAGCACTGCAATCAATCACCATCATTGTCGAAGCTTTAAAAACCATTGAATCGGGACATTACAGTCAACAACTCCCCGTGTTTTCCATTCTGGAATATGACAGTATCGCCAAAGCCATCAACCATATGACTGCTGAACTTGCAGTTAGCCAAGAGAAAAACAGAGCCTTAACCCAGCATACTCTTGAAATACAGGAAGACGAACGACAGCGACTGTCGCAAGAATTACATGACGAACTGGGGCAATCGCTGACCGCCATTAAAGTTATGGCCATCAATGCCGGCCGCCCCCAAACGGATAAGGCCAATACTAAACAGGCTATCGACAGCATTGTCAGTATCTGTGATCATTTAATGACTGTAGTGCGTTCCATGATGCATCAACTGCACCCCCTGGTTCTGAATGATCTCGGGTTAAAAGCAACTCTGGAAGACTTGATAAATCATTGGTCGCTCAGAAACCCTCAATTAGAAATCGTCATCGACTGCCCAGTCGAAGTCGATGCTTTGGAACAAAAAATCAGCATCCAACTATTTAGAGTCATACAGGAATGTCTAACTAATACTGTTCGACATGCCCAGGCAAGTAAAGCGACGATTAGCCTGAAAATTGACCACCTAGAAACCAGAACTTATTTAAGACTTAAAGTAACCGATAACGGCCAAGGCTGCGCCAATGACAAGGTTAAAACCGGTTTTGGTTTATTGGGCATAAAAGAAAGAATCAACAGTCTGGGCGGAGAATTCGGCATAGAATCACAGCACCAGTCAGGCATGACTGTCTTCGCGATCATACCTCTGCAATGACAGGCAAAATCAAAGTCATTCTGGTCGACGACCATGCCGTTGTTCGGGCCGGTTTCAAAATGTTACTTTCCACTGAAGCTGATATTGAGGTCATCGCAGAAGCCGATCGTGGTGAGGCAGCCTGTCAGCTCTATCTGGAAAAACAGCCGGATATAATGGTATTGGACTTATCCATGCCCGGCATTGGCGGACTTGAAAGCATACGCCGTATTTGCAGCCGTAATAGTGACGCCAAGGTCTTGGTATTTAGCGTTCATGATGAAATGGTTTATGTCGATAGGGCCATGAATGCCGGCGCAAAAGGGTATATCACCAAAAACAGTGCTCCAGACATTTTGGTCGCAGCAATACAAAAAATAGTTGTTGGTGAGCTTTATATAGAACAGGGTTTGATAAAAACTTTTCCTCTCCAAAACAGCGCGAGCGAATATCAATCTGTTGTAGATAGTTTATCCTCCAGAGAATTCGATGTTTTCCTGCTCTTGGCAAAAGGTTTAACAGCTCACAAAATCGCTGAGGAACTTTGTCTAGGTTATAAAACCGTCGCCAATTACGGCACACAAATAAGAAACAAGCTTGATGTATCAACCGTCGCCGAGCTTGCGCATATTGCGATGATATTGGGGATCATGAAAAATTAAAGAATATTTGGTAAATTCGGGAATTTTTCCTATAGGCGACAAGCGCCTTTTGTTTGAAAATAGCAATTTTGAAGTAGCTTGAACACAACCGAAAAATATTTATGAACAGTTTTTCCTTTAAATTAAAGCCTTGGCTGGCAGTTTTACTTCTTTCCCAGATAAGTACCCATACGCAAGCCGCCGACATCATCACTCAGCCCTCGACTAGCGAGGACACAGCTCCCGGCAAAAAACAAAACGATCAACCTGAATCGTCAACACATCCAGTCGACATTTTTGAACTGCCCGAAGTAGAAGTGATTGGTAATACCCCTTTAGGCACTACCGGTTTGGAAAGCAAGAAAATCTCCGGCAATGTGCAATCCCTCGAAGATGAAGAAATCACCCGCCATGAAGCTTTCGGGTTAACGGATTTCATGAATCGTCGCCTGGAAAGCGTCAATATTAACGACACCCAGAATAACCCGTATCAACCGGATATTTCTTATCGCGGCTTTACAGCCTCACCACTTTTGGGCACGCCGATTGGTTTGACGGTTTATCAGGATGGTGTGCGCGTCAACGAACCGTTTGGCGACACGGTTAACTGGGATTTGATTCCACAAGTTGCCATTGCCAGCATGGAAGTAGTGCCGGGCTCCAATCCCTTGTTTGGCCTGAACACGCTGGGCGGTGCCTTATCGCTCAGAACCAAAAGCGGTTTTAGCCACCCCGGTTTCAGAGCGCAAGCCAGTGGCGGTTCTTATGACCGACAGAACTATCAGGCCGAATACGGCGGTTCAAAAAGCAATTTCGATTGGTATATCGCCGGCAATATCTTTGATGATAAAGGCTGGCGACCTTATTCGCCGACCAACGTCAACCAGACCTTTGGCAAAATCGGCTGGGAAAACGATCGCACTGACGTTGATTTGTCCTTCAGCTTTGCCGACAACAACATGCAAGGCGTAGGCCCGACGCCGCAAAATCTGTTGCAACAAAATTGGAATGCCATTTATACCGCGCCTGATGTGACCAAGAATACCTTGTATTTTTTTAATCTGAAAGGCAGTCATAAATTGACTGACGAGTTGCAATTAACGGGCAATGTTTATAATCGTAACAGCAGCAGCAACAGCCTTAACAGTAATACCGAATGTAACCCATGCATTATCGATACGAACGCCTCTTTTCAATCCACACAAACCAAACAAAACGGCACCGGGGTCAATTTGCAATTAACCTCCGATTACAAGATTCACGCCCACGATAATCAATTAGTGGTAGGCGGTGGTTACAACGTCGGTGACACCCATTATTCTGTTGCCACGCAAGACGCAATTTTTACCCCGACTTTTTACGAAGTCGCCGTCAATCCGCTGACCACTACGGTGAAAATCAACGGACAAAGCACCTATTCCAATATTTTTGCAACCAACACTTTTTCTGTTTTCGACTGGTTACACGCCAATGCTTCGCTGAACTGGATGCAGGCACAAGTACAAACCATCGATCAAATTGGAACAGAACTTAATGGCAAAGATACTTATGCTCGCGTAAACCCTTCAGCCGGTTTGACGTTTAATCCACTGGATGCGTTTTCGTTAAAAACCCCGCTCAAAGAATTAACAACTTACTTCAATTACAACGAAGGTTTCCGCGCACCCACTGCGGTTGAACTGAGTTGCGCCAACCCTGATGCGCCCTGTACTCTGCCTAACAGCTTTGTTTCCGATCCACCTTTGAAGGCTGTAGTTTCCCACACACTGGAAGTTGGTGCGCGAGGTAAATTTAATGAAGCACTTAAGTGGAACTTTGCGTTGTACCAGACACAAAATACTAACGATATCTTGTTTGTAAACAGTCCTGGTAGCGTTATAAACGGTTATTTCCGTAATGTTGGCGGCACGCAACGACAGGGGGCAGAATTGGGTTTAAGCGGTTTGGCATTAAAAAGCCTGAACTGGTATCTCAGCTACGGTTTTGTCGATGCGACTTATCAAACAACCGAAGCCCTAAGTAATGGGCTGCCGCTCCCAAGCACCAACACTGTTGCGCCAGGAAGCAAGATACCCAGCATCCCGCAAAACACCTTCAAGTTTGGAGCAGACTACGAAGTATTTCATAACTGGTTTTTTGGTGGTGATTTACAGTATGTTTCCAGCCAGTATGCGCGTGGTGATGACCAGAATATACATCCACAAATCCCCGACTATAAAGTGGTTAACCTTAATGCCCGCTATGTCGTAACCAAGAATATAGAACTGTTTGCAATGGGGCGTAACATTTTCGACAACCACTACGCTTCGTTTGGGCAATTGGGACAAAACTTTTTCCAAAACAATCAAGCCACCACGTTCATGGGACCAGGCGCACCCGCAACCGGATATGCGGGGATTCGAGTTCATTGGGACTAAGCACCTCTTTTGGACTTCTTATCTTTTCATTCCTATGCTCAGGAAAGTGAATGTAATTATGACTCGGGAGTATTATAAAATCTTCCTTGTTCTCCTATTAAAAGAACAAGAATCCGCCACAAACAAACCCAATACCCGAGGTATTTGGTTATAATGACCAGCACACATCCAAAACAAGCTGATGCAGGTAATCATTATGACTATAACAACAAAAACGCTAACAACTATGCAGCGCTATTTTGAAGCAAAAGTTGCAACCCTAACAGCCAGCGACTTCTATCAAAAATTGCTGGCTATGCCGCCCTTCCAACGCTGGGCGACTGTGGCAGGAATATTTCTGCTATCTCAACTCATTGTCTTTGGTGGTTTATATCTAATTTTTGGCCAAGTCGTCGTTATAGGCTTCTTTGCCAGCATCATGGCCGGATTGGCAACCGGCATCGGCGCTTTGCCCGCCCTGTTTTTTAAAGACATTTCCAAAAACCTGTTTAACAGCATGCTCGGCGCTGCCGCTGGCGTCATGTTGGCGGCAACCGCTTTTTCCCTGCTGGTTCCCGGTCTTGCCTACGGCAACCTGATCTGGCCCGGTAAAGGCATTTATATTGTTTCCCTGGGCATGATGATAGGAGCTGTGTTTCTGCATTACGCAGATCGCCAATTGCCCCATGTCCATTTTGATTCCATTTCTGAGACACATTTAACTTCGCTAAAAAAAGTCTGGCTATTTATTATTGCCATCACTATTCATAACTTTCCTGAAGGCATGTCGGTCGGGGTCAGTTTTGGTTCAGGAGAAATGAAAAATGGCCTGGTTCTGGCGATTGCCATTGCCTTGCAAAATATTCCTGAAGGTCTGGCTGTCGCCCTGCCCTTGGTCGGACTTGGCTATAACAAGTGGCGCGCAGTCGGCATTGCTACGCTAACCGGCCTGGTAGAACCAGTAGGCGGATTGCTGGGCATTACCATGGTTACCGTTTTTGAACCGATATTACCGATTGCCATGGGCTTTGCCGCTGGCGCAATGCTGTTTGTCATCAGTGAAGAAATTATTCCCGAAACCCATTCCGATGGCCGTTCCCGCTACGCTACCTTCGCCTTAATGATTGGCTTTATCATTATGATGACTCTAGACAATATGCTGGCTTAAGACCTAACCAGGGTTTCCCCGTTTTATTTTGAGCGATCACAAATACGGAAAATCAATGTAGCTTGGGTTAGCGATAGCGTAACCCAAACACAGGAAACAATATGGATTATTTGCAACATTTTCTTACATCACTCAGCACAGCTACCGTTTTTGAAAGCCTGCCCGGCTCTTTTCAGCATTTTTTCCTGTTGCTGAGCACCGGCAATTTTACCGAAATGTCAGCGGCAGCCGCGACCAGTTTTGCCTTGATTTCAGCCGCTGAAATTGGCGACAAAAGCCAATTGGTCTGCATGACACTGGCATCGCGCCACAGGTCCACGCCTGTTTTTCTCGGTGCAATTTCAGCATTTGCGTTTTTAAACAGTCTGGCAGTTATTTTTGGTGTCGCGATTGCAAACTGGTTACCTGAATATATTGTCGCGGCAGTCGTGTCTGTCCTGTTTGGCGCTTTCGGCATCCATTCCTTACGTTTAGAAGTTGAAGATGAAAAAACCGACGTTAAGGAAAAAAGCGGTCACAGTATTTTTTTTACCACTTTTTTATTGATTACCGTCGCTGAATTCGGAGACAAAACCCAGTTGGCTGTTGTCGCTTTAAGCAGTTCAGTTGCACCGATTGCCATCTGGTTGGGTTCAACCCTGGCCTTGGCTTCAACTTCTGCACTGGGTATATTGGCAGGCCGTACTTTTTTAAGAAAAATGCACTTAGGATTACTGCACAAAATCAGCGGAAGCCTATTTTTAATATTATCAGCTTTTGCTGCTTACCGCGCCTATATTTGCTACCTTACCCAAGTCTAATCATTGATCGAAATTATCCAGGTTCCCGGTAACGACTTCCATACTGCCTGCCTAAGATGCTCAAAACTCTAAACTTATTCCTGTTTTTCATCAGAGACATAAAATCTTAGAATAAAAACAGCCCCACCTTCAGGTCTATTTTACGCACTCATCAAACCATTGTCATTTTCCATAATCGACCGGCTAAACCATATGCCCATGCCTATACTGGCTGTTTATATTGATTTGAAACAATCGCAATATTTAGCACATTTAGAAAAACCATCTGAATCTGACCGTTATCACACATCAATATAATGTTTAGCTCAATTTGCGTACGCAGGGTAATGCGATTATTGTTGCTCTAAAAGCTGATTACAGAACTATAATCGAACAGTTGAAATGAGCGCTTTTGTAAAGTACCCAATAGCAACTGACTCATCGACTCACCATCGTCTATTAAATAAACAGTGCCATTAATAATAGGTTTATCAGAAAGTAAAAAAATTGTCAGAACAGCTTGTAATATCATGAAAGACTGGTAACGTATAAGTTAATTTTTTATTATTTCAATATTACTAAACTATAAATAATATTTAACTTTATCAGAATAGACAACTATACAAATTGGTACTATTCTTAACCCATAGTAATGTAAATTGGCTGAACAAGACAACATACTAACGTTAACATGAAATCGTTATTAACTTTTCTATTTGTATTATTAAGTGGCTGTGTAACTCAATCAAGTGCTTATCTTTTAAATGGTCGCAGTACAGAATATAATCGACAATTATTGGTTACTTTTGCAGACAAAACCATAAAGCATAAGTTAACCGTTAATACCCAGGAAGGCTATCGGAGTCAAAATCCATATATTAACTCCAGTTGGAGCCAAGGCTTTACACATGATTTGGCCGATCGCTATCATTTAAAATACCTTGCCCAATGGCCCATCACTAGCCTTGGGGTGAGCTGCGTAGTTTATGACGTTCCTAAGGAGCTTCAATTAAAGCAAGTAATAGAAGACCTACAAAAAGACCCACAAGTAACCTTGATTCAACAAATGCATAACTTCGAGGTACATGGGAATAATTAATAACCTTCGGCTAATCCAGTGATCTCCACATGAGGCTGTAAACAAGTTTACCGCTTTTGAAATCCAAATTTGCATTGTCCCTCTAAGTATAATAAATTCATAACATTTTCGATAACAGAGTCAATATTTATAACAGTAATTAAAAACATTTTTTGTTTTAGATTAGGGCAGTCTTA
>SESD01000699.1_pt1 | contig 20334 bp, 22 predicted proteins | sample 3171411 | NCBI WGS metagenome assembly SESD01 (sample SAMN06051880, study PRJNA518727) | freshwater metagenome | biome: subpolar coniferous forest; feature: holomictic lake; material: water; isolation source: holomictic Lake 442, 16.5 m depth | place: Canada: near Kenora, Ontario | collected...
TACGAAATATAATCGTTATATAAAATCAGGCCAGTCGCTCAATAGCATGAAAAAACTAATTGGGCGGCGGTTGTAAAAAAGAGATATTCGCTTAAAATCGGCGAAAAGCTTCAATCATCTAGACATTAAAGACTGGTTTTGGCATAATTGCGCCCATGAGACCGCAAGTTGCCCCCTTCCAAAAAATCCTTGTCTTGCATGGCCCTAACTTAAATATGCTGGGAACTCGCGAGCCGGAAATTTATGGCCGAATCACGCTCGACGAAATTAACGGAAGTTTAAGCAAGATAGCGAAAGATGGGGGATCTTCCCTACAAAGCTTTCAGAGTAATTCCGAATCAGACTTAATTAGCCGAATTCAGCAGACAGTCGGAGATGAGACCGACTTTATTATAATTAATCCGGCAGCATTTACACACACCAGCGTTGCTCTGCGAGATGCTTTGGTAGCAGTGAAGTTACCATTTATTGAGGTTCATCTTTCAAACATCTTTGCACGTGAGAGTTTTCGTAAAGAGTCCTATTTTTCAGACATAGCCTTGGGTGTTATTAGCGGCCTAGGGCATAGGGGCTATGAACTGGCCTTGGAGTACGCATTAACTACCCGATAGGGGCAAATTTAAAATGGTATCGGTTCTAAGCTTATCAAAACTATAGATAGGACAGCCATGGAATATCCAGAATCAACCCTTAAGAATAAAACAGCATGCCAACAGGCTCTGAATGCTAAAAATGTCAAAACTCAGAGACTCATAACGAGAGAACTATCATGGATCTAAGAAAGCTAAAAAAACTGATTGAGTTGGTTGAGGAGTCTGGGATTGGTGAGCTGGAAATAACTGAGGGCGAAGAAAAGGTTCGCATCAGCAAGTCAGGATCAATGGTGCAAAGCTACGTAAACTCACCAGCGATCCTACAGGCAGCCCCTATAACTACATCAACTGCTATCCAAGAAACAGAGGTGGTGGCAGAGGAGGTATTGCCAGCGGGACATATGGTGAAGTCCCCAATGGTGGGTACTTTTTACCGTTCATCCGCGCCTGGTGCAAATGCATTTGTAGAGGTGGGACAATCGGTTAAGGAGGGGGATACTCTCTGCATCATCGAGGCAATGAAACTGCTCAATGAGATTGAGTCTGATAAGACTGGGGTGATCAAGGCAATCCTGATAGAAAATGGTCAGCCGGTAGAGTATGGCGAGCCGTTATTTGAAGTTGAGTGATGGCCGAGGGATCGACGCAGCACTATGCAATAAAAAGCAGATCAGAAGTTAGCCCAACCGTAAGTTAAACAATATTCCATAGATAGACATGTTCGAAAAAATACTTATAGCCAATCGTGGTGAAATTGCCTTACGTATTCAGAGGGCATGTCGCGAGATGGGAATTAAGACGGTGGTAGTGCACTCCGAGGCAGATGCTGAGGCTAAGTATGTCAAGCTTGCTGATGAGTCCGTTTGTATTGGGCCTGCGCCATCAGCTCAGAGCTATCTCAACATTCCAGCCATCATCAGTGCGGCCGAAGTAACCGATGCTGAGGCGATTCATCCTGGCTATGGGTTCCTTTCTGAGAATGCTGACTTCGCGGAGAGAGTTGAAAAAAGTGGATTTGTATTCATTGGCCCTCGCGCGGAAACGATACGGCTGATGGGGGACAAGATCAGTGCAAAAAATGCGATGAAAAGGGCGGGCGTACCCTGCGTGCCCGGATTCGACGGACCGCTACCTGAGTCGGCAGAAGAAATAAAAAAGATTGTTCGAGGTATTGGATATCCAGTAATTATTAAGGCGTCAGGTGGAGGTGGCGGGCGCGGAATGCGGGTAGTACACACGGAAGCGGCGCTACTAAACGCGGTCATCATGACCCGTAATGAAGCTCAAGCGGCATTTGGCAATCCGGTTGTTTACGCTGAGAAGTTCCTGGAGAATCCCCGGCATATAGAGTTTCAGGTGCTCGTGGATGAGCACAGGAATGCGTTGCACTTAGGTGAGAGGGACTGCTCAATGCAGCGCCGTCACCAGAAAATCATCGAAGAGGCGCCGGCATTTGGAATCACGCCTCGGCAACGGGATAAGATTGGTACGCGTTGCGCAGACGCCTGTCGTAGCATCGGTTATCGTGGTGTAGGAACGTTTGAATTCTTGTTTGAGAAGAACGAATTTTATTTCATAGAGATGAACACGAGGTTGCAGGTCGAGCACCCAGTTACGGAGGCTGTGACGGGGATCGATCTGGTTCAGGCACAGATCCGCGTTGCTGCGGGTGAGAAGCTGAGTTTGCGCCAGCGTAATATCGTAATAAAAGGATTTGCAATTGAGTGTCGGATAAATGCAGAGGACCCTTATAAACTCACACCATCGGCTGGACGCATCACGCAGTATCATGCGCCAGGCGGGCCCGGTATTCGTGTGGATTCACATATTTATCAGCATTATATGGTGCCTCAATATTACGACTCCATGATTGGGAAAGTAATCGCCTATGGAGATACGCGGGACCAGGCGATTGCCCGGATGCGTATTGCTCTATCCGAAATGGGGGTTGGTGGCATAAAGACGAATATCCCACTTCACCTCGATCTATTGTCAGACGCCGCTTTCCTAAGTGGTGGAACCCCGATCCATTATCTAGAGCAGAAGCTCGCAAATCACAATAAATTGGCTTAGAGCATAAATCCCCATCTGGGCAGTCAAGAGATACAATGACGGCCCATCAAGCTACTAAATCAATTTTACGCCGATAGACGTAATCGTTAATCAAGAATATGTCCTGGATCTCAATCACGATAGAGACCGATGCTGCCCATGCCGAAGTACTAAGCGACGCGTTACTTGAGATGGGGGCATTGTCAGTCGATATACAAGACGCTGCCGCAGGCACAGACCTTGAGCAGCCATTATTCGGAGAGCCCGGCGAGCCAGCAGAAAAAAAAATCTGGCAGTCAGCGAAAATAACAGCAATATTAGCGACAGATGCTGATGTGGAAGAATTTATCAGAGCTGCTTCTCAAGCGGCCGAAATTACAAGCTTGCCGGTGTACCGTGTAGATGAGTTGCCAGAACAGGATTGGGTGAGGATGAGTCAGGATCAATTCACCCCAATTAAGATTTCATCGAGACTGTGGATTGTGCCGAGTTGGCATCAGGCACCTGATTCCGAGGCGATTAATCTAACGCTTGACCCGGGACTTGCTTTTGGGACGGGGAGTCACCCTACCACTCAGTTATGCCTAGCTTGGTTAGACGAAAATTTGAGGGGCGGTGAAGATGTGTTGGATTATGGATGTGGTTCCGGCATCCTCGCCATAGCAGCCTTGAAGTTGGGGGCGAGACAGGCGGTAGGAGTAGACATTGACCCTCAGGCGATTGTGGCAAGCCAAGATAACGCATCCCGCAACCAAATAGAGCAAAAGAAGGCACAGTTTTATACAGCACATACCGAACTCCAACTGGCAAAGACAACAACAGGTTGGGCAGATGTAGTCGTCGCGAATATCTTAGCAAACCCATTGAAAATATTAGCACCATTACTAATGAGCATGACGCGCAGGGGTGGAACAATTGTTCTCTCTGGTATCCTTAAGGATCAATCTGAAGATGTTGAAAAAGTCTATCGTCAATGGTTTAAGATGCGGAACGCAGGAGAGCGAGAGGGGTGGGTGCTGTTAACGGGGACAAGAAAATGAAGTCCAAGTCACTTGTAAGAAATCAAATATGGCGCTGGTAACACGCTGCCCAAACTGCGATACCACATTTCGCGTCACCGCTCAGCACTTGAAGGCACATGGGGGCGATGTGCGGTGTGGAAGCTGTGCTCATATATTTAATGGGTTTGCCACACTGACGACGGTGCAAGAAACGAAGGGCGATGAACCATCGGTAGACTTAAAGGGCGTCAAATCAGACACCATCACTGTAACCGGTGTCAAAGAAATGGGGTCATCAAGACCCAATTCTGATCACGAGTTAAGAGTTGCAGGGGAATTAGACCCAATCTCATCAACAGTTCCGCGAGACATAGCCCGAGAGACCCCTGATGCAGATAACCTGACAATCGAGCGGGAGTTCTATGAACTCTCAGAGCCACGCAAAAATCAAGGCGGTTGGATTGCAGTAAGTATATTTTTAGTGATCATGCTGGCGGGGCAGTTAATCTACTCATACCGGTCTGAAATTTCTATTCAAGTTCCGAGTGCACGTCCCTACTTGGAAAATTACTGTGAGCTTTTAGGATGTACAGTTCCGTCATCACAACAATCGGATCTGTTGAGTATTGAGTCATCTGATTTAAAGTCAGATCCTACTACGGGCGACGAGGCTGCAGTATTGACAGCAGTACTTCGAAACTACGCACCAATCCCTCAAGCGTATCCAATGCTCGAACTGACTCTGACCGACGTTCATGAACAAGCGCTTGCGAGTCATATCTTCAAGCCAAATGAGTATCTCGGTAGAGAGATGAGACCAGAACAGACGATAGCAGCAGGGCAGGAGGTTGAGATCAGGTTACGTCTAGATATCGGCGGCCTAAATGTGGCGGGTTATAAATTATTCTTACTCTACCAGTAACCATCAGGTTAGAAATGAACCGCTTTTTAGACGGTAGCAATCGCAACAGGGGCGTGATTAGGGAGCTGTGAAGAGCCCATATTTAGATTAGAATCGACAACCAGTCAAACCAAGCGCTGACCCCCCGAGCAGAATGAAATCAGAAAACCTAGTCGAGATTAAAGACCTAAATTTTTCTTATGGTGACCGTGCCATCTTGAAGGGCATCAATATGACGATGCATAGAGGCAAGGTTATCGCCATTATGGGCGGGAGTGGGTGTGGCAAGACCACTTTATTGCGGTTGATCGGGGGTGCAGTAACGCCGTCATCTGGTAGCGTCAAGGTTGCTGGTCAAGTGGTGCATGATCTCAGCAGGGATGAGTTGTTTCAGATGCGCCGTAAGATGAGTATGCTCTTCCAGTTTGGCGCACTCTTCACGGACCTTTCTGTCTTTGACAATGTGGCATTTCAGATGAGAGAGCATACCAACTTGCCGGAAGCAGTAATTCGTGATCTGGTGCTAATGAAGCTGCATGCTGTTGGTCTGCGGGGTGCACATAAACTAATGCCAGCGGAGCTATCTGGCGGGATGGCGAGAAGAGTAGCGTTAGCCAGGTCGATTGCACTTGACCCATTGCTCATCATGTATGATGAACCATTCACGGGGCTCGACCCAATCTCATTGAGTGTGATCGGCAGTCTTATTCGTCGACTGACAGATGCCTTAGGCATGACCTCAATCGTTGTAACCCATGACGTGCAGGAATCGCTGAAAATAGTTGACTATGTCTACTTCATATCAGAGGGCGTGATAGCGGCGCATGGAACGCCGAAAGAGGTTCAGGAATCAATCGCGCCCTTTGTTCACCAGTTTGTTCACGGAGAAGAGGATGGTCCGGTACCTTTTCACTACCCCGCGAGCGCGTACGCACGCGACCTGAGAATGGGGGGAAGTGTTGCCTAGGAGGATCGTTCTCGGCATTCAGGGTGTCGGTCACCGGGTGATAGAGAGTGTCTGGCGATTGGGCCGTGCTAGCCGTTTTTTTATGTTGATGTTGGTGAAGTCGGGTACCAGCATGAGACGGTTTCGACTCGTCATCAGGGAGATCTACTTTACAGGGGTCTTGTCTCTGATCATCATCGTGGTGTCTGGTCTATTTGTGGGCATGGTGCTGGGTTTACAGGGGTATGAGACCCTGCAAAAATATGGATCCGAGTCTGCCGTGGGGACACTGGTTGCGCTCTCCCTCGTGAGGGAACTGGGCCCAGTGGTGGCAGCATTGCTGTTTGCGAGCCGAGCCGGCTCTGCCATCACCGCAGAGATCGGTCTGATGAAGGCCACCGAGCAATTGGCTGCAATGGAGATGATGGCGGTGGATCCGATGGCACGTGTGGTTGCTCCTCGATTCTGGGCGGGGGTAATCTCGATGCCATTTCTAGCGGCGATGTTTTCATCAGTGGGTGTGTTTGGTGGTTACTTGGTGACGGTGGTGCTGATCGGCGTGGATGAGGGATCATTTTGGTCACAGATGCAGAATGCTGTTGATTTTAGATACGACATTGTCAATGGCATCATCAAGACTTGTGTATTTGGGGTGGCGGTAACAGCGATCGCAGTATTCGAGGGGTATGACGCGCCCCCTACAGCGGAGGGAGTGTCCGGCGCAACCACACGGACGGTGGTGACATCGTCTTTGGCGATTCTTGGGCTGGATTTTGTTTTGACCGCATTCATGTTTAGAGGGATGAGCTGATGCAGCGGACAACAATGGATTTATGGGTGGGGTTATTTGTTGCGGCCGGGATTGGAGCGCTGTTGGTGTTGGCGCTGAAAGTCGGAAACATGGGTACATATAGTGCCGCACAGAGCTATACGTTGATGGGAAGTTTTGAGAATATTGGAGGCTTAAAGCCTCGAGCCCCAGTGAAGAGTGCTGGGGTAGTGGTGGGTCGGGTGCTGGATATTCAGTTTAACCCGGAAACATTTGATGCCGTAGTTACAATGAGCGTCGATACCCGCTACCAGTTTCCTAAAGATACATTTGCCAGCATCCTGACGTCCGGACTTTTGGGTGAGCAGTATATTGGCCTTGCGGCGGGTGGTGATGAGGTCATGCTGAAGAGTGGTGATAAGATCATGAAGACTAACTCGGCGATGGTGTTGGAGGAGATGATCGGACGATTCTTATTCAACAAGGCATCAGAGAATAAAGATGGGAAGAATTAATACGGACTCAAATGCACGACCCTTGACTAGGGTCCGTGGTGAGGTGACTTGATCTAAATGAGGGAAGAATGAAGAAGATAAATTTAGGTATCTCTGTACTTGTGACAGCATGGTTACTGGCGTTCCCCGTATCGGCTGCAGAAATTTCGCCCGATACATTGGTCGATACAACCGCTCAGGAGGTGCTCGCCATTATCAGGCAAGATAAAGATATACGGGCAGGACATACCGGCAAGATTCTTAATCTGGTGGAGGCTAAAGTGTTGCCACACTTCAACTTCACACGGATGACCCGTTTGTCGATGGGAAAAAATTGGAACGCAGCCAGTCCTGAGCAGCAGCAAGAGCTGGTGAAGGAGTTCCGCGCCTTGCTAGTTCGAACCTATTCCAATGCTTTGGCCAGTTATCGCGATCACCAGATTAAGGTAGAGCCAGCGAGAGTGAAGCCGAGCGATACGGATATTACCGTTAAGACTCAGGTGATGGAGGAGCATGGTCAGGTGCCCGTGCCGATTGATTACAGCATGGAGAGGTCTGCTGATGGCTGGAAGGTATACGATGTAACGGTGGCCGGAGTTAGTCTGGTAACTAATTATCGAGGCTCATTCAATACTCAGATTCGAGATGGGGGGGTTGTAAAGTTACTTAAGACCTTGCAGGACAAGAACCGAGGTTTAGAGGCCAGGGATAAAGAGAATAAGACCGTTGCAAAATAATCATTGGTGGCGAAAGATATGATCTTGCGCGACGGAAATCGGCTAATCGTTAAAGGTGCCATCACCATTGAAAATGTCGTCACACTGACTGAGCAGGGGTTGACCATGTTTAACCGAGAGGGCTGCGTGGTTGATTTGCAACAGGTGACGGAGGTCGACTCATCCGCCGTCAGTATGTTACTAGAGTGGCAGCGCAGGTCACATAGCCATAACGGGCAGATTCAATTTGCCAATCTGCCGGAGACATTAAAAAGTCTCGCCCAGTTGTACGGTGTCTCTGAGTTGATTCCGATGTGCTAAAGACAATAGAGAACGACCAGAAAAAGGGTTGTCACTAAAGTAAAATCAGCAGTCGGATCTATTCCTTACCCATCTGTACACGAATTAAATCCTTCAAATGACCCCGGCAGTTGAGGTTAATCAGGTAAAGAAGCGATTCGGAACGTTGATCGCTTTGGAGGGGATCGATCTCCAGATCGATCAAGGAGAGTTTTTTGCGTTACTCGGACCTAATGGGGCAGGTAAGACCACGCTCATCCACATCTTGGCGGGTCTAACACTAGCTAGCAGTGGAACGGCTCGGGTTATGGGGCATGACGTAGTCACTGGGTATCAAGAGGCCCGCCGTCTCCTCGGTGTAGTACCGCAGGAACTGGTGTTCGATCCATTTTTTACTGTAAGAGAGACGCTGGTCATTCAGTCTGGCTATTATGGACTGAAGAAGAATGACTCCTGGATAGACGAAATAATTCATCGTCTGGATCTGACAGAAAAAGCAAACACGAACATGCGAGCCCTATCCGGAGGAATGAAGAGACGGGTATTGGTGGCTCAAGCACTGGTGCATAAGCCCCCTGTCATTGTCTTGGATGAACCCACCGCAGGGGTCGATGTGGAGCTGCGCCAGGGTCTGTGGCGCTTTATCCAAGAGTTGAACAAAGATGGGCACACCATCGTCCTGACAACCCATTATTTAGACGAAGCTGAGGTCCTATGCAATCGAGTAGCGATGTTGAAACAGGGAAAGATCGTTGCGCTCGATACCACTCAGAATCTCATTAACAGCATATCCGGTATCTCAATACGATTAAGGTTATCGCCCGGCCCAATACCCGTCGCGCTAGAGCCTTTGGTACGCAGTAGAAGTGAGGGGTATTGCACCCTGACAGTAAAGGAATATTCGGAGATTGAACAGGTATTGGGTGCGTTGCGGAAGGCGCAATTGCAGGTGCTGGAGATGAAGCTAATGCAGCCAGATCTGGAAGAGGTCTTCGTCAAGATCGTGGGCAGCAAGTCAGATCAGAAGCAGCTATGACTGGCTTCTACACGCTCTTACATAAGGAGGTGCAGCGGTTTTGGAAGGTGAGCCTACAGACCATCCTTGCACCCATGCTGACAACTTTGCTCTACCTACTAATATTCTCCCATGTGCTGGAAGAGCATGTGCAGATTTATCCCGGTGTGGCGTATACAGTGTTTTTGATTCCGGGTTTGGTGATGATGTCGGTGTTACAAAATGCATTTGCAAACTCGTCATCCAGCCTAATTCAGTCACGAGTCACTGGTAATATCGTATTTGTACTGCTCTCGCCACTCTCGCACCGTGATTTTTTTATGGCGTATGTGTTGGCATCAGTAGTGCGGGCGGGAGTGGTGGGAATAGGAGTATATCTAGTGACATGGTGTTTCTTTGACGTACCGTTACGTTCACTAACATGGGTACTACTATTTTCTCTGTTAGGGAGTGCTTTGCTAGGAACGCTGGGAATTATTGCTGGAATTTGGGCAGAAAAGTTTGATCAGCTAGCGGCATTTCAAAATTTCATCATCCTGCCGCTGACATTTCTGTCAGGTGTATTTTATTCGATTCATTCGCTTCCTCCGTTTTGGCAGGGGCTGTCACAACTCAATCCATTCTTTTACATGATCGACGGATTTCGATATGGTTTTTTTGGAGTGTCAGATGTTTCACCGTACTTAAGTTTTGGAATTGTGGTGATTTGCTTTATGGCAGTATCATGGCTGACGCTGAGAATGCTGAAGACGGGGTACAAGCTTCGACATTGATCACCGGTATTCATATCAATTGATACGCTTGGTAGGTGAGGTTTAGGTCAAATATTATTATTCATCTCAACAGGAAAACGAAATGGTTACAGCAGAGAATATACAAACTTACATAGAAACGGCCATGCCGTGTGAACTAGTGCAGGTGGAGGGTGACGGACACCACTTCAATGCAGTCATTGTCAGTGCTGAATTTCAGGGAAAGAACATGGTCCAGCAACATCAGATAGTTTATCGTGCGCTAGGAGACAGGATGAAGGAGGAGATCCACGCACTGTCGATGAAGACACTGACACCGGAGCAGTGGAAAGACGCGAGTCATCGTTAGCCTCTTATTACTTCAACCACTTGTTGTTGCAAGAGAGGGACTGGGCTGATAAATAAAGCTAGGCGGCCGCGGCCAATGCTCCCCGCATTTTTTGCATTGCCTTGGCTTCAATCTGACGGATCCGTTCTGCGGATACCCCGAGTTCAGCCGCAAGGTCATGAAGTGTCGCGGTATCCTTCTCCTTCAGCCAGCGAGACACGATGATATGTCTGCTACGAGGGTCCAGACTGGACAGGGCTGACTCTAACCCTTCTCCTTGCAGTAGGCTGGCCTGCTTGGCCTCTAATAATTGTGAAGGCTCGGAGCCATCTGTAAGATAAGCGATGGGGCTATATGACTCATCTTCATCCTCAGATAAGGGCTCGAGTGAAATATCTCGACCACTAAAGCGGGTCTCCATCTCTACTACTTCCTCTGGTTTGACCCCCAGTTGCTTCGCCATCGTATCAACCGCCTCTGGGCTCATGGTATCCAAGCCTTGCCTCATGCTGCGAAGGCTAAAGAACAGCTTACGTTGAGCCTTGGTGGTGGCGATCTTTACCAGCCTCCAGTTACGCAGAACAAACTCATGAATCTCAGCCTTAATCCAATAAACGGCAAATGATATCAGCCTGACCCCGCGTTCCGGATCGTAGTGCTTGACCGCCTTCATCAGGCCAATATTACCTTCCTGAATCAGATCGGCTTGTGGAAGACCGTAGCCCTTGTAGCCACGTGCAATGGAGACAACAACGCGCAGGTGCGATAGTACTAATTGGCGAGCTGCTTCGATGTCATCATCGTCTCTCAAGCGTCGTGCTAGGCGAACCTCTTCCTCCTGAGAGAGGATGGGGAGTCGGCTGATAGATTGTATATAACTCTCGATACTGCCGCTGGTCGAGGGTAAGCTCAAAGAAAAGGTCATCTCATCCTCCTTAGATTCTCAATGCCATATTAAAATATTAGCAGTCTATGTCTGAGAGTGCCAGTTTTTTTGAAAGTTCTGAGAAAAAGGAATAACCATCTGAATTATCTGGGCTCTATATGAGAGAGGTGACTCGTTACCGACAACCAAGCACCCACCCATCCGAGCCAGGTCGAGAAGAGTAAGAGGCTCAAGCAATCTCTCGATGAAAGATGCTGGAGGCGAAAATCGAAGGTGTAGAGTGATGCCAGATCGGCTAAAGCATCATTGCTGAGATAGATTCCGAGAGCAATGATGAGCCAGGCAACGATCCCGCCCGTCATCCCCTGGATTGCACCAAAATAGAGAAATGGACGCCGGATGAATCCATTACTTGCTCCAATCAACTTTGATACTTCAATTTCGTCTCGCCTGGTAAGGATTTGCAAGCGAATGGTGTTAAAGGTCACGGCAACTAAAGCAAAGCTCAGCAAGGTGGCGAGCATCAACACGGCCAACTGACCTAGGTTTAGCAGTGAATCTAGTCGCTTAGCCCAGGCGGAATCAAGCTGAACATGGTCAACCTTAGGCCACTTTTGGAGTTCGGAACGCAAACTTTCCAATACGACAGGGTCTGAGTTTTTAGCGTTGATTACGAAGGCATCGGGGAGTGGGTTTTGAGAAAGGCTATCAACGACATCGGAAAGGCCGCTACCCTGTTTGAGTTGCTCTAAGGCGCTATCTTTGGGAACGAAATTAAAGCTCGATACTTGGGGATGCTGTTTTAGTCGTGAACCGATCTTAGAAATATCAGTTGAACCCGAGTCCATCGCTAGAAATAGACTCAGTTGTGGACTTCCCGATATATGTCCAGAAAGGCTTTGCAGGTTTCCAAGGAGCATGTAGCCCCCAGCGGGAAGGCTCAACGCGATACCAATAACGATAATGCTGAGAAGGCTGGGAAATGGATTACGAGAAAGACGCTTCAGGGCCAAAAGGAGGGCATAGAGGTGATGTGAAAGCCACACGTTCATACAGTAAGTATCCCGCGATCAAGTGCAAGAATACGGTCTTGAGAACCACCCAGAAGGGCAGCATCGTGGGTGGCGATCAGAACAGTCACTCCCACTTGATGGAACGAACGGAACATATTCATAATTTCGTGGGCATAATCAGAATCTAGATTACCGGTAGGCTCATCTGCAATCAAAATAGAGGGCCGATTAACGACAGCGCGTGCGATACACAAGCGTTGTTGCTCACCACCAGAGAGGGTAATGGGTTTTGCTTTCTCCTTACTGAGGAGCCCAACCTTGTCAAGCGCGGCACGCACTCGCCCACTGGCCTCTTTAGGATCAAAACTACTGATCTGAAGCGGGAGTAACACATTGTCGAAGACGTTGCGGTCAAATAAAATTTTTTGATCTTGAAAGACGAGGCCAAGATTACGCCGCAGAATAGGGATAGTTCCACCTTTAAGAGCACCAACATTCTGGCCATTGACAATAATGGTGCCGGAAGTGGGCCGTTCAATGGCGGCTATAAGCTTGAGAAGGGTGCTCTTACCGGCACCAGAATGACCGGTAACAAAGACCATCTCACCCGACTCAATGGTGAAGCTGACCTTGGTTAGGGCATCATAGCTATTAGGATAACGCTTAGAGACGTTACTGAAATTAATCATACAGATGAAGCGGTCATCATAAAGGTTTCATTTTAACCCCTGAAGGGTGTCCCCACTCTGTAAAGATAGGTTAATTAAATCGGTCCCTACCAAGTATTATCAAGAACCAGTTGGGAGCCCTTGCAAGGTAGGCACGCTCATAATTAATTGAGCATGATCTATTGAGTTAGAGTGTACCGAGGTCTGCGCCGCCTAGACCCGTCAAGCGGAAACAGGCTACAATTCAGGCTTTTAGGCAACATTGCATCATGCAAGTTAATCGTGGAACTCCTACTCAGGCTGAGATGCCGGTTGCTCTGGTTATCGGCAATTTTGACGGAGTGCATCTGGGCCATCAGGCCATGCTTGCGCGATTGAAGGAAACCTCAAACCGATTGAATTTAGCCTCCTGTGTAATGACCTTTGAGCCACATCCGAGGGAGTTTTTTGCGCCGGATCAAGCGCCAACAAGACTTACCAGTTTAAGGGAAAAGCTCGAGTTGCTGGCTGAGTATGGTGTGGAACAGGTCCAGATATGCAAATTTAATTTTGATTTTGCAAAGATTAATGCAAAAGATTTCGTAGGGAATATCCTCCAACAGGGACTTGGTGCGCGATGGGTGCTGGTGGGGGATGACTTTCGTTTTGGTGCGCGTCGCACCGGTGACCTTGCAATGTTGAGAGCGCTCTCGTCCAGCCACGATTTTGAAGTAGCGGAAATGCCAACTTACAGTGTGGATGGAATGCGGGTTTCGAGTACGGCTGTGAGGGAGGCGCTATCGAGCGATGATCTCGGTCTTGCGAGACGGTTACTGGGGCGGCCTTACAGCATCAGCGGGAAGGTGGTGGGTGGAGATAAACTGGGCAAGAGGATAGGCTTCCCAACGGCCAATATGCAGTTGCGGCATAATCGGCCGCCTCTGTCAGGTATTTTTGCGGTGGAGGTGAGGGGGGCTCTGAGCTCATCGCCACAACAAGTAACCCGCGGGGTAGCCAGTCTGGGAGTGCGCCCTACGGTACATGAAAATGGTAAGCCAGTGTTGGAAGTCCACCTGTTCGATTTTAACCAGGAGATCTATGGACGACACTTGCGAATGGATTTTCTGCATAAGCTGCGCAACGAAGAAAAATATTCCGATCTGGAAACGCTTATAAGGCAGATCGGGCTCGATGTAGAAAATGCAAAGAAGTATTTTCAAAACTCACTATCTGTAACGGTCTGATCCAAGCAGACAGTCGCATAACCTGAATTGATACCCCATGACCGACTATAAGAAGACTCTAAACCTGCCCGATACACCCTTTCCGATGCGTGGCGATCTCGCTAAGCGTGAACCGGTCATGCTCAAGGATTGGCAGGAAAAGAAACTCTATCAGAAAATTCGCGAAGTCAGCAAAGGGCGCCCAAAGTTCGTACTTCACGACGGCCCTCCCTATGCTAATGGAGACATCCATATCGGGCATGCGGTCAATAAAATTCTGAAGGACATCATCGTCAAGAGTAAGACTTTATCGGGCTTTGATGCACCCTATGTACCAGGCTGGGATTGTCATGGACTACCGATTGAGTTAGTGGTGGAAAAAACTCACGGGAAAGATATTAGCCCCGCCAAGTTCCGAGAATTGTGCCGTGAGTATGCAAGTGTTCAGGTTGATCGTCAGAAGGCTGATTTTATTAGGCTCGGTGTGTTGGGTGAGTGGGACAAGCCTTACCTCACGATGGATTACCAGACCGAGGCGGATATCATGCGCACTCTGGGAGAGGTCTATAAGAACGGGTACCTGTATCAGGGGAGCAAGCCGGTTCACTGGTGCGTAGATTGCGGGTCCGCACTAGCCGAGGCGGAGGTCGAGTACGAAGATAAGAACTCGCCCGCAATCGATGTGGCCTTCCAAGTGCTGGACAATGCGGCCTTGGCGAAGGCATTTGGCATAGGGCACATCAATGGTCCGGCCTATGCTGTGATCTGGACAACGACGCCCTGGACACTACCTGCTAATCAGGCGGTATGTGTGCACCCCGAACTAACCTATGACCTAATAGAAACAAGTAAAGGCCTTCTGATTTTGGTGCATGAACTTGTTGAGAGCGCATTGGCCCGTTACAGCGAAGAAGGCACAAAGATTCTCGCAAGTTGCCAGGGAGGCGCTCTTGAGCACCTGAAGCTGCAGCACCCATTCTATCCTCACCAGGTACCAGTGATCTGTGGCGACCACGTAACGATAGATGCCGGGACAGGGCTCGTACATACCGCGCCGGCACACGGACTGGAAGACTATGCGGTCGGTATGCGTTATGACCTGCCAGTGGAGAACCCGGTAGATGATAACGGGCGATTCTTTGCAAGGATTCCGATGGTGGGAGGCATGAGCGTGTGGGATGCCAACAAGACAGTCATCGAGATACTAACGAACAATGGCAACCTGCGCTCTTCAAACAGACTGAACCATAGTTACCCGCACTGCTGGCGACACAAGTCGCCGGTAATCTTTCGTGCTACCCATCAATGGTTCATTGGAATGAGTCAGCACGGGAAGGATGGACGAACATTACGCGGCCTTGCAAGCGCGGCAGTGGAGCATACGCAATTCTTCCCGGCATGGGGACGTGCAAGGCTGGAGGCCATGATTAAGAAACGCCCCGACTGGTGCGTCTCTCGCCAGCGGAACTGGGGCGTGCCGATGCCGTTGTTCATCCATAAGGAGACCGGCGAACTGCACCCTGACACATCAGCGCTGTTGGAGAGGATTGCACAGCAGGTGGAGGAGAGGGGCATTGAGGCATGGTTCAGCTTGGAGATTGAGAACTTCCCCGGTGTGGATGCCACACAATACAAAAAAGTCACCGATACGCTGGATGTGTGGTTCGACTCAGGAGTCACTCATCACTCTGTCCTAAAGCGCAGGGATCAATTAGCGTATCCCGCCGATCTTTATCTGGAGGGGTCTGACCAGCACCGGGGCTGGTTCCAGTCTTCACTACTGACTGGTTGTGCCATGGACGGACGGGCACCTTATGAGTCGCTACTGACTCATGGTTTTGTGGTCGACGGTTCCGGCCACAAGATGAGTAAATCGAAGGGCAATGTGATCGCCCCTCAGAAGGTGATGGACACGTACGGGGCGGATATTCTACGACTATGGGCTGCATCGACAGACTATTCTGGCGAATTGACTATCTCTGATGAAATACTCAAGAGGGTGGTTGAGAGTTATCGACGGATACGGAACACACTGCGCTTTTTATTGGCGAACTTAGCAGATTTTGATGCCGAGAAGGACATGCTCCCGGTGGAAGACTGGGTGGAGATCGATCGTTACATGCTGGCCTTTACTAAGGAACTGCAGAACGATTTGACGCAGAGTTATGCTCGTTATGAGTTTCACTTGGCGGTGCATAAACTGCATAATTATTGTTCGGAAGACTTGGGCGGATTCTACCTTGATATTCTCAAGGACCGGCTCTATACCGCTTCAACCCAAGGCATCCCACGACGGTCAGCACAGAGCGCGCTACATCATATTGCACACAGTCTGGTGCGGTTATTTGCGCCGATCCTGAGTTTCACCGCTGAGGAGGTTTGGCTGCAACTGACAGGGAATGCCCACGATAGTGTGTTACTTCATATTTGGCACGACCTCCCGTCACAACCGGGTGAGCAGTTATTGATAAGTCGCTGGGCGAGGGTGCGTGAATTACGATCTCGAGTGCAAAGATCTTTGGAGGATACGCGTGCTAAAGGGGAGATCGGATCCTCTCTTGCAGCCGTTGTGGAGATGCGTCTCAATGCAGATGATTACGCGCTACTAAAATCAATTGGGGATGATCTGCGATTGGTTATGATTACTTCTGAAGCACATGCATTGCAGGTTCAAGATTCAGCGGAGGAGTTAATTACTGTGACTCCCTCTGTGCATCCGAAGTGCGAAAGATGCTGGCACTATCGACAGGATATTGGCAGAAGTGCTGAGCACCCAACACTATGTAGTCGTTGCGTGTCTAATCTTTTAGGTGTGGGCGAGGTGAGGCGGCATGCTTAATTTTAGCGTTACTTTTTTATCAGTGTCGCTCGCCATTATTTCACGATCGAATGGCGCTCGGAACGAACGTTCAGGTGATGCAATCAAGCATCGGGAAGGATGAAGCTGTATGTTAGTTTGACTCTAGCGCTGGTGGTATTGGTGCTGGACTTGGTCAGCAAACGTTGGGTAGAGTCCCTACTAATTCAGGGACAACAGATCCCACTGACGGATTTTTTTAATCTAGTGCTGACTTATAATGCTGGAGCCGCTTTTAGTTTCCTGAGTGACGCTTCCGGTTGGCAGCGTTGGTTCTTCAGCGGAATTGCTGCAGCAGCCTCGGTTCTGATTGTCTATCTATTACGCAAGCACGCAGCTGAGAAACTGTTCTGCTGGGCGCTAAGTCTGGTGCTGGGTGGCGCATTGGGAAACTTATGGGACCGGATTAGTTTGGGGCATGTGGTCGATTTTCTTGATTTTCATCTAAGCGGCTACCACTGGCCCGCATTCAATGTGGCCGATTCAGCAATCTTTGTTGGGGCCATGCTCCTGATAGTAGAGAGCTTCCGCCACAAAGAGAGTTGACAGTACCTATTGCTCGGTGCCTGTAGAGTGACTTTTACAGGGCTGCCACAGGACATCTTCGACGTCCTTTTGACGGTTTAACGTACGGGATAGTACGAATAGAAAGTCGGATAACCGGTTAAGGTACTGGATATTTAGAGAGGCCACTTCTTCAGTTTGAACGAGTTTGACTAAAGACCTCTCCGCGCGACGGCAGACGGTGCGTGCAAGATGGCAAAGTGCTGCGGCCTTCGACCCACCTGGGAGTATGAACTCCTTTAGAGCGGGTAGGCTGGCGTTGTACTGATCGAGCTGATGTTCGAGACGGATGATCTGCTCTTTACTCATGCTGATGCGACCGGGGATACTTAAGTCACCACCCAGATCAAATAGGTCATGCTGTATGTTCTCCAGTTGACTGCGGACACTCTCCGCTACGTGCTCCACAAGAAGCAGGCCGAGGCAGCTGTTGAGCTCGTCCACGCAACCCATGGCCTCAATGCGAGCGCTATCCTTACTTGCCCTTGTCCCATCCCCCAGTCCGGTAGTGCCATCATCACCGGTCCGGGTATATATCCTTGTTAGGCGGTTAGCCATGTTCTTGGGTGGTGATCAACTAGGGATTAATAGGCAGGAATCTCGTCTTACTCTTCTTGCTCAGACTTGTGGATGGGTGGTGGCATGAATAAAGCGGGTAGTGGTTTTTTTATTTGACCGTGTCGAGAATGGGCTGAAGAGCCTTGCGGTGTGGGGGGTAATGTTTTTGAGTTATCAGAAGTGCGCACCGAGGGTGTGTAAGGCTGACTGAAGAGGGGGTCTTGCGACGTTCTGGAGTGTACGACCTGTCCGTGTGAACGAGGCTCAGAACGCGGGAAGGGGCGATCTACATTACCTCGCTCATTATGTTGCTCGGGACGATGCCTCTGTTCTGGTTTTACATGCTCATGCCTTTTTGCGGCGGGAGTAGCTTGAGCCGTTTCTGCCCTTTGCTGTGTCGTTCCGCACTCAAATCCGGGCACTACTTCCAATTTGAGTTTGAACTTTAGAAGTTTCTCAATGCCTCCCAGTAATTCATTCTCGTCTTCACATACGAGCGAGACCGCGTCGCCCTTAGTGCCGGCGCGACCAGTACGCCCGATGCGGTGGATGTAGTCTTCTGGTGTTGTGGGCAACTCGAAATTGACGACGTGAGGCAAATCCTCGATATCAAGCCCGCGTGCCGCAACATCGGTGGCGACGAGCGCGCGTACAGTACCCTCTTTGAATTCTGCTAAGGCCTGAGTACGTTGAGGCTGACTCTTGTCGCCGTGTATTGAGGTGGCGGTGATGCCATCCTTCTCAAGTTGTTGAGCCAAGCGGCTAGCGCCATGCTTGGTACGGACAAATACGAGCACCTGTTTCAGGTCAGCTTTTTTGATGAGATGCGACAAGAGCTCGCGTTTGCGGTCTCGATCAACTGGGTGTACCACATGGGTCACTAACTCGCTGATGGAGTTGCGTCTTGCCACCTCGATTAGTATCGGCTGCTTTAGCAGTTTATCAGCGAGCTTCTTGATTTCTTCAGAAAATGTAGCTGAGAACATTAGGCTCTGACGCTCTTCCGGCATCAGCGCGAGAATTTTTTTGATATCGGGTAGGAAGCCCATATCCAGCATCCGGTCGGCCTCATCCAGTATCAGGATCTCAACCTTGGAAAGGTTCATTGTCTTCTGTTGAACATGGTCTAACAGCCGGCCAGGCGTTGCCACTAAGATTTCTATTCCTGCGCGCAAGTCTTTGGTTTGGGGATCCATATTGACTCCACCGTAGACTACGGCGGATCGTAGAGGTAGGTATTTTCCGTAAGCCTTGACGCTCTCATAGACCTGGGCTGCGAGTTCTCGTGTCGGGACTAATACCAGAGCTCGTATCGGGTGTCTGGCTGGGGAGACGCTGGTATTGGCATGCGGTTGGAGTCTCTGCAGCATGGGAAGGGTAAAGCCTGCTGTCTTACCGGTACCTGTTTGAGCGCCTCCCATGATATCCTTACCTTCAAGGATTAGCGGAATTGCTTGAGACTGGATGGGGGTAGGTTCCGTATAGCCCTGGTCGACAAGGGCACGCAGAATTTCAGCGGATAAGCCGAGCTGATCAAACGACATTTTCATCACTCCTAAACCACCTACCAACACACGTTGGGACCGGTCTAGGCAGAACAATTATTTTAGATAATCGCATACGATCATGAGACACGACTGGTTGTGGCTGTGACCGGACAGTAACGCCAATCAACCATGGATCAGAATAATACAGCATTAACTATGAAAATCATATGAGCCCCTTTATCTTGCTTACAGACAGGGTGGCTGAATTTTACCGCTAATCATTTCTTATTTCTTGCCGTATATCTTTATTTTTCTTACCCGACTTAAACCGCTCCCCAGCTTTTTTAAAACAGCTTAATATGACTGGCGCTCCACCGATGGCGACTGCATCGACTAGGCAGTACCAAGCTGCAACGCCGCTCGGGGGATTTCCTTGTGACAATCCAAGGACGGGTTCTATAGTGGCCCACTGCCAAGTCCCAACTGCAGTGCCAATTAACTCTAACCATGTAGTTATAAAGAAGGCTGCGAGGTAGAGTAACGGCGACTGACCTTTAAATAGATAGATCAGAAATACACAGAAGAGAAGCGCTCCTACTTGGTCTCCCTGATTGGGATAACCGCTGACCCCCCAGGCTGACCATAACCCACAGACCATCACCACAAATGTAGCGATACTTCTTGCATACCGCATGAAGAAACCAGACCGGGCTAATGCCACGGCTGTTAAGTAGACCATCCCGTGACCTGGTGGGACATAGGCAGGCACGTTCTCTAGACGGTAGGTATATCCACCCATGTAGATAGACGCGAAGTGCTCTCCCGCTGTGGCGAAGGCGACAGCAATGATTACTTGTATTCGAACCTCTTTATTTTCACCGAATAGTAATAAAGTTAAGAAGGTCCAGGCGATGACCCCCATGGTTTTTTGCTGTTCTAGGGTTCCATCGGAGTCGATTGCTAGACTGATTGCTACACATATAAATGTCAGTGATGCTATGAAGTAGTCACGGATCTTGTGAGGATGTGGAATACTAGGGTCAGGGAAATTACGTAGCAGATTCAATTTTAATTGACTTGCATTGGAAGTTTTTAGGGGAGAGCTTGCCAGAGGATACGACGACGAAACCACATGACATATGCTGAGTTTTGCTCGGGTGAGTCTTTACCTTGCTAATACTCCCGTACTGAGAGAGGGGAACTCTACCGATAGGCGGTGAATCTAAGAGTCA
>SESD01000700.1_pt1 | contig 20318 bp, 18 predicted proteins | sample 3171411 | NCBI WGS metagenome assembly SESD01 (sample SAMN06051880, study PRJNA518727) | freshwater metagenome | biome: subpolar coniferous forest; feature: holomictic lake; material: water; isolation source: holomictic Lake 442, 16.5 m depth | place: Canada: near Kenora, Ontario | collected...
GTTTTTGTCGCCGTTCACAAAAAAGCCCCGACGACCAAAAAGCTGTCAGGGCTTGATTTGTATGGTAGACCCTGTAGGACTTGAACCTACGACCTGCCGATTATGAGTCGGATGCTCTAACCAACTGAGCTAAGAGTCCAAATTTTTAATCTGTATCCAAGAAACAACGTAATTGTTCTGAACGAGAAGGATGGCGCAATTTACGCAATGCTTTTGCTTCAATTTGACGAATTCGTTCACGAGTTACATCGAACTGTTTGCCAACTTCTTCTAATGTGTGATCGGTATTCATGTTAATACCGAAACGCATCCGTAAAACTTTGGCTTCGCGTGCAGTTAAACCCGCTAGTACATTCTGAGTAGATTCTTTCAAACCTTCTATTGTTGCAGCTTCCACTGGAGATAATACTTTAGAATCCTCAATAAAATCACCCAAATGCGAATCTTCGTCATCGCCAACGGGCGTTTCCATTGAAATCGGTTCTTTAGCAATTTTTAATACTTTACGCACCTTATCTTCTGGCATTTCCATGCGTTCAGCTAATTCTTCTGGTGTCGCTTCGCGTCCGAGTTCTTGTAAAATTTGACGTGAAATTCTGTTCAGTTTATTAATCGTTTCAATCATGTGAACAGGAATCCGAATTGTTCGTGCCTGATCAGCAATTGAGCGCGTAATCGCTTGACGTATCCACCACGTTGCGTAAGTTGAAAACTTATAACCACGACGGTATTCAAATTTATCTACTGCTTTCATCAAGCCGATATTGCCTTCTTGAATTAAGTCTAAAAATTGTAAGCCGCGATTAGTATATTTTTTCGCAATAGAAATGACTAATCGTAAATTCGCTTCAATCATTTCTCTTTTTGCCCGTCGAGCTTTTGCTTCACCGATGGTCATGCGACGATTTATATCTTTCAATCCAGTAATTGTTGAACCGTATTCAGATTCAATTTCAATCATAACTTTTAACGCTTTGCGTAATTCTTTTTCGCGCTCTTTTACACGTTCGCCATAAATTGGATTAGACAAGCATTTCTCTAACCATGTTGAATTTGTTTCATTATCACTAAATAATGCTAAAAATTCTTTGCGAGGCATACCAGCATAATTACTTACAATTTCGCTAATTAATTTTTCTTGTGTCCGAACAACTGTAATACCGCGAGGAATAATGCCCGCCAACTTTTTTAAATAAGTCGTTGACCATTTAAATTCCATGAATAATTCGGTTAATTTTTCAAATTCTTTTTCCGCTTTATCACTATCGTAACCGTGTTTTTTTAGGACTTCTGAAACTTTTGTTAATTGTAGTCTGAGTGTATCGACTTTTTCTTTAACTTCGTCGTAATTCAAACTTTTAATATCATCTTCACCGCTGTCATCAACCACTACAGCAACACTATCGTCGTCTTCCTCTTCTTCACCATCAACTGCGACATCTGAAATAGGTAACGAAGCAATTAAATTGTCTGGTTCGGACAAGTCAACAAAGCCAGAAATTAAGTCAATTAAGCGAGTATTATTTTCATCAGGGTTTTTTGCAATTTGTGCAACGGCTTCCGCAGGCGGAATAGAATCAAAAGATACAATAAAATCGTTCACTACGAAACAAGAGCGAGCCATCGCTTGTATGATTTGACGTTGCCCTTCTTCAATACGTTTAGCGATTTTTAATTCATCAGCGCGAGTCAGTAATTCAACAGACCCCATTTCACGCATATACATTCGCACAGGATCTGTAGTGCGTCCGAATTCGTTATCAGAAGAGGCTAATGCAGCTACTTCTTCAGCATCTTCGTCGTCGGTAACTACAGCTGCAGAATCAGTAATCAATGAGTCTTCATCGGGTGCGACTTCATGCACCTGAATCCCCATGTTGTTGATCATATTGATAATATCTTCAATTTGCTCGGGATCAGCAATATCACTGGGTAAATGATCATTGACTTCCGCGTAGGTCAAATAGCCTTGAACTTTGCCTTTGGCGATCAATTGTTTTAATTGTGATTGCTGTTGTTCTTCACTCATTATTTATTCGCGCCGGTAATAAAAGATTAACTTTTTGATGCCCTTAAGGGCGATGATTATACTTAAAATGTGCTTGATAAGGCAAACAAAAGCTGTTTTTTTGTCCGATTTACTACGTTATCGGTTCCGATGCTCTTGTTCGCTTATGCTCCATAAAAATGTTAATTTCTCACGCAAAATTGCCATCATTTGTGGACTAATGCCTCTAATCTGTTGCGCCAATCGAAGTTGTAAAATAGCCTGTTGCGTCTCACCAATAGCAAAATAATAATCCGCCAAATAACGATGTGATTCCGCTGGTTGATTCAAATCACCATACGTTTGAGCAAGTAATTGTGAAAAAACGGGCAATTTTTGAGTTTTCAACGGCAACGAAAGCAATAAATTTTTCGCCGTATTTGGATCGCCTGTTTTTAACAAAGCACTGACATATTCCAATTTCATCGCATGATTATCAGGAAATTGTGCTGTTAATTTTTGATAGCGTGTTAATGCAAGTTTGTAATTACTCGATTCTAAAGCAGTTCGTGCCAATGCTGCCGCGTAATGCGATTGTTCTGGATTATTTTTTATTAAACCTTGGAAAATAGCTTCGGCGCCCACAAAATTTTGTGTTTTTAATGCTAATAATCCTAAACCATATTGGGCAACTGTGCGCTGTTCAGCTAATCCTTGATTCAGTCGTGCTTGTAAAATTGCATGAATTTCATTGTCATTTTTGCTGAGTAAAACGTGTAGTTTCGTTTTGATAAGTTGATACGTTAATGAATCTGGATATTGTTTATACGGGTAATTATCTGCTCGTCCGCGTGAATCTGAAATCCGCGAAGCCGTCACTGGATGTGTGCGTAAAAATTCAGGGATATTTTGTCCAGCATAGCGCGTCGATTGCTGCAATCGTTCAAAAAATGTCGGCATACTACGCGGATCATAAGTTGAATTCGATAACGTTTGCATTCCAACTCGATCGGCTTCGGCTTCGTGTTCGCGGGTAAAATCAATTTGAAATTGAACGCTACCTGCTTGAATTGCCATGATTGCTGCTTGTCCAGCTGCTGCGGATTGTGTACCCAGTAAAATCGCGCCTAACGTTGCTGCCGCCATTGGAATTGATAATCGGGAACTCGATTCATAAGAACGATACAAATGGCGTTGCGTGACGTGGGCAATTTCATGAGCCATAACCGATGCGAGTTCACTTTCTGCTTCTGTCATTAAAATTAACCCAGAATTCACACCGATATAACCACCAGGACCTGCAAAAGCATTGATGTCATTTTCTAAAACGACAAAAAAATGGAATGGATAACTCGGTGTATCACTGTTAGCAACTAATTTTTCGCCAATTGTTTGAATATAATCTTGAACTTCACTGTCTTGGTTGATTTCGACTTGGCTGTGTAAACTACGAAAAAAAGCCTCACCATATTGTTTTTCTTCTGCTGGACTGATTAAAGCTCCTGCCGAATCTCCCATATCAGGCAATTCTATTTTGTTCAGTTCAAGCGCGTAAATTGGGGTTGGAGCTATCATCAATCCTGTCAAAATGAATCGTTTCCAAAATTCTCTGTTCATGAATTTATAAACCGTCAATCACTGTTCGCAATTCACTTGCGGATAATTCGCCAGCATGATGATAAACAACCAGCCCAGTAGAATTGACGACAACAGTGTAAGGAATTGCACTAACTAAATTACCGAGTTTTTTTGCCAAATCAAATCCCGCCCAATCACCCGAAATTAACAGTGGATAATTCACGGCGTTTTTGTTGTTGAATTGTTTAACCGCTTCAATGTCGTCAAGCGCAATTCCGACAAATTGTACTTTTTCGCCAAATTCAGTTTGCAACGCCATAAACGCTGGAATTTCTTTTAAACATGACGGACACCACGTCGCCCAAAAATTCAGCACAATAATTCTGCCATTCCACTCCGTTGAAGAATGTGGCACGCCGTTCAAATCGGGAAATGAAAATGTTGGCAACGGCATCGGTTGCTGTTCGGCTTGCCATTGATTAAACATCCGAACGCCAATGCCTGCCGTCAATGCCAATAACGCAATGATAAAAATAATTTGTACGGTTTTCATATTTGATGGATTCAAAATTACAAAACAAAATCCGTCGCAACTAAACTGCTCACGCCGTTGAGTTGAATTGAGAAATCTGCGCCTGCTTTTGTATCAACGTTGCCCCATAAAATCTGCGTTGTTGTATCAAAAAATAATTGACCAGTTGATGAGAACTTACCTGAAAATTTCGCACCAATATCTAATTTAGTAAATGCTTGATCGCCCGCTCTGTTGGTATTTGCATCAATGCCAGACAGGTCTATTTTATCGCCTTCACTGGTTTTGAAATCGGTGATGGTATCGCGTGTTTTTACTGCTAATCCAGTTTCTTTGATGTCGTTAAACTTGAAAACATCTGTGCCTAATCCACCCGTTAAAACATCAGCACCTAAACCACCGATTAAAGTGTCATTGCCTTCTAAACTTGAAAGTTTGTCGTTTTTTGCTGTACCTGTTAGTTGGTCGTCGCCGCTGGTAGATTTTGTACTGATAACAGATTTTGGAGTTTCAATTACGGATGGATTAACAACCACTAAAGCAGGTGGCGTTTGTGTTATTGGCAATGCAGAATCAATCGCCACAACCCCATCAGCAAATTTTAAAAACTGAATGTTATTTAATGTATCTGTGCCATCTGTAAGGCTGCTAATTGTGTAAATCGAGCCATTTTGTGAAACTATGTAACTGGATTTATAGCCTGTATAAATAGCGGTATTTGTACCTAAACCTCCGTCTAAAATATCGTTGCCCGTTCCACCATCAAGCGTATCGTCGCCATATCCTGCGCTGAGATAATCGTTTCCAGCGTAACCCATGAGATATTCCGAGGCGTTTGTTCCTGTAACGTTATCGTTACCATTCATGGTGGAGGCTAAAAAATCGGTAAAACTGCTGTAACTACTCAAAGATTTAAGGTCAATAGAACCACCAATGGTTATTGCGTTACTGCCAGACGATAACGTCAATGAACTCAACGTTCCCGAAATTGACGATTGATAACTGCTGAAAACGTTGCCTGTGCCTTGAACGTTAAAATCACCGACACCAGCAAGTGAAACCTGACCATTTTGAACTGTGAAATCGGTAAGTGTTCCACCGTTGTTTGCAGAAACACCAACATATCCATCCATTGAGACTTTGGCTTGCCCACTGCTAACAATAATTTTATCAAGGTAGCCCGTTTTGTAAGCATAAGCGTTTGCTTGAGAAACCGAACCATAAAAATTAACCGTCACATTTGAATTTGCAAACGTGTAATCGCCTTGTGTAAGTGTCGATGGATATGCGGTTAAACTGCTACCATACGCCACGCCATAATCCCCATTCGTCAACGTTCCCGCAACTTTTGAAGATGAACGTGCATCGTAGGTACTGTAAGAATAAGTAAAAGCGTTGTTATACGCCTGATGAGAATAATTTAAAGCTGAAATTAGCGGCAATGACGTAGATAAAACGGCAGTCCTAGCGTCATTTAAACTGGCTAGACTTGGGAAGTTTGTGGTGATATTCATACCGTGCGACGTTGCTGCGGGTTGTGATAATGTCGTCGGCTGTAGAGCGGAAGGAATCGTAACTGCTGTCGGTGCAACCACCCCAAGATTTACAACGCCATCAGTGAATTGGATTTGTTCAACGTTGGTCAATATAACTTTTTCATCCATGTATGAATTCAAAAATTTTACTTGAGTAACTCCCGCCAATGTCACATAAGAAAAATTATTTTTTGAATCATAAAATAATACGGTATCCGTACCTAAACCACCGTCAATGTTATCGCCCGCACCTGCTAAAAAAATATCATTTCCTGAACTACCTGTTACATCTTCTGAAGCATAGCTGTATTGCCCTTTAATGATTGAGACATTTATAGGATTTAAATTTACAGTGCTATCTGAAAATTGAATTTGTTCAACGTTGGTTAATGTAACTTTTTCATCCATGTATGAATTCAAAAATTTTACTTGAGTAACGCCTGCCAATGTCACATAAGAAAAATTGTTTTTTGCATCGTAGAACAATGCGGTATCTGTTCCTAAACCACCGTCAATGTTATCGCCTGCACCAGCTAAAAATGTATCGTCGCCCGAAGTACCTTTTACATCTTCTGAAGCATAGCTGTATTGTCCTTTAATAATTGCCATTTTTTTTCCTTATGAATTTGTTAAAAATTTTGGTTTTGTAGTTCGCGTGGGAGTTTAACGTAAATCCATTTAATCATTGTTTCGCAATTCAGCTCAAATGAGCAAATTTTTTAGCAGGTGGTATCAACGAACAACCGAGCCATTACACCACAATTCATATTCGCTGATGTCGATATCATCATTCCAACTTACCGCATAACCGCCTTGTTCAACTTTGACGTTTTTAAAAAAAGCCACGTTTTTTAAATCCGCGAACATTTGATTGTTTAAAAGTGGCTTCACGTCATATTGGCGTTTTTCGTGGTTTTCAAACTCGACGAATAACTGATGATTTTCGGTTGCACGAACTGCATGAATTTTTGGCGGATTCATATTGCTAAACCAACGGCGGCAATTTGTTAAATTGCTGTGTTTGCCACATTTCAAGCAATTCAGTTTGATAACGTGTTGCCCATTCAACGACCATTTTATTGGCTCGATTGGGTAAATCGCCTTCAATCATTTCCAAGGTTTCGATATTAAAAAGCGCGTTGTATTCACCATAAACAACGTGGAAATGTGGCGGTGGATGGTCGCCAAAAAATAATTTGACCACAATTCCGTAAAACCGTGTGACTTCAGGCATTTTTGTTCCTTGTAAAATTGGTTAAAAGTTTTAGTTTAATCGCCGTTCCGTAATTCAGCGACGGCTTCAATGTGCAATTAAATTAGGGTGAGATTTCAACCATTCGCGTAAAACCTCATTCATTTTAGCTTGCCAATTCTCGCCCGTGGCTTTGAAAATGGCGATAATGTCAGAATCTACATTGACGATTTCTTTTGATGCAACGGCACGTTTAATCAAAACACCGTTGTTATATTCGTCGGCTTGTTCAAAAAACGCATCCGTTAATTCGGGCGCGTCGTCTTCATCAATCCAATCGGTGTCCATAAAATTCTTGTTCGCGTTCATTAGCTTTTCTCATTGAAATAATGCGGCGATTTTCACCACGAGGAGTCCAAACGACAACAACCATTCGTTCATCTAATTTACCAAACGTAATAAAACGAGGCTCATTGTAATCTTGTCGATTGTCGGGTGCTGTGAATTGATGCCCAGCAAAAACTTTTTTGGCATCAGCAAAATCTAAACCGCGTTCGGCTAAGGTTTTATCACGTTTATTTGGATCAAATTCAATCAACATAATTTTGTTTTCATTTTTGCTTGTTTATTTTTTGATTTAATCATTGTTTCGTAATTCAGCTCAAATGAGCAAAGTTTTTAGCGGGTGCAATTTGTAACTGAAAACCCAATGTTTTAATCAGATTAAAAACAGCATCAAAACTGGGCTTCTCTGTTTCGTTTGCAACGGTTAAATGCTTGGCTTTCGCTACATCATTTAACGCCTGAGCAATAAAATCGGAATCGTCGCCCGCTTCTTCAAAACAGGCTTCCAAATACAACGCGATGTCTTCTTCAGTTTTTAAATGGTCTACGATGTTCCATTCTTTGAGTGCAATCGTCATAAAATCAGCCTCTTTTTAGTTCGTGTGAAAGTTGTAATGCGTTTTTAATATCAACAGATTGGGTAGTCCCCGCAAACCAGTGCAGGTAATAAAATCAATAGAATACGTTAAAATAAACGCTAGCTTGATTTTGAAAAGTTGTTGAAAATCAAGTAACTTTAAAATCATCAATTACCGATTTTGCATAAAATTAGCTTACCTGCATTGGTTTGTAGGGACTATCCGATTTTTAAATCTTGGTTAGCGTGAACAGGAACTGTGAGAATCTCAGTGTATTTTGAATGCGTAAAAATATGATGACTGCCTCGAATACGTTGCAATTCCCAGCCGTATTTTAACAACAGTCGGCAGAACATTTTGCCAGAAATGCTTTTCATAATTCAATTTCGGCAACTCGCGCATTTGCAGTGGTTGTCATTCTAGCGGTGGCAACTTCTAGCCAACCTAAAGCCGCTTCTTGAATGTTGAATAAAATTTCGTCTACCGTATCGCCTTCTGAAACGCAGCCAGAAAATGCGGGAACTTCTGCCCAAAAACCGCCTTCTTCAGCGGGATGAATCACGACTTTTAGTTTCATGATAATTCTCTAATGTTAAAAATGTGGTGAGTTTGATTGTGCGTTGTTTCGTAATTTTGAGAAAGACGAATCTAAACCAATTGTTTAAGGCGATAAATCAATTCCAACGCTTGTTTTGGTGTTAAATCGTCAGCGCGAATGTCTTTAAGTAATTCCATTACGGGATTTTCAGATTGCGACACAAACAAATCAATTTGGTCATTGCCACGTTTTATCTGTTGCTCGGTGTAAGCGTGCATTTCTAATTCTCGTAATTTCGTTTTCGCATTTTCAATCACAACACGCGGCACACCCGCCAATGCCGCGACTTGTAACCCATAACTTTGATTTGCCGCGCCATCTTTAACCGCGTGTAAAAAAATAATTGTGTCACCGTGTTCAATCGCTTCTAAATGCACGTTATGAATGTTGCGATGTGCATCAGCAAGCGAAGTCAATTCAAAATAATGTGTCGCAAAAAGCGTAAAAGCTTTGGTTTCTTTTGCCAAATGTTCAGCACACGCCCAAGCCAGCGAAAGTCCATCAAATGTACTTGTTCCGCGTCCGATTTCGTCGATAAGAATTAAACTTTTTGACGTTGCATTGTGCAAGATATTTGCCGCTTCGGACATTTCCACCATAAACGTTGAACGTCCACTACTTAAATCATCTGATGCGCCAATTCGGGTGAAAATTTTATCAATGTCGCCGCACACAAAATTTTTCGCGGGAACGTAACTTCCAATGTGTGAAAGTAGCACCATCAACGCGGTTTGGCGCATAAATGTTGATTTCCCTCCCGCGTTAGGTCCTGTAATCATTAGCATTCGACGTTGTATCGACAGCGTCAAATCATTCGGCACAAAAGGCGAAGTTGAAATATATTCAACAACTAAATGACGACCTGCTTCAATGTGAATAGCATTTTTATCTGTCAAAGTTGGTTGTGATAAATTCAATTTTTCAGCACGTTCAGCAAAACAACTCAAAACATCAAGTTCGGCAAGCGCACTCGCGCACAACTGCAATTCAGGGACGGATAAACCAATAATTTCTAACAATTGGTCATACAAAAATTTTTCAAATGAGAGCGATTTTTCGCGTGCGCTTAAAACTTTGTCTTCAAAATTTTTTAATTCGTCTGTGATGTAACGCTCCGCGCCTTTTAATGTTTGTTTGCGACGATAATGTGCAGGAATTTTTTCTGCGTGCAAATGCGAAATTTCAATGAAATAACCGTGAATCCGATTGTAACTGACTTTTAGCGTGCTGATGCCTGTCGTGGCGCGTTCACGTTGTTCCATATCAATTAAAAACTGATCGGCATTTTGGCTCAAGTCCCGTAATTCATCGAGTTCAGCGTTATAACCGCCTGCAATTACGCCGCCGTCACGAATCAAAACTGGCGGATTATCAAAAATCGCCCGATGCAATAATTCAGCAGTATCAGGCGGAATGGTAATTTGTTTGTTAATGTGTTGAATTTGCGGATTATCGTGCTGCGCTAAAAGCCTTTGCAATTGTGGCAACGCAGTCAAACTGTCACGCAACGTAATTAAATCTCGTGGACGCGCTGATTTCATAGCGACTCGCGAGCTTATGCGTTCAATATCACCAATTTGCCGCAACTGACTTTGAACATTTTGATATTCTCGTGAATGAAGCAAACTCGCCACGCACGCATAACGGTGCTTCAAAATCGATTGATTTCTAAGCGGACGATTCAACCAACGTCGTAAACAGCGACTTCCCATCGACGTAATTGTGCTATCGAGAACGCCGAAAAGCGTGTATTTCATTTCGCCTGATGGGTGCGAATCGAGTTCTAAATTTCGCCGACTTGCCGCATCGAGTTGAATGCAATCGTCGTTACTTTCAACTCGAATCCCTTGAATATGCGGCAATGCAGCTTGCTGGGTATCTTTAACGTATTGCAATAAAGCACCAGCCGCTGCAATCGCGGTCGTGAGTTCATCGCAACCAAAACCTTTTAAATCCGTCGCTTTAAATTGCGAAAGCAACCGTTCACGCGCACTTGATGTTTCAAAATGCCACGCGGGGCGACGACATAAGCCGTTACGTTGTTTGAGTGTCTGCGACAAAGCAAAATCATCAGAAAATAACAATTCGGCAGGATTTAAACGCGCAATTTCGTTAATCAATGCGTCTTCTGAATCAACTTGTTGCAACACAAATCGTCCGCTGGTGACATCTAAACTGGCAATTCCATATTGATTTTTCAGCCATGAAACCGCCACGAGCAAATTATCTTGGCGTTCTTCAAGTAACGCTTCATCTGTGACAGTGGCAGGCGTAACGATGCGAACGACTTTTCGTTCAACAGGTCCTTTGCTCGTTGCTGGATCGCCGATTTGTTCGCATAACGCAACCGATTCACCCGCTCGCAAAATTTTGGCAATGTAATTTTCAGCGGCATGATGCGGAATGCCAGCCATGGGAATCGGTTCGCCGTTTGAATTGCCACGACTTGTAAGTGTGATATTTAAAAGTTGCGCGGCTTTTTTTGCGTCGTCGTAAAACAACTCGTAAAAATCACCCATTCGATAAAAAACTAAGGTGTCAGGATGTTGCGCTTTGATGCGAAAATACTGTTGCATCATGGGTGTGTGGATTTTTTCGAGGTTCATAAATTTGGTTTGATAAATTTTCTGTGGCGAGTATTTTCGCTTTTTTTCACAGTTATTGCGATAACGGCTAAAAATCACACCGTTATCGCCACAAATTTATGATTTATCAATTATTGGCAAGATTCACAATCAGGGTTGTCAATTGAGCAAAGGGCAGGGGATTCATCTTGTTTAATAACTTCTTCGTAAGACAATTCAGAAATTTGCTGTTTCAAATAATAAGTCGATTTCAAACCCAATTCCCACGCTAAAAAATACCAATTTGAAATCACGTTGCCTTTTACATTTGCTTTTTTAAACAAATTTACGGATTGTGATTGATCAATATATTTTTGACGAACCGCCGCTGCTTTGATTAACCATTCTTGATTTATATCAAATGCTGTTTTGCAAAGCTCAGGGCGATTGTGACGCATTGCGGGATCAACCACTTTAAATTTACCCGATTTGTTTTCTTTGACGAAAACCTGTTTGTAAATTGGTTCGATGCAAGGTGTTGTGCCAACGATATTTGCAATCGTTGCTGTTGGCGCGATTGCCATACAGTTTGAGTTTCTCATGCCGTATTGTTTAATTTCATTGCGGAGGACGTTCCATTCAACAGCATCGCGGCTTCCATGTCGCCATTCGTCTGGTAATTCACGCGCCGTATCAATTGGCAAAATACCATGTGACCATTTTGATCCTTCGTAACTTGAGTAATGTCCTTTTTCTTTAGCAATTTCCATTGATGATTTAATTGCCCAATACGAAAAATCTTCAAAAATAAAATCGGTTAAACGCAAATGCTCATCTGATTCCCAATCGATACCTTGTGAAATAATATAATCTGTCCACCCCATCAAGCCTAAACCAACGGGACGATGTTTTAAATTTGAACGACGAGCCTTTTCTGTTGGATAAAAATTCAAATCAATGACGTTATCAAGCATTCGCATTGCAATCGGAATCACACGCGGAAAATCTGCTTGTGTGCAAACAGAAACATTGATTGAACCCAAATTACACACAGCACTTTCATCGTCACTGGTATTCAAACTAATTTCACTGCATAAATTTGAACTACGAATAACACCAACGTGATTTTGTGGATTACGGCGATTATGTTCGTCTTTGAATGTAATTAAGGGCGCACCTGATTCGACTAATGCCGTGATAATTCCTTTCCATAACTCCATTGCGTCAATCACTTTAATCGCATCACCGCGTTCCTCAGCTGCCAAATAAGCGCGTTCAAATTCTTCGCCATAAGTTTCGCAAAGTTCAGAATTTTTATGTGAACAAAACAATGACCATTTGTCGCGTGCTTTGACGCGTTTCATAAATAAATCATTAGTCCAAATATACGGGAAAATTTCACGCGCTCTTAAACGCTCATCACCTTGCGGTTTTTTTAAGTTAATAAAGCGTTCAATATCACCGTGCCACGGTTCTAAATAGGCGGCAAAACTTCCGTTTCTTTTTCCACCTTGATTCACAGAAACGGCGGTATCATTGAAAACTTTTAAATAGGGGACAACGCCTGATGACATTCCGTGCGTGCTACCAATTCCTGCTCCAGCGGGTCGAACTCTTGTCCAATCCGTGCCGATACCACCCGCAAATTTTGAATACAACGCGCATTCAGTCATCGTCGCAAAAATGCCTTTGCCGAAATTCACACCTTCTTGTTCTTCCCAAATGGAATCATCAGTTGTCGTAACAAAACATGAACTCATTTGTGAAAATTTTGTTCCCGAATTGAAAAGCGTCGGTGTTGAACTCACAAATTCAAACTTCGACAACACGTTATAAAATTCAATAGCCCAGTTTGTGCGTGTTTCAACTGTTTCATTTAACGCAATTCCCATTGCCACACGCATCCAAAAATGTTGAGGCATTTCAATGAGTTTTTGGTTTTCATCTCGCAATAAATAGCGATCATAAACAGTTTGCATACCTAAATACTTAAATAAATCATCGCGTGAAGTATCAATTGCAGAATTTAAGGATTCCAAATCAAAGGATTGCATTTCAGGCTTGAGTTTTTCTAACGAAATTGCGTTTGAAATATAAGTCGATAATGTTGGATAAACTGTATCTTGTGTTACTTCTTTATAAATTTGCTGTAATAGTAAACGAGCAGCGGCAAATTCATAATCAGTTTTACCAACATCAATCAAACTTGCGGCACTATTGACGATGGCGGTATGAATTTGTGCCGTTTTAATGCCATCAAAAAATTGAATGTGAGCGTTGGTTTCGATTTCGGATAAAGAAACGTCTAAACCTTGACAAGCCCATTCGACAGCTTTGTGAATTTTTGCAATAACAATTTTTTGGGTTTCGCCATTTCGTTTGACTACAATCATTTTGAATTACCTTGGTTTAAAGATTTTTAATTTGAAGCGGAATAGAGGGGTGATTTCGCGTTTTGAGGCGTTGCGGGGATTAATGTTAAAAAGCCATTTATCACAATACATGAGATTGTATATTTAAAATAATCACAAGATGTAGGATTTCATGATTTTAATTTTCGGCAATAATGAAAATCAACGAGTTGGAATTTTTGAAATCGGTGAGTGGTGGCATTTAATGGTTTGATATTATTTATTTAACATAATATGCATTATGCGAAATTTATTATCTGCTTTTTTCAACTAAAAGGGTTTGCAGTTATGCACCAACAATTAACTTACTGGCTTGCAAGAACTATCTAAATTTAGCGCAACATTTACAATTTCCAACAACTCATCACGAGAAAATGGTTTTTTAAGAATATGAACTTTTGCAATCGCTTGAGCTGTACCTAAATTAAATTCGCTTGTTAAGCGTGTTCCTCGCCCCCCCGACATAGCTACAATTGGAACGAGAGTTTGTTTTTTCTGAACTGAGGTCAACTCAATAATGGTTTCAATACCATCTTTATTTGGCATAAGAATATCTGTGATAACCAAATCAAATTTAGCACGCGGATGAGCAAATAATTTTAACGCTTCTGAACCATCGGCGGCAGCAACCACTGTATGATCATCCATTGAAAGAACAAGTGAAATTAAATCTCGAATTTGTACGTCATCATCAATAATTAAAATGTGTGCCATTTTTATCCCTTTATTAATTTTTGAATTTTTTCGTGTTAGAAATTTTTTTTATCGTTTCGTTAATTATTTGAATATCAAGAGGTTTTTTAATTAAAAACGTATTTCCTTTTGGCAAATCATCAGATGATTTTAATTTACCGCTATAACCAGTACAAATCAAAATCGGTAATTCTGGGCGAATCGACAACATAAAATTTGCCAAATCCAATCCAGTTAAGTTTGGCATCGTGTAGTCTGTAATTATTACGTCAAAATAATCTGGATCTTCGTTAAAAAATGCTTTTGCCTTTAGGCTATCGGAAAATGTTTTAACGTTATGACCTAAATTTGTTAAATCTTCATCAAGCAGCAAACAAATACCTTCTTCATCGTCTACAACACAAATTTTAAATTTCGATTGCGGATAGGTTTCATTTAATTCGAGATTTGAATTAGCTTTATCATCGTCACCATCACTAGCATTTTTATAAACAGCTGGGAATAACAGATAGAAAGTGGTTCCAGCATCTAAAACAGATTCAACTACAATATGTCCGTCTTCATTATGAACAATTCCACTTACAACAGATAAACCTAATCCCGTTCCATTTCCAATTTCTTTGGTTGTGAAAAATGGATCAAAAATATCGTCAAGTTCTTGTGGAGAAATCCCCATTCCAGTATCACTCACACTAATTGTAATAAAATCCCCTTCTATTTTTTTACCACAACTTGTGCAAAACAAGTTTTCCTCTACAAAATCAGAAAATACACTTATAGAAATTATGCTGTTTTGACGATTGGAAGCATCAATCGCATCGTAAGCATTAACCATTAAATTAGTTAAAATTTGATGTAATTCGGTTGGGTCGATGAGAATTGAAGCAGATTTATCATTAAGCGAATTTACTAAAGTTATTGAAACTTCTGTTGAGATACCAGCACGTAACATGTGACTAATTTTTGCAACTTCTTCAACAATTTCAGACGGGTCAATTGGCTTTATTGCTTTGGTAATGTTTTCGCTGCAAAACATCAGCATTTTATTTACTAAATCAGCAGCTCGATTCGAGGCAATTTGAATTTGTTCTAAACATGGGAGCAATTTTTCAAAATTTTGTTTATGGCAAAATACCAGTCCAACGCGAGAAAAACCCAAAATAACAGTCACAATGTTATTGAAATCATGAGCGATGCCGCTGGTCATTTTTCCAATACTATCCATTTTTTGTAGTTGTATCAGTTGATATTGAGATTTCGCTTGTAAATTTTCAATACGTTTTCTTTCCGTAATATCGTGCATGATGCACAGGTAACTTTTGATTTCTTTCGTTTCAAAATCAATAACGGGGAAAATAACAGAATGCACCCAAAAAATTGTTCCATTTTTCGCTCTGTCACAAACTTCACCACTCCATTCTTTGCCATCCCAAAGGCATTTTTTCATTTTTTCATAAAAACTTTTTGGATGAACGCCTGACTTTAAAAGACGGTGACTATTACCTATCAATTCTGATCTTGAATACCCAGAAAGTTTAATAAAACAATCATTCACATGAATAATCGTGCCGTCAATTGTTGTTTCACTGACACTGATTGTGTTTTCAATGGCTAAAAACTTCTCTACATAGGTTGTTGTCGATTGATACGTTCTTGATTCCGTAATTTCATTTGATAATTTTTGCGTTTGAAATCTGCTAATTGCTTCTAATGCAGCGTGATAATCGGCATCATTGTTTATCTGAATTGATTGAGAGTTCATGTTTAACCATTCGTTAAAAACAACCTAAAATAAAAGTGCTTTACACACTAAAAAAGTTCAAATTGAGGCGACTGAGTTCCACCATTATTCAGACTTAAACTACTGTGATGACTGGATTCTGAAATGGAATATTCGTTTAAAATAGTATTCATTTTAATATTAAAATCATCTGTCATTTGCCCTCCACTACTTTCTAATTCTGCGATAAACTGTTGCAATAATTCGTTCCGTTGCTGCATAACGAACTGAATTCGTTCTATTCTTTGTCGCACAATATCTTGATACTGAATACTATCCAAAATATCAGAAATATCATTTGCTAATTTAAGATTGTTTTGATTGATAGCAGAAAACAACATTCCGTAATAAATTCGCATATCTTCATGGCTAGCGTCTAATCTTTTGACTGCATCCATTATGTTTGCAGCTTCGTCCATCTGCACCATAATTTCATCTAAAAACTTGAATTTCAAGCCGTCATGAATTGTTTGACGAGCCGTATTTAAACCAGATTCAATTAGTTCAGCCGCTTTACTTGAATTTAATGCAAGTTTACGAACTTCGTCCGCGACAATTTTAAATCCTAATCCCGCTTCACCAGCATGAGATGCTTGAATCGCGGCATTTACGGCAAGAATATCTGTTTGAAAACCAATATCTTTAATGCTATCTACCAAATAACCTAAACTATCAATCACGCTACTAGCTTTTTGAATTGACTGAATATCGGCTTGAATTTTACTGGGAATATCTTTAATAAAATGCCCCGTATTTACAATAAATTGTACACAATCATTTACTTCATTTTCCATTCCAGAAATTTGCGACAACGATTCGCTAATATAATGTACTAGCCCTGTTGCGCTATCTCTCAACGTACTCATATTCGTCACTAAAGTCATGCCCGCTTCATTTGTATCATTTGCTACTACTGCTAGTTGTTGGTCAATAGCTTCCTCAATTTTCAAATAAATATCAATAAGTTCGGCTGTTTCAATGATGCCTGTTGATAAATTTGGCAGTGTTTTTTGCTGAGATTGATTTAATACGAACGTTGCTAATTCACTGCGTAAATTTATTAATAATTTCTGGGTGGTACTAATTTGATTACACAAATGATTTTCTATGTTTTCACTCACGGTTAAATACTGTGAAATTGCATCAAGTGTTTGGTCGATTAACGGTGTGAGTGATTGTTTGATATTTTCGAGGGTATCATGGCTACCAAATTGCAACGTGCTAATTAATGTCTGTACAGAATCAGCAATCGTTTCCGAACGCTGTATTAAAATAGCGGCAAGTTTATCTGTTGGATTTTCAATAATGTCCACGCCTTCATTTTTAAATTCAGTTGCGTTTTCAATATGGCGAGTAATTACGTTAAAAATATAACGCAACTTTTCATTCGTAGCTTGAACCTGTTCTTCTGGCGACAGAATTTCTCGTTTTGTAGGAATTAGTTTTAATAGAGACCATTGCATACCCAATGCTACTATTATGGCTAAAACCAAAAATAAGATTTCCTTTTGATTATTTAACTGAATTTCAAAATACGGACTAAGTAATATAACGACACTCACTGGCACAAACACCGACATTAAACTTACTAAAACGATAAGTTTTGTACTACGTTGAACATGAGTGTTATTTTGCGATTGAGTAGTCATAATGTTTCAAACCCCAGGCAAAACTTGTTTAATTATTTTCAGCAAATCTCCAATTTTTATTGGTTTCACCAACCAGCCAGTTGCACCAGCTTGTTTGCCCTCCTCCCGTTTGTGTTGATTTGCTTCTGTTGTCAAAGTCAGAATAGGAACAAATCGGAAATTAGGTAAAGCTCGAACTTTTTTGATTAGCTCAATCCCATCCATGTTAGGCATATTTATGTCAGTAATAATTAAGTCTGGATTTAAGCCAGCCATTAATTTTTCTATTGCTTTTACACCATTTTCAGCGGTTTCGACGTTAAAACCTGAAAATTCTAAATTATCTCTCAAGCTCATTAACATCGCGCCTGAATCATCGATGAGAAAAATTGTTTTTGCCATAAACTGTTACCTCTTCCCTTTAAATTGTTTAATCGTACCCCGTAAAAAATGCGGTTTATTATAGAACTTTTTACTATATCAGACCATTTTTATTATAAAAATAATTTAAAATCAAATAGATCTGTGTGTTTTTTGTAACTTCTTATTATCCAATGCGTTGGTGAATGTTGTGTCTTAAATTTAATTGGGTAAGGGTGATTCGTTTTAGGGGATTTATACACCAACGTCCGAACGGTGAAAAAGTGAAGTATTTTTAGTGTGAATTTACTATAATTGCGCTCAACAAACGTTATATTTCAGTTTATTTTGAGGGTGATAGTGTGGAGCTAAACGGCGCACAGATTGTAATTCAAAGTCTTAAAGACGAAGGTGTTGAGTATATTTTTGGTTATCCTGGCGGTGCGGTTTTGCACTTATACGATGCAATTTTCCAACAAGATGATGTGAAACACATTTTAGTTCGACACGAACAAGGTGCAACACACGCAGCAGATGGTTATGCACGCTCAACAGGCAAACCAGGTGTAGTTTTAGTGACTTCTGGACCAGGCGCAACGAATGCTGTGACAGGTATTGCAACCGCTTATATGGATTCCATTCCGATGGTTGTCATCTCAGGTCAAGTACCGTCTGCTGTTATTGGTAGCGATGCGTTTCAAGAAGTTGATATGGTGGGAATTACCCGTCCGTGTGTGAAACATAATTTTTTAGTAAAAGACGTAACAAAAATTGCAGAAACCATTAAAAAAGCCTTTTATGTTGCGACTTCTGGCAGACCAGGACCTGTTGTTATCGACATTCCAAAAGATATTACCGCGCCTGATGTAAAAGTGTCTTACAGCTATCCTAAAAAAGTCGAAATGCGTTCATATCACCCAGCAACAACGGGAAATAAAGGACAAATTAAAAAAGCGATTGAATTACTTTTAACGGCACAACGTCCAGTAATTTATTCTGGCGGCGGCGTTGTTTTAGGCGAAGGCAGCCAAGAATTGATTGAATTGGCGCATTTACTCGGTTTCCCCGTCACACAAACGCTTATGGGTTTAGGTGCATTTCCTTCTACTGATAAACAATTTATCGGAATGCTCGGAATGCACGGTACTTATGAAGCCAATATGACTATGCACGAAAGTGATTTAATTTTGGCAATTGGCGCACGTTTTGATGACCGCGTAACAGGGAAACTAGATTTATTCTGCCCTTACGCAAAGATTATTCACGTTGATATTGACCCTGCATCTATTTCCAAAACCGTTAAAGTCGGCGTGCCGATTGTAGGCGAAGTAAAATTGGTAATTCGCCAATTAATCGATGGATTAAAAGAAGCAAAATATAAAATCGATAAAAAAGCAGCTGAATCATGGTGGCAACAAGTTAATCAATGGCGCAGCATTCAATGCTTAGAATTCGACCGTAACAGTCGAGCCATTAAACCGCAATTCGTAATTGAGCAAATGTACGAAGTGACACGCGGTGAAGCCTTTGTAACCTCTGACGTGGGTCAACATCAAATGTGGGCGGCGCAGTATTATCCGTTTGACAAACCACGTCGCTGGATAAATTCGGGTGGTTTAGGCACGATGGGATTTGGCTTGCCAGCTGCGATTGGTGTAAAACTCGCGCATCCAGATGCTGATGTCGCTTGTGTCACAGGTGATGCGAGTATTCAAATGTGTATTCAAGAATTATCGACCGCGTTGCAATACAAAACGCCGATTAAAATCATTAATTTGAACAACAACTATTTGGGCATGGTTCGTCAGTGGCAAGAATTTTCGTATGAAAGCCGTTATTCACATTCGTACATGGAAACAATTCCTGATTTTGTAAAACTTGCTGAAGCCTACGGACACGTTGGAATTCGGATTGATAAACCTGAAGATGTTCGCCCCGCACTAGAAAAAGCCTTTGCTATGAAAGATAGAACCGTATTTTTAGATATTTTGACGGACAGAACTGAAAATGTTTATCCGATGATTGAAACTGGAAAATCACATCACGATATGAAATTGCGCGTAGCGATTGGAACTACAACGGATCGGGAGTTGTCATAATGCGACACGTTATTGCTATTCTCATTGAAAACGAAGCGGGTGCATTATCACGAGTTGCTGGACTTTTTTCAGCGCGTGGTTATAACATTGAATCCTTAACCGTTGCACCAACCGAAGACGCTAGTTTGTCACGCATGACGTTGGTTACTCGCGGCAGTGAAGATGTCGTTGAGCAAATTATCAAACAATTAAACAAACTCATCGACGTGGTGAAATTGATTGATTTAGAAGAAACCGTACATATCGAACGCGAATTGATGTTAGTTAAAATCAAAACTGCTGACAAAATACGCGATGAATTACGCAGTGTGGTCGATATTTTCCGTGGCAAAATTATTGACGTTACGCCGACTTCTTACGTTATCGAAATGACGGGAACCTCTGATAAACTCGATGCGTTTATTGCGACAGTTGATAAAAACAGCATTATCGAAGTGG
>SESD01000702.1_pt1 | contig 20290 bp, 21 predicted proteins | sample 3171411 | NCBI WGS metagenome assembly SESD01 (sample SAMN06051880, study PRJNA518727) | freshwater metagenome | biome: subpolar coniferous forest; feature: holomictic lake; material: water; isolation source: holomictic Lake 442, 16.5 m depth | place: Canada: near Kenora, Ontario | collected...
CTTTCACGGCAGCCCACAATTCACGTAAAAACCAACCTAATACTAAGCCAGTAGATGAAAATAAAAGATTTAGTATTGATTGATTGTCCATGTTATGCAGCCATGATGTACGCTAATGCGTAGTAGAGAGGGTTATTAGCACCAGTACCTGATATACCTGCTGCTACGTTTGTAGTAGTTGTTGCTACTGTTATACCTGTTACTGCACTATTAGTATTAACATTATTTCTTACTGTTGCATCAGCCATAGCACCATTACCATTATTTGCACCACCAGAAGGATATTGTTGATGGACATGACCAGGGTCTGTAACAGTTGATACAGAAGTTGCCGTATGATTATGACTTACTACAATAGAATCAGCACTACCGCCTGTCTGCGCTACTGTGTAAGAACCACCAGCACCTACAATAAAACGATCTCGTAAATCAGGTGTGCCATTAGAGCCATTACATAAGTAAAAGCCACTAGGTATTGAACCTGTAGAGCCTGACCATAATAAAATCATACCCGTAGTAAACGCTGAAGAAGTAGCAGGTACAGTACCTAATATGCCATAAATATTATCGTAACTTGCAATTAAATTACTATTAGCATCTTGTAGTACAAATTTATAAAAGTAACCATAAGTTAACCACATTTCGCTAGGCAACCTACCATCTGTACCTAATACAATAGGGTTAGTATTAGCTATTGTGCCATTAATAGTCGTATAAGTCGTTAGAGGTGTACTAGACCCTGCTTGATAGGTGTAAAGTAACCCACCAGCAAGAGGTAGACCAGTATTGGTTAGGAAGTTAATTCCATTACCTATGGGGGATAGATTTACACTCATATTATTTTCCTATTGGTTACTTTTTGATGCTTGACTACTTACTGCTCCACGAATTACTTGTGTAGGCAAGTCTTTTAATCTTGATTCTAATTGTGGTTTTCTTCCTAATCGCATCATATCAGCTAAATTACTTACATCTTGTTTTCTTTGTAATGATGCTAATTTTCTTGAAATAGTAGCAGCCGCAGTAGCAGGTACCCCAATTTGAGGAATAGCTTGCATTAAAGCACCAGCAGCCATTCCAGTTACTGGGCCAGTAGGTGCAAATCTACCTATAAACTTCATTACATTTTGCACTCCACCACCTTTAGCAGCTTCATTAATAGCATCTTGTTCATCAGAAGTAAATAAACGCATTTTATTTTTATTCTTAGCTAAGTTTCTTAAATCTGTAGCATAAGAATTTTCTGCACCTGAAGCAGTAAATTTACTTTTATTTAGTTCTGCATTATTGTGCATATCATCAAATATTTCAGCTTTTTTAAGTTTGCTCCATGATGATCTAGCTTCTTTCCATGCTTGCAAACCTTGTGGGCTAGCTGTATTTAAATCTGTTTCAGGCGCATTAAGTACATAATCATCAAAATGATCTTTTAATATACCTGCTATTCTTCTTTCATCTGGATCTGTACTAGATTGGGCACCTTGTATCATTTTTCTTAATGCAGAAAGTTCAGTATAATCTTTAGTTGTTACTGGATTTTTCATTTCTTCTAATGCTGATTCTATCCTAGGATAGCCTTTAGGTGTATATCCTTCTGATCTTAAATCTTTTGCAAATTCATCAGATTTATTAGCAAGACTACCTTGATTAAATTGCACACCTGATTGTTTGGCTTTATTATATAAATTAGTAGATTCAGCCAGTAAATCTTCATGTGATACATTTTCTGCTGATCTTCTTGTAGCCCTTAATCCAGTTGCCGCACCACCAGCTATACCTGTTGCTAACCCTAATAATGGATTATTTGTTTCTTCACCTACATATTGTGAAGCTGCTGAAATAGGTGCTGAAGAAGCTAATTGTGTTACTGGTTTTTCTGATAATTGTTTAGCTAATGCTTTGCCACCAGCAGAAGTTGCTGTTGAAGCTAAATTAGATAATGCAGATAATTCAGAAGCAGTACCACCTACTGCTGATCCTGCTGTTTGAGCTAATCTTTCACTTTGAGTCGTTGCTTCAGGTATTGCAGAAGTTAATCTTCTTGAAGCAATTTCACTAGGCATTCCTAAATTAATACCTAATGTTTTATTCAAAGCTGAATTAATTAAATCACCAAAAGGTAAAGCTACACTACCTATTAACCCACCAACTGGACCACCAGCAGCAAAACCTGCTTCAGTAGAAGCCAATGTAGGCGCTGCACCTTTTAAAGCTAAAGCTAAATGCCTACCAACTTTTGATGCACCTTCCCCTATTCTTTTTTGCCATTCTGAAGTTACACTAGATTCTTCTGGTTTTTCTACATAAGGTGGTGCATTTAATGTCAAATCATGTACATCATATTCTTGAGTATTATTTTCAGTATCTTTATTGCCACCAAGGCTCATAGTTAAAGCATCTACATCATATTCATTAGGATTGGGTGCACTTTCAGGTGTAACTACTGTATTTGGTAATGTAAATTTATAATCAGCCATTATTACTCTCCATTAACCATTTTTAGTAATTGTTGCCGTCTTAATGATAATGATTTTCTTTGTTCTGTATTTTTACCAGTAAGCATTTTTGATAATGCTCTTTGATCTTCTTCATCTAAATGTGCTTTTGGTTGCTCACCTACAATAGCAATATATTTCATTAATTCAGGATCACTTGCATATAAAGAAAATTTAGTTTTAAAGCTATTTACATTATTAATATTAGGAGTATTACCAGTACCACCTGCTGTAATTATGCCTTTATTAAATAAATCTTTTGCAGTAACTTGACCTGCTTCATTACGCATTAAATCTGTTAAAGCATCTTTTTTAAGATTAATACTTCCGTAAGCAGTATGTTTACTTTGTAAATCCATTTGAGAACTTGGATTTTGATTTTGAATTCTTTGTTCTAAATATTTTGCTAATTCTTGTTGTTTAGGTGTAAGTGTTTCTTGTCCTGATCTACCTGCAAAGTAATTAGTAATTGGTCCTGTATCTACAGTAGGATCTTTTAATAATTTAAGAATATTACTTGTAACTAATTTTTGTCCAGGTAAATAACCTTGAGGACTATTAGCATTAGTCATAGTATCTACTGCATCAAGATATATTTTACTACCAGAAGTTGCTTGTGCTTGTTGAGTAGTTGCTGTGCCACCAGGTTGAATTTGTGTAAACCCACCACCAGCACCACCGCCACCAGGCGCAACATTTTGATTAGGTATTGCATTAGCATTAGGCTGATTAGGAACAACACCAGAGGGTGAAACAGCACTACGAGTACCTGCACCACCAGCACCACCAGGTAGTAATTTCCATTCTTGAGTTACTGGATCTTGTTTCCATTCTGGAGTTGTAGTAACTGAAGCAACTGTACCTGTACGTTTAATTGTTGGCTTTTCACCTAATACACTTGGTTGAGTTACTGTACTTTCAATAGTACCACCTGCACTAACTGTACCTGCTTTAGGTGCAAAAGCTTCTTGTTGTTGTGCTGAAGTTAATAATTCTTGAGCATGAGCTACAGCACCTTGAGCAATATTTGAACCTGCTGGTAAATGATTAATATAATCAATTTGTGCATCTACATATTTACTTAATGCTTTATCATTTGGTGCACCATTTTTTAAGTGCATTAATTCTGATACATAGACTTTTGGATCTTGTATACCTGCACGACCTATAACACCCAAAGTACCACCTACAATACCTCTAGTTTTTTGACTAAAATCTTGAGAAGCAGAACTGGCTTCAGTTTGTGCTTTATTTAATCCTGTAAGAGTTTCTATATATTTAGGTCCAGTTAATGGCGCAATTTTAGGTACAGTAGCATTTATTTTACCTAAATCCATTTGTCCATCAGTTTGATAGTTTTCAGGATCTTTAAAAAAATCTTGTAAAGCTAATCTTTCATCATTACTTTGTTGTTTAATTTGTAAATCAATCCCACCAGTTGTAGCAGTTTGTTCCGCTGATTGTGCGTTTGCTGTTGCAGTTCTTAAAGTTTCAGGATTAACTTGTTGAGCTTGTTTATATGCTTGAGCGGTTGATGCAAAATTCATCATATCACCTAGCGACATTTGCGCTGGTGGTTTTAAGTTACTAATTATGCTTGCATCTAAACCTGCCATGATTTAATCCTTTTACTTAATTTATTGAGGTGCTGGTACAAAACTAGGTACTGGTGTAATTGCGTTACCTTGATTACCTAATATTCCATATAAAGCTGCTGTATTGCCTGCATTACTTAAAGCACCACCATAAGCATTTGCTTGGCCAATTTGTCCTGCTGCTTGAGCATTACCAATACCTTGAGTAATGTTAGATATTTGAGTACCTACACCTAGTTGAGCATTAGCTGAACCTGTTACTGCATTTTGACCAATACCTGCTAATCCTGCATTTTGATTATAGAGATTAGTTCTTTGTGCTTGATAATTATTAAATGCGTTTTGATAAGCGTTGCCTGCATAATTTTGCGTATAGTCTTGTAAGCCTTTCATAGCATTACCGCCTACTAAACCACCAGTTGCATTAGCACCAGCTAAATTAGTCTGCTGACCTTGCCCTAACTGAAACGCATAATTAGGCGCCATGTTTGCATTTAAGTCTTGATTGCTAAATTGATTACTTAAATATCCAGAATTAGCCATTTGATTAAGATTATTTAATCCTAATTGACCAGTTTGTTGATACGGGGTGTACATACCCGAAACATTTTTACCTATGCCTAATAATTGTTGTTGCGCTGCCGCACCTGCTTGAGCTTGTGTATTAGCAGCATCTTGAGCAGCATTACCACTCATAACTCCACTAATTAAACTTCCACCTACACTTAAAGCTGCCGATACTGGATCGTTATAGCCTGGGTGTGGACATACTCTATTAAATTTATTATTAAACATAGTGGCACCTATCACATTTCATGTATATATTACCTTGATCTTCATTTACTATAACAAAACCAAAGCGTTTGCAAAAGTTTAATCCTTTTTCATTACCTTTAGTAACTACTGTTACTGCATAACCATACTTTTCTATTACTTTGCCTATCGTTTCTTTAATGTGTTTTCTAATACTAAATTTAGGTACACCATCAAAACTAACATGAAGTTCATTATCTTTAATCATTACTACACCAAATAATTGGCCATCATGTTCTAATTCTACAAAATCCCAATCTTTTAAAGCTTCTGCAAATTGTTCTAATGTTATGTCTAATCTATTTTTAACAGAATTATATATAAGAATAATAGCTCTATTAATCATTACACGTTGTAATACGGTACTTTATATGGTTTACCTGCTACTGATATATTAATAAAGCCTACAGGCTTTGCAGGTAGATTAGCTGTACCTGTTGTTGCTGTAGGTGCGCTAGTAAAGTTTAACAAGTTAAGAAAAAACTGTTGCCAAGCACGAGAAGGCCTTTTAGTCTGAGCATCTAAAAACTCAGTCTGTGGGTAAGGATTAGTTTGACTGGTGCCATATATACCATTAGCCATTATGATTCGCCCTCTGAAGCCTTAAGATTAGCTGAAATAATAACTGCTTTAACTGGGTCAGTTACAACTACTTCAAATATTCTATCTCGTGCCCAACCTAATCTACGCCATATAGCACGATTCTTATAATGACCTATCTTACCTATTGTTGTCCAATGTTCATTAGACCATGTGCTACCACCATCATTTGACCATCTAAGCATAGCTTGTGGGTCAGTAAGAGGTGTACTAGAAGTAACTTGTGGTATTAAACTAAGCTCAATATATACTGTTACACCATTAGCTACTACATAAGTAGTACCATTGTTAATAATTAATGGGCTTTGTATGCCATTAGAAATAGCACTTGCAGTACCTAATGTACCAACACCAGGTTGAAACTGTATTTGTAATTCATCAAAGTATTGGCGTTGTAAGTCTGTAACTAAATGGGGGCATCTTCTTAATCTTCTGACTTCTACACCATCATCTGTATATGTATCAGGGTCAAGTTTGTAAATATGACCATCTTCATGATCGCCTACTACTACTAAACCTTGAAATACTGCACTACAACTACCTGTGTACATTTTATATTGACCTGTTAAAGGGTCAGTCGCTAACCATTTATGCCACATACCTGTTGTAATATCATATACCCAAGTTAAATTAATAGTAGGGAAACTTACAACATAGCACTCATGCCCTTCAAGTTGATATGTCCAAGCTGTTGCATCAGCTACGTATTTATTGACTAAAGTATTTTCTACAGCATGAGTAGAAATACGTTGTGGTGTATAGCCATTCATTTGCATAATTTCAGATTGCCCACGTTGATTTCTTGAAACGTAAGCAAAAGAATTACCTAAACGTGATACTGAATCTTTAGCAGCAATACCATGTTGTGTAGAAGTACCAGGTATGCGTTGAAAAGCGAAAGGGAACGTACCTACATCTACCCAGACTTCTGAAGATGTTTCACCCAATAAGTAAACTTCTCTGTGATCTACAATCAATGTAACTAGATTATCAGGCGCACCATCTTTAGATGAGAAACTTAATGCAGGGCTAATAGGTGATAAAGGGCTAGTTGCGCCCCATTGTTGTGTGCCAGGTTTATTATAGACAAAATAGTTATCAACAATATCTACTGAAGTAGCACCACTAAATGCACCATCTGTACTAGGTAATACACTAAAGTTAAGCGCATATAATGTTTCAGAGCTTACAGTTTGTGATGCACTTACAACATAATTACCTGTACTGCCTGAACCTGTACCAAAAGTAAGCGTTAATGTTAAGTTTACACCTGCACCGCTAGATGAGGTAGAAACAGGGTTAGTAGGTAATGAAGTATAAGAACCTGCATTAGTCATTGTTAGACCTGTTACTACACCTGCTGTTACTGTACTTACTACATAAGTAGCAGGTGTTGTTCCATAAACCCCACCTAATACTGTAATAACATCATTTACGTTATAGCCTGTGCCACCAGTTGTGATTGCTTGACTGAGAACTGTACCACTACCTAATGCAGTAATAATCGTACCTTGCGTTACACCAACACCTTGAATAGTCTGACCTGGATATAATGTACCTGATACTGCTGTTACTGTTAATGTTGTACCTGAAATTGAACCTGTTAGCGTTGCAGCTACAGCAGCACTATTCATTATTTCTGAAGTTTCAGTTTGTGAAATATTAACTGTATAAGTACCTGGGCCACCACTACCACTACCTAAAGCAGTAATAACAGTTTCAGCAGTTAAACCAACACCAAACAAAGATTGACCTACACCAATACTTCCACTTTTTAATAAAGTAACAGTTAAAGTTGTACCTGATATTGAGCCTGTAAATACTGCACTAGCAGGGTTTGATATGCGCCATGTATAACGATATGAACCATCAACTATATAAACATTTAATCCATTATCAGTAATTCCTACCATGCCAGAATTAGAATTTAATGTGCCTATTAATGTAGGGTTAAAGTCTGAAGCCATTACATAAACATAAGGGCCACATACTGCTACTAAATAATTGCCACCTGATACAGTACGCATACCTCGTACTTGTGCTTGATTCTGTAATACGATTAATGATTGTAAGCCAGGTGTTGGATATAAAGCGACTATACCTCTACTTGCTGCTGAAGTTGCACTAGCAGGGGATTTTAATGGGTCAATTTCTGGGCGCCAGTTAATACACTCTTGGGCATCTTGGTAGATACTAGGTGCTTCATAACTTGGCCCAACAAATCCAAAATCTGCCATTAGATAACATCCTTATATACTTCATTATTCCGAATCCTACGAATTGTAGATTCGCCCACTTTGTATTTTCTAGCTAATATTGCAATATTTCTATATCCTAATAATTCTCTAATTTCCCTAACTTCTATTTCAGTAAGAACTCTTTTCTTTAATATTATTTTGCCTGTCATAGCATTACTTATTTTTGCTTTAGATTCAGCAGAAAGAGTTTTGCCTTTTTTATTAGTATTTCCAATTCTTGCATAAGACATTTTAGCTTTAGATTCATCAGAATGTTTTTTGCCTTTAAATGTCATACCCCATGTAGAAGAACCATGAGTATTGCCTATTAACTTTTCTTTATGTTCTTTCGTATGTATATATCCTGATGTACCTTCACCACCATTAGTCATATTAACTAATGTTATTCCACGTTTACGATAAACATCAATTATTTCAATTTCAGAAAATAAAGCTAATTCTTCATCTAAACCATCAATAATTTTTTCAATAATAAATCCATGCTTATTAACAACTCTATGCCAATAAATATTTCTATTTTTACTATTTAAGCGATTGCCTTTACCTTTACCAACATAAAATATCTCGTTAGTATCTGCTTTTTTGTGTTGATATATATAAAAGTTCATAACTTAATTATACACCATTTAGTATCATAGTTTTAAACTACGCTAACTAAAGAACCCCCCCGACAAAATCCACCCTGCGTCACGGGCTCTGCTGACTAACATAGAGCTAGGATAACTTGCAGAAGCAATAGGCTTCATGTTATTACGTTTAATTGTAGATTTTGATTCTTGTGCATATTGATTTATCATGCCTATTTGTATTTGTGAGGCTTTGCCATACATAGGCATTAATCGTTCTGCTAAATTCCATCTAAGAGCCATTGAGTAACCTTGAGGTAGAGCAATCTCATCATACAAATTAGTATAGTTACTAAAGATTGTACTTGAGAATATGTGCATCTCACCTTGAGCAGGGTTTGGCCATACAAATACATTACCTGTTACAGCGTTAGGATTGTAATAAAGTGCTTTAGGCCAAGGGCCATTAAGTGTCTTTAAGCCAATCTGATTATAATTCTCTAAAGCTAAGATACTAACTTGATAATCTAAACCACCATTTAAAACAGGTTGGCCGTTACTTTGAGTGTTTACCCTTACATACGCTTGGTCAATGTATAAAGGCTTTTGGTAATAGCCTGTAATTGATTGTGAAGCTATTGGTGTTTGATAAGGTATGTTTAATTCATATGTACCGATTTCATTTACGTTACCACCAGCACCTGTTAAGAATTGAACTATCTTAGTTCCTGCTGTAATGTTAGTACCTTTAAGCGTTTGACCTTGTGCGATTGCGCCACTTGTAATACCTGTTACTGTCAGAATATTACCTTGAATTGAGCCTGTAAATACAGCACCAATAAAGTTAGCAGTAGAGGGTGTAGGGCCTATCGTGTATTGAACTTGACCTGCAATAAGAGGGAAGATAATTTCAGTCGTATTGTAGACCATCATATCTTCATTAGACCATTGATCTACTAAATCATTGAGCATATCAAAAGCATCTTGTGTGGCATCAGGTGTTGGTGTTTCGCCTGATTCTAATGCACCAATATCTTTTAATGCTCGTGAAATAATCTCTAGTGGCATTGTCATAATAGTTCCTTATGTAGGCGTAAATACTTGTGGCAACCAAGGTGCAACAACAGTACCATTAGTTTTTATTTCATTTAATTGTTCTTCTAAACGAGATTTTATAATATTTATGCCATCTCTCATAGTTTCTTTTTCAATCCATGATACAACCATTTCTTCTGTTACTTCTGCAAAAGGCATAGTTACAGGATAATTGAACCACCAGTTTCCCTCTGTTTCTACTAATCTATCATCTTCACTTGCTGTTACATAGTATTTAGCATGAGTGATTATCTCATTCTCAGCAGATATTTCTAATATTTTCCATACGTAATTAATCATTTTAATGCCTTCCATATTCAAAGCCACTTGCATGATCTGTATTAGGTAAGCCTACATGATAACCAATAGCTGAACTTGCATCTGTCTGAAAACGACAATGAATTGCTATTCTGCCTGATTGCTTCCAACCAATCCCACCTTGAAACAAGTGTGTAGGACTAGCACGTAGTTGCATGAAGAAAGAAAAGGGTAAGCCAAACCTTACAAATACACACGCATTAGCATACTGCCAATTTGTCGGTACTATCTTAGGGATAAATGACCACTTACCCTCTACTGTAAATAACCAAGCAATACCGATTGTTTTAATCCATGTATCGTCTAAGCAGAATGGGAATAAATTTAATATTCCGTCATACCACTTTCCAAAGTTTTCTAAATGTTTAGCCATGATTAAACTGCACTCGTAGAAGCTAATAAATAATAAACTGTACCGCCAATATTAACTGCTACTTTGTTAGTAACAGTACCTAATACTGAAGCAGTTACACCTGTAGATGAAAGCATATTGCCAGTTACTGTAGGTAAAGTAATAGTTGCTGTACCTGCTACTGCTGCTGGTGTTAGCGTACAGCTACCTGAAGTTGAACCATTAATCACTACAGTACCCATTATTTACGCTCCTTTGCCATACACCAATTACAAGCACAGCCTTTAACAATCGTCATATTAGATTTTTCATACTTGCAGTAATGTGTCCACATATTAAATCCCTACCTTTGCGTTTAATGCTGTGATTTGATTTTGTAATGTAGTGATAAGGGCTTGTTGTTCTTGAATTGACTTAATAAGATGAGGTACAAACCCAGCATAATTTAGCCCATAATATTCATTAGAACTGCTAGGTATTGATACAACCTCTGGAATAATATTTAATACTTCTTGGGCAATTAAACCTGATTGAATAGCATTTGATTCATCACCTATAAATACATAGTTTTTAGGACTAAGTTGTAATACTTTATCTAATGAACCTGTTAATTCAATTATATTTTCTTTTAATCGTAAATCAGATAATGCAGTATAAGCACCAGAAGTTGCGTCAATAATAGCTTTAGATGTTCCGTTATACCCAAAATATAATGCACTAGGTGAACCTGAACCTGCACGAACTGCCCAAGCATTATCGTTTGATGGAGATATTAATCTTAAACCACCAGTATCAGCATCAGCTTGCTGTTTAATAGTTACTAAACCTTTATTTGTAGCCGTAACAGAGCCATTTCCCACCAACAAATTACGACTAGAGTCAATACGCATTGCTTCTGTGTTTGAACCCCCATTTGCTCTAGTAGAAAATGCTAATGAACCACCATACTCTCCTGATGTTGCATTATCTTTAAGACTAGAAATTTTTGCCCATTGCGCCCAAGAAGTTGAGTTATATCTACCACCAAGACCAATAGAACCACCTGTATTTGCGGCAACAGTATCATTACTTTCAATACTTAGTGTAGATTGTTGAGCTGTACCTGTTGCACTTACAAAACTTCCTGCAAGACCTGATGCATCAGAACCACCTGCAATATTATCCGTACCATTTACAGAAGCAAATTTAGAACGAATTACTGTAGTACCGAGTCCAAAATTCTGACTAGCATCTATCGTTACTGCTGTTGTTGAACCATTAGTTTGTAATGATAATGTAGTCGCACTACTTAATATAGGAGCAGTTAATGATGTTGCAGTTACACTACTAACAAAAGTAGCTGCTTGAGCTACACTTAATGTTAAAGCTGTTGTTCCACTATTCGTAGCGAGTTGTAAAATACCAGAGTTATCAGCACTTATGGCTACTCCGTTTGTTGTCGTTGCATTAATGATTGATGCCATGTGAATCTCCTAAATTTATAATACAACCCATTTTGAGCCTGAAGGTACTGTTACTGTTATACCACCTGCTACAGTTGCACCTACACTCATAGCATTAGAACCTGTTGGAATTGTATAGTTTACACTTACTGTTTGACTATTAACAAATAATCCATTTGATGCGATCACTTCAGGTGCAGTAATAGTACCTGTTGTTACTAAATTACCTGCTGAAGATAAATCCATTAATTTAGTAGTACCTACACCTGCGTTGTACCATTGATAACCATCACCAGTAAAAGCACTAAATCTACCATAGCCTGTAACATAATCCATTACTATCCCGTCAGCAGGTGCTGTACCACTAAATGCACCTATTGATACACTACTTATAGAAGTTAATGCGCCTGTGCTAGGTACAAAACTAATCTTTGTAGAGCTAGTGGTTATAGGTAAATTACCTGTCGTAGTTGATACTAAAGTAGGGTACCAAGTCGCTGTAGAGCTTGTATTGTCTGTTACTGCTACGTTAGTTGCATTAGTCGCTGTTGTTGCACTTGTAGCCGTACTAGCATTACCTGTTAATGCGCCTACAAAAGTAGTAGAAGTTACAGAAGTTAATCCTGCAAAAGTAGTAACTGTCGCACCTAGTGATACAGCAGTAGAGCCTATCGTTACGCTTGAGTTAGTTAAAGCACCATTAGGTATAGAAGTTAAACTTGCACCACTTCCACTAAATACAGTTGCAGTCAATGTACCTGTAGAGGGTACGTATTTATATTTAGTAGAACTTGTGTAAGTTGTAGAAAGATTACCTGTTGTTTGATTAGCAAATAATGGGTAACGTGTCGTAGCAGTCGTTGTATCGTCAGTAACAGTCGCATAACTAACAGGTGTAGCCCATGTAGGTACGCTTGCACCATTAGATTGTAAAAACTGTCCTGCTGTACCATTACCTATAAAACTTGTAGCACCTGCGCCTGTTTGATAAGGGATATTACTAGCAACACCACCTGCTAAATTAGTTGTAGTCGTAGAAGTCGTTGCAGAACCTACAGCTAAAGTAGATTGAGCAACATATTGAGGTGCAGTTGCGCCAGCAGTTAAAACATAGTTTGTAGTGCCTAAACTTAAAAATGTAGTCGCACCAGCACCAGTTTGATAGGGTAATGAGCCTGCTAAACCACCACCAATATTAGTAGCAGTTGTGGCTAAAGTAGCACTCGCTACTGCACCACTTACTATTGAACCTAAAATAGAAGTTAGCCAAGTAGGGTTAGAATAACTACCATTTGAATATAAACCATTTGTTACTGTACCAGCATTACCTGTTACACCTATTGACCATGTACCTGAAGCACCTGTACCAGTTACGCTAGGTGCGCCTATTGTATTGTATGAGATAGTTTGTGCGACTGAGCCATTAAAAGTGATTGGTGAAGCACCACCTGCGCCACCGCTATTAAATGTAGCACTATTAGTAACTGAACCTGCACTTGTAGCACTTGTAGCTGTTGCTGCATTACCACCAATGTTTAATGATGTTGCTGTACCTGTTAAGCCTGTACCTGCGCCTGTAAATTGAGTATTAGCAGTTATTGTAGTGCCTGTAATTAAACCTGCTGTAGATTGACCTATTGTGGCAGTATTAATTGTGCCACCAGTAATAGCTACATTATTTGCGTTTTGTGTACTCATTGTACCTAAGCCACTAACCGCAGTATTAGCAATCGCAATAGAAGTATTAGTTACACTCGTAACTTGACCACTAGCATTAGTAATAAATACTGGTACTGCACTTGCTGAACCATAAGTGCCTGCTGTACCTACGGGCGTAATACTAAAAGTATTTGAACTAAGACTTAATCCAGTACCTGCATAATAAGTGCTTAAACTAGAGAATTGAACAAAAGTAATTGCAGTTACGTTAATTGTACCTGTTGCAGTAGATGTACATACCCAACCTGTACCTACTTGAGAGCCATTTAGAATGACTGTGTACGCACCAGGCACTTCTGCCCATACGTCCATATCAGTTGCTCTATTCCATGCAGTCGTAGAGGCTATATAGATGCCGTTAAATTGACTTGAACCTTGATTTTTAACTAAGACACGATCACCAGCTACTGTTTGATAAGTATCAATTAACAATAGACCCAATAAGCTAGTGAGATTTACTGTAGTAGCAACTTGACACGCTGCTTTAGGGCCTAACCCTTGAGCAACAGTATCAACATAGAATTTATTAGCTATATCAATATTAGCACTAGGTGTTGTGCTGATTTGACCTGTAGTGCCTAATACGTTAGTAAATACACCTGTAGAAGCTGTTGTAGCACCAATTGTAGAGCTATCAATCGTGCTATTAGTAATATGTAACCCTGATTGATTAGGGTTAAATGTAGCAAAGAATGGCTGACCTTGACCTATAAATGTCTGAAAGTTTCCATAGACATCAAAATATGCCTGTACTGGCAGTAGATTCTGGTCTACGGTTGAACTTGGGCCAGCCATAATATTCCTTTAAAAAGGTGAAGCAGTAAGTATTAAAACATCACCAGCACTAAAGTTAGCAGCTAAACCTGTAGTCATACTATATCCAACTATCGTTGCACTTGTTGTAGTGTACGCTGATTGTTGAATAAATATGGTTGCAGAGTTAGTTGTGTCATATCCAGTTACTACCCAACCTGTAGGTGCAGCAGGTAATGTAATAACACCATTAGCAGCACCACCAGTACCTACTACTATTTTAAAACCAAAAGTATTAGTGCCTGTAATAGTAGGCGTTGTACCAAAACCACTAGCAATAGCAGGTGCAACATTAGATGCAATAACTTTCCCACCTAAACTAAGTGAAGTAAAGTTACCTGTTGATGGTGTTGTACCACCAATTACAGAACTATCAATCGTTGCACCTGTAATTACATCACCAATTAAAGGTGGTGAAAAGTAAACGCCACCAGGGCCAACTAATCCTAAACAAGCACCAGCAGTATTAAATGCTGCTTGAACAGGTACAATATTTTGAGTTGATGTACTTGCAACTTGATTAGTATTAGCCATTAGTTAAGTCCTTCGCCTGGCGTGATCTCTACACTAGAAGATGCACTAGATAAAAACCAAGCATTAGGTGGAATATTAGCTAACACAGCTACACCATTTGCAGGAATAGAAATAGTATTAGCAGATGGTACTGTTAAGGTTGGTGCTGTAACTACAGGTGTTGAAGTTCCATCTTTCGGTTCTTGAGGTTGCCAAGAAACTCTGATTAAACTTGAAGTGATATTAACAAAACGATAACCACTAGGATATACGTTATTAGTTGTTTTCACTTGAACAGCAGCAGAACTCCCTACTAAATACGTAGGCCCAAATGGTGAGAAAGCTGAGTTATAAGCCATGATTATTCCCCTTATACAGCAGTAACAGGCAATGGGCCTTCTGCACGTACAATTTGAATTGTATATACACCAGCAGTAGGAGTAAGTGTACCTGCTGTGATATTTGCAAATTGAATGGTCAGTACACCATTAGTTAAGCAATCAGCTTCAGCAGTAACAATACCTGATACTTGAGAACCATTTAAACCGATAACATTAATAATGTCAGTAGTTAATAAACCTGGTACGTTAAATGTTTGAGCAGGGCTAACAATAGTTAATACAGCTACAGGTGTTAAAGTTGGTGCAATATAGAAAGTGCTAATAGAATTTCCACGAGCTATGGTGGTAGATGGCATGATAATTTCCTTTAATAAGGTACTTCAATTATAGATGATTAAATAAAAAAAGACACACCTTTTGAGCATGTCTTTTTTTTATTATTACATCAAATTAAGACTGTACAGAGAAGTCGTAACCATAAATATAAATATCAAAAGTAGCGGCTGCGCCTTGTGCAGTAGCGATATTTACATATAAGTTTTGACCACCTTGTGTAGCAGTAGCTGCAACCGTGTAAGGATTTACAACAGTTGGGCCAGTATTAGGTGAAAGTGCTGTTGCTGCTGCAACAATAGCCGTACCACCTTTAGCTGCTGCTGTATAAACAGCAAATGTAGCGGTAGTTAAACTAATTGAAGCATTAACAACTACTACCTGATACACAGAGTAATTGCTTGAGTTAATGACTTGTAACAAGTTATCACCAGTTGCATTGGCATTAACACTTTGCTTTACCGCTAAAAGGCGGATTGCTTGGTTTGTACCAACTAACTGTGGATGTTGTGACGTGGTTACTGCTGGTCCTGGATTAGCCATGATATTTTCCTTTATCCGTTAAATTAAGCTGCAACACGGCAAGCTAGTTCTGGGTAAAGAGGTGCCCAACCGTATAAAACATCAACACGAGTAGGGATTGAATCGTTATTAATGGTGTATTGACGAACTACACGCATTGATAAACCGATTTCTTTATCAGAAGCACGACCAGCAAAGTGTACACCCTCTGGAAGCTCTAAGTCAGCCATAGCGATTGTGAAAGCATTGCGGTGCATCACAATGTTTTGTGGTGAAACGATACCGCTACCACTTGCATTGTATTGTGAAGCAAAGAATGTAACAGCAGCAGAAGCAGCAGGTGTAGGGATACTTACGTTTTGGAATTGACCACCAGAGATAACAGCAGGTGAAACAGTTACTGAAACGCTAGAACCTGAAGCTACTGATACAGCAGATTTAACTACGAATGAACGTAATTTGTTAGTACCGTATGCTTGACGATTTTGTGGGTTGACTGCATAAACACCAGCAATTTGGAATGTATCACCTGCATTTAGATTGATTGTACCTGTATTGGCAGCAGTCAATGAAATAGTTGATGTAGAAGCCCAACCTGAAGTTAAGAAGCCAGTTGCAGTTGTTGTAGCTACTGAAGCTGTTACTGTTGATGATGAGAAGTTACCAAAAGTTTGAGATACAATGTTTTGATCTAGCTTCCAGTTCATACCACCTGAATCACGACCCATTAAGCCTTTAGTGTACTGAGCTGAAATTTCAGCAGTAGGTACAAATAAACCTTTTAAGCTATCAACAATAGTAGCTGATGTAAATGGTTCTACGATACATGAACGACGGCCATCACGTGGTGCGCCTTCAGAATCAAGATAAGCTTGAGCTGATAAGTATGTATATAGACCAGTAGGTGGTGTACCTGCTGTACCAACAATGTTTGCTGTGTTTAATGCAGCAGTTGTTGTACCGTCATAGTCAATCTTATTGGCAATAGCTGCGACTGCTGGTTTCAAGATACGATCAGAGAACATATCTAGTGAAAGAGCTAAGTCTTGTGTTGTAAATTGTGTATCTACGTGGAACTGAGTTGAAAGCGTTACAGGTACTGAAGTTTCGTTCAAGTCCTCTACGTTCAAAGCTGGGCCAGTAGTACCGATAAAGCGACCTGGGCGACGTACGTTTACTGTGGCACCAATTTTAGCACCAACAACCGCAAACTGGTCATCATAGTTACGATCTACTTCACTTGTAAATGTTAGTTCATTCTCTAAAACCATTAACGCTTCGTTAGTGATTTTTGAGATGGTTAATAAGGTATTAGCCATGATTATTTCTCCAAAAAAATTAGGTTTTATCTAATCTTATTAGCTTGCCGTGCGGCTTTCCATTGAGCATAAGAACCTTGAAATTCACCATTGGTGTCAATCAAAACATCATTACCAATCTTGCCACCTGTAAGCGGTCTAATAGGACTAGGTGCTGTACTTCTTGAAACAGATTCTTTATTAGCTTTGGCTTTTGGTTTATCCTCTTGCTCAAAACGTGCTTCCAGTCGGCCTATTTCTCTTAGAGCTTTAACTAACGGCATTTCAGTTAGTTTCTTAGCGAAGTTTTCATCTGAAGCTAGAAAGTATAGGAGTTGAGGTCCTACATCACTTTCTAAAATGCTATCTCGTATTTCGTTGCTAACAACTGTTGTACTTGATTGCACCATTTTATCAAAATCAGGCAGAGTATTTTTAGCTTTTGCAATCTTCTCATTCCAGTTATTTAAAACTTTATCTTGAGCTTTCTTTGCTTTACGCTGTACTTCTTCTGCATCTCTTTGCTTTAAAGCATTTTCAGCACTCCACTCAGCTAAGGCTTCTGCATATTCAAAAGCATCATTAAACTGGTTAGCTTGTGGCTTTCCCTCAATAGTAGCCCTTACAGGTTCTTGTTGTGGTATTGCCTTTGCTTCATACTCTTTAAGACGATTCTCTAATTCAACACTACGAGCTTCTGCTTCTTTAGCTCGTTGCGTTACTTTATCAAATCTTTTATTCAGCTTCTCTGACCGCTTTTCAGTAGTCTGTTCCGTATTAGCTTCTGCCTCTGCTTCGGGTTCACTCTGATTTTTGCCTTTAGTTTTGTCTGATTCTTTCTTTACAGATTCAAACTCAACATCTATTGGCTCATCAGCTAAACCTAATCTTTCTGCATAAAAGGTGTGCGCTGTTTCACTTGTTACTACATTACTTGCTTCTTTCTCGGCCATGATTGCTCAAGCTCCTATGAAATTACTATATAAACTATTAAAAATTACTTGTCAATTTATTCTTTTGATGCTTTAGGCACTTTTGTTTCTTTTAATATTTCTTTAATCTGTTCTTTATGTGCTTTTAATTCTTCACGACTTAAATCAGCATAAGGATTAGCTTTCTTAGGTGCTGGCTGACCATTACGCCTTGCCATCTCGTTTGCTTTCCATTCTGCTATGTTATTGCTAGTTACAACTGCCATATAACCTCCAATTAGATACCACGTTCAACTGCTTCTGATTCTGCTTCATGTAAATCTTTAATATCCATTTGCGCTAACAATAAAGCTAGTTGTGCTTTCATTGTTTCAATTTCTTTCTGTGTTTCTGTTTTTAGAACTGTATCATGCGCTGTAGTGTCTGTACGCATTTGAGTATCGTGTACTCTAGCAGCAATTTCCATCTGTGCTTTTTGTAGCATAGCTTTATCTTGTTGCTCTTTAACACTAGCACCGTATTGAATATCCATAGTCATTTGTTGAATCTGTTGTTGTAACTGTTGGATAGTTTGTTGTGATTGCGCTAATTGCATTTGTACTTGTGGTGGGATATTAGACTTCTCATCTATTTGCGCTAGTGGGTTAGCGGCAGCTAGACGATCTGCAACAATATCAGCACCAGGGAAGTCCATATTTCTAAATATTAAATCGCCAGCAGTTTGCATTAATGCAGGATCAGCTTGTAATAAACTCATCATGCTATCAACAGCTTCTTGGCGTTTAGATGAATAGCCTGGTCCAGTTTCCATCACAATATCGTATTGACCTACTGTTACATCATTTAATATCTTATCAACACCTTGCTCATCTTGACCTTGTTCATTGATTGTAACAAGCTCGCCTTTACCATCAGCACCAATAATACGCATAATGCGTTGTTTATCATAAATGTGAGGGATTAAGTCTAAGATGATTCTACCTGTTTGACGTATTGATCTAGTCAAGTTGTCATAGTAGTGAAAGTTAGTCATATCAGTTTGTTGTTGCATACCATTCAAAGCTTTGCCTGATTGATTGCCGTTCGGTAGCTGACTAGGGTCATATATCCCTATTACTGCCATTAGGTCAGAATTTAAACCTTGTAAAGCCGTTACCATGCCTGCTGGTGGTGGTTCTGGTTGAATCCTTGTAGGAACTGGTGCCATTCTGCCTTCAGAATCAGTCTGTTTATAGCGTAAGACAGGCATAGATTTTACGTTAGCTAAATTCCATTCCATCTCGTGGCCTTCATCTTGACCCTCTGCAAGTAAGTATTTAGCTTTAGGTGCTAGTGCGACTGATTCAGTCAGAGCTGTTGACCAGAAGTTATACATACGTTGTGGGTCTTTAGCCATACGTGTTAAGCCAAAGCGTTTCTTCTTACTATCTACAATTAACTGTTGTCCATATACAGGCACAATAGGAATAAACTTACCTGGCCAATCTTGTTGCTCAAGTATTTGCATACCTGTTAGCTTGACCCATTTAATTTGTTTTTTAACTGTTTCACGTTCTGAAACTACGTAGATTCCTGCATCTTGTAAGATAGTTTCTTTAGGCTTTTCGTCTTTGTAACAAGTCGTGCCGTCTGATAACAGTAATAGTTTGCTTTTAGTATATTCAGTATAGAAATACTCAGCGATACGTATATCTTCTTTAGTGATCCATTCTGATTGACTGTCACCTGTACCACGAGGGGTAAAGCCACCACCATCATCAGCACCAGGGTACATTTTTCTAAATGATTCTTTACTAATTACTTCAGTAACTAGACACTTCTCAGCATCAGACCCATCAGGCTCATTAGAGTTAGGGTCAAAGTAAACCATGAAAGCGTTTTCAATACGCTTAATGTAAATTTCTTGGTCAAAGCTATCAGGACTAGGGAAGTCATGTATTACTCGCCAATATCCCCATCCCATACGCACAGCAAAAGAAAATGCGTTATCGTACGCAGCATCAGCATCAGATTGATTTTCAATGTGTCGGCATATACCTGTAATAATGTCAGCAATCTTTTCGTCTGATTCATCATTCATGCCATGCGCTTTCATGCGAGGTCTTTGTTGTCTTTGTTGGTTCTCTATCTGACGGCAATAGGCATCAATCTTATTGATAGTGAGATAAGGCCTTGATTCAAGTAAACGTGAGTTTTGTATTTCTACTGGCCATTGATCGCCACCAGCAAACTTTAGATCGTCTAAAGCCTCTACTCTATTGTTTGAATCAGCATCAGAGCAGAAA
>SESD01000704.1_pt1 | contig 20215 bp, 13 predicted proteins | sample 3171411 | NCBI WGS metagenome assembly SESD01 (sample SAMN06051880, study PRJNA518727) | freshwater metagenome | biome: subpolar coniferous forest; feature: holomictic lake; material: water; isolation source: holomictic Lake 442, 16.5 m depth | place: Canada: near Kenora, Ontario | collected...
GAGGTGATAATCGATATTAACGCGAGCGGCTTTGATGTCGGTGAATTGGTAAGCGTACTGGGGTAACGGCGATAGTGCTGGCTTATCCAGCATTTCAAACCACTGCTGACGACAGCCTGGCATTTGTTTAAAGGGTTTTTGATTGAGCGCAATCAGCAAGAGGCCAATACAGTGATTCAACTCCGCCAAGGAGAAAAATGTTTGATGGCGTAGTTTGGCCATAATCCAACGCTCGACCAGTAAAACACCGGCCTCCGCTTTGGCTTTATCCTTGGGCTTATAAGGCCTGGCCGGCATCACTGCGATCGAGTAATGGGACGCCAGTTGTTGATAACTGGGGTTCAGTTCGGGGTCGTAACGACAGGCTTTACTCACCCCGCTTTTTAAATTGTCAGGCACCAACATCACGGTCGTTCCACCAAAAAACTCAAAAGCCCGCACATGACTGCCCAGCCAATCCGGTAGGCTTTGGCTCCAAGTCGCTTCGGCAAAGGTGTAATTGGAGGCACCCAACACCGCGACAAAGATCTGCGCAGTGCGTATTTCGCCGGTTGATGCACAGACCACGGGCATCGTGGGCCCGGCATAATCGATAAACAACTTGTCTCCGGCACGATGAGTCTGCCGCATAGAGCGTTTTTGTTTTTTTCGCCAGTCGGCATAGCGAGCACAGAACTGCGAGTAGCTATAGCAACGGTTCGGATACTGCTGGGTGTATTCCTCCCAAAGCAACTGCTTGGTCAGGCCTTTTTTCTTCAACTCCATATGAACGGTTGTCCAGACCGGCTCTTGGTATTTAGAGGAAGTCTGAGCGTCTGCTTGGGGGTAAAATTTTTGCGCTAAGGTTTGATCATCCCAATCCTCTGGTAACGGCCAAGTTATATTTAATTGCACAGCCAATTTCAAGATGTTTTGGATACTGCCAACACTGATCTTGGTGCTGGCATTGATCTTTCGGATGCTTAATCCGGCGCTGTAACTGAGTCTGAGTACTTCTCTTATTTTTCGCATTGCTGTTCTCTTCGCTGACATATCTTTTCCACAAAAAGTGGTGAGGATAGTCTGATTGAATAAACAATGCGTTAGCTTGGATTCTGGCAATCTGAACAGTCATTCTGGCAACTTGAACACCGATTCTGGAAAAATCCAGAAAAGTGTTCAGCTTGAAACCAGAATGAGTGTTCAAGTTAAATCAGAATAGGTGTTCAGGTTGGATCAGAATGAGTGTTCAAGTTGGGCCAGAATATGCAATTACCAATGAAGCGCATAAAGAACAGTTTATTCAAATAAAAGAAGGTTTTAATTTATATGCACCCGGCTCTGTGCATTGGGAAATAGGGAACGCTTTCTCGGCAATGCTTAAGCGTAACAGAATCAATATTATTCAAGCTCAGCTTTGTCTTGATGCTTATCATTTAATTCCAATCAAGTTTTATGATATAAATCTGGAGCATTCTTTAAATTTGGTCGCCCAGCTTAAAATTTATGCTTATGATGCCTATCTTATTCAATGCGCAAGACAATCAAATTCATCTTTACTCACCCTGGACAAAGGCTTATCCCTGGCTGCAAAATCTTTTGGTATTGAAGTACTGGAGCTATAATTATGCATGTTTATACTTTTTTAGAAGCACAACAAAATTTTTCTTCTTTATTCGATCAAGCAACCGAAGAAGGCGCAGTTCAAATAACCAGAAAAGACGGGCAATTGTTTATACTAACGCCCGCTTTACCTAAAAAATCGCCATTGGATATAGCTGGGATTAATTTAAATTTATCTAGGGATGAAATTGTGGATTTTGTACGAGAAGGTAGAGATAAGCCATAGGATCCAATCAATAGGATTTGTCCGGCTTGGACGATTATACCATACTCGCGTATTTAGATAAGTATATGGCCTAAGAGACTGTTAGAATCCCTGTTGCGCCTTTCAATACCCCATTAAGTTCGGCATGCCGGCAAAGTGAGATTCGGGGAATTTTATAAACCTTGCTTGTTAAATTGTCAAGTTATTTCTAACATAATAACTCTGTCGGCTATACGCTAGCCAAATGATAACGAGTACAGATTCTAGCCAGTTGCTATCATCCAAATACCAGTTGGTTGAGTCCCTACAGCAACTATTAAAGACCCTCTGCAAGCAGGTAGCGTGATATTGAGGCTTCCGACTTGGAAACGATAGGGTTAAATATGCCTAGCTACTTCACTAAGCCGATGTCTGTAGCGATAGGTTGATAGCCAATGGCTTTACTGGGAGATGTTGCACAAGTTACCAGTTTTTTGTTGACGATACTCATGCACGGATCTGCAACAACGCTATTACGCTCCAGGCCTTCTGCTACCCATTGTTGCCAAGAGGCACCACCAAAGGCTTTATTTAAATCTAAAATCTTATAATCAACGGTTGGTTTACCTTCAATAGCCCAGACCAAGTTATGGCCTATGACTGTGGATTGCATGGGTACATAATAGTGCACTAACATCCCATTCGGTTTGCCGGATACCATAACATTACGCTCTATTTTATTACCTTCCGGCCAGGTTCTATTAAACATAGGCGCCGCGAGTTCGGGATATTTTTGTTGCCAGAGTGCGGTTTGATAAGGCGAGGCATTTAAATTTTTTGTATTCTGATTCCAATCATAAGCCGGCCAGCGATCGTCAACCAAAATGGCATAATTATCGGTTTTAAAGAAATTATTAATAATTTTATTATCACGCCCTCCGCCCACTTGTATCGACATGGTGCCGGCATTTTCAAAAATATTATTGGTCACTTCAAAGCCACTCGCGCCATCATCTAAATAAACACCAACAGTAGCAATATTTGAATAAACCACCTGATTATTGGCGACATCAACGCTTTGCAAACCATAGCCAATCACATCATGAATATAATTATTTCTAATCACATTACCCCGCCATGACCAATCACGTCCTGAATAAAAAGCACCACAATCTGAGGCTTGTAAACAAAAATGATGGATTTCATTTTTTTCAATCAAATGCTCATTTCCGGCCATGGTAATAGCATTATGAGGCCCTTGCTCTATTAAGTTATGTGACACCGTAACACCTACGCCATTAATTTCAACACCTGGCGTATAAGTCATTATGATTTCTGACATATGGTGGATAGCGTTATTTTTTATAACATGCCCAGATGATATAAGCGTCATTCTATCTCCACCGGAAACAGCCACTGCTGAGGCACCGGCATGATGAATAGCGCTATTAATAAGTTGTACATTCTGCCCCCCAGAAATATCAACACCCTTGCCGTCAATATTATGTATATCTAAATGATCCAATATTATGTCATTCGAGCCGGTAACTGAAATGGCAGTAGCCGCACTGTATTGAAAACCGATATTTTTAAAGCTGATGTTTTTAATACCTTCCGCGACTAATAAGTTAGGCACAGAAGACACGATAATTTCGGTAGGCTTGATACCAACGGGCGCAATAAAACTGATTTTTTTATTGGCTTGATCATAAAACCATTCACTGGGTGCATTAAGTAATCCAGGTAAGTTTTGGATATAAAAGCGCCGACCACTATCTAACGGAAATGCTGTTGCGCTGGCTAATTTAAGACTGTTATTAGCCGGATTAATAGTGTCTATACCGGTGTATTGATCGTACCAATCATTACTCGCAAAAATATGCACTTGGGCATTTTTAATCGCCTCGGGCAAAGCCGGCAACGCTTCCATCACCGAGAATTGAGTGTTTTGATCCAAGGGCAGTTTGATATGCGCCCAGCCTTCATCCGGCCAGCGTGCCAGGTGCAGCTTTTGCTGATTAACGTACAACTCAAACTTAGGGGCGTTACCTTTGATACGGTTAGGATCAAAAAACTCGGTATTAAGCGGCATCTGGGTTAAGGGACACTCCCAGACTTGGGTTTTTTGTTGGGTGCAATTAAGAGCAATACCACCGCTAATGACTACGTTAGCGCCCTGCTCGCCTTGCCATGTAATCTCTCTACCCGGCAGGCCTGTGTCCATTAAACTAAAATGCAAGGGATGATTTAAGGTGTAGGTGCCACCCGCTATGTTTACGGTGACTTTATCGGTATAAGCCCCGCTTTTTTTTAAACCTCTAATGGCTTGCTTGGCGCGATCGAGGGTTTTAAAAGGGCCATCGGTTTGGTCTGCATTAGCGCTTTTTGTGGTACCCGACCATTCATCATTACCGGTGGGGTTAACGTAATAGTCGGTGGCGCCGGCTTGTTGGGTGACCATTAAACAGACTAACAGCACAAAGCGAAGCAGGTGTTTCATCGGGTAATTACCTTGGCAACAATCATTAAATTAATGCCAATCATAGCACTCCAGGTGGTTGTGTCCAATCTATTGGTTTGTGATACCACCAGGCAGGTTTTAAATGACTTGCCCCTGTAAATGCTTAGGCCTAAAAAGAAATAAAATAGATTTAAATGTCTACGCTGTTGAATTTGATCTGAAGATATATTTTGATTGGTCAAAAATGCGGAAAATCAAGGTCGGGTTAGTGCAACGTAACCCGACAACTGCTTGTAAATGTTGGGTTACGCTATCACTAACCCAACCACCATTGGGCTTTTTGATTTATTAAAAATCCGCAACCGTAAACACTTACAGTATAACTTATAAACTATGTTGCTTTAAAGGCTAATACTTTAGCTAAAAGACTATCTCTGTCGATTGACCTATCCAAATACCGGCTGCAACAGACCTTATAGCAGTTTATATATCCAGATATCAACTATTAAAAAACAACTCTATCGTTGATAAATATTTAATCAAATTGTCATACTTTATCTGTAAAGTGGATTTAAAATAGTATTAAGTGGCTAAGGCCAACGACGCATAATTTTTAAGATAATTTAATAAGACAGACATGAACCACATAATTTCACATACAAAATCAATCAATATCATGGGCTTAAACTTCCCCCTGCTTGATTACCCAACTTGTCTGGATTTATTTAAGCATTGGATTAAAGACCAAGAACCGCATCAAGTCTGCGTATCTAATGTTCATGTCGTTGTCTCTAGCCTTAGCGACCCCGAATTAAAAAAGATTAACAATCAATCATTAATTACAATGGATGGTACACCGCTGGTTTGGTATGCGCGTGCAGTCCATAAAGCCACCATAAAAGATCGCGTTTGTGGACCGGAGTTAATGCTACGCTGTCTGGATGAGGGTCGTGCCGAGGGCTGGAAACATTTTTTTCTGGGCGGTAAGGAAGAAGTTTTAACAGACTTAGTCCAAAACATGGAAATGCGCTATCCCGGCATTAATGTTGTTGGTTCGCATTCTCCCCCGTTTCGACCCTTAACACCCGAAGAAGATGATCAATTAGTTAACTTGATTAACGAACAAAAACCTGACTTTTTATGGGTCAGTCTGGGCGCCCCCAAACAAGAAAAATGGATAGCGGCTCATTTAACAAAAATTAATGCGCCTGTGCAAATCGGTGTGGGTGCCGCTTTTAATTTTCACTCCGGCCATCTTCTTCGTGCACCTGTCTGGATGCAAAAATCCGGCCTCGAATGGTTGTTTAGAATGCTGCAAGATCAACGTTTAATACAACGCTATTTGACGACCAATCCAATATTTTTGGCTTTGTTCTTACGAGACTTTTTAGCCGCCAGATTCCGAAAGACTGAAAAAATAGTTCCTTTTACAGAAACTTGTTTCATTCCTGCCAGAGTAAAAATAAGTGATGAGTCACGCGATCGCTAAACGGAGTGGCAACTAAGCACTATGTGCTTTTAATTCGCATTGCATTAAGCCCCACTTTCATTTATTTATCGCTTATCCTCGCATAACAATAGCAACTATAGAGCACACATCAATAGACTGCTTAGCAGCTTTTCTTATTGTCATTTTTATCGCCAAAAATAAAAGCCGCTTAACTTTAGTTATAGATAAAAAAGCATTAAGCAGCATTTTAGAAGGGAGTACTCTTTTAGCTTACTAAGATATTAAGTAAGTTAAATGCCTTACGATTGCCATCCTTAGCAACTGTATCACAAGAAAAAAATCTGTCAGGAACTGGCGTCGTGCGCCAGACTCGCTAAAGCACATAGCGAACCCAGCGTACAGGGATGAACTTATAGACCATGCTTATAACTACTTAACGACAGGTACAACTACCTTACCTGGAATATAGGCGGGTAACTGAGGCACAAGCTCTTTCATAAATGACTGCAAGCGCTGATCTGCAAGAGCTACGTCTTCGGTTTCTGCTACAGGAGTAACCAGTCTGATTAAAGAACCATCCGTTCGATTCATACTCAGGGCATCCGTAAATAAATACCATTTTGCCAGATATTCGTTGGTGATTGACCGGCCACGCTGTTGAAACCAGTAATAAACCAACTGTTTACTGGATCCTTTTTGAATAACAACTCGATTCACTTCAAGCGGCGTTCCATCCAGCTTAATATCAGGTAGCGCCAACTGGCCAAACTGCGTCATTTCCCAGCCACCACCCGGCAAACAGCCTTTGGGCGAATGGACTGCAACGCCTCTGCGCTGCGCCTCATAATAAGCACTATAAAAATTTACGCTCGTCGTGGAATCTGGTTGTGCATAATTAACAATCACATAATCTGTCAATTTAAGCTCTTTAAGATAATCTTGGCCAAGATAATCATTACGTCCCTGCCATTTACCCAACTGCAACGGAAAGTTTATAAATGCCTTGCGAGCCGGGATAATATCTTCACGCTCTTGAATAGAATTAAAACCTATCGCACACGTCAGCAATAAGACGATTAATACCGGCAAAGCTTGATTAAACACCGGCGCCGGACTGGGTTGCTTACCGTCTCCAGACCACTCGGAAGGGATTAAAACCAGCTCACTAAAGGCCAATTTTTTGCCGTTGAGAATAGCAAACAACCACATCTCAATAAACAACAAAGCCATACACATAATAAAGATAATCCAACCTTCAAAATCATGTAGAAAGCCTTCAGCCATCTCCGTTCCCCAGTTATCCACCAAGATACCGATGACACCGATACGAAAGCTGTTCATGAAAATGGTCAGCGGGACAGATGACAAAAATATCAATAGTTTTTGCCAGACCGGACCTTTAAATAAATAAGCGCATAAAAATGAGAGACTTGCCAGTGGAAACAAGTAACGCAGACCGCTACAGGCATCGACGACTTGAAGCTTGTAAACGCCTAAATCAATCACATTGCCTTCAAGAAAAACCATAATATCGCAGGCACGTATAAACTCAACACCCAACCAAGAAGAAATTAATTGTAATTTTGCTGACAAGTTATTTAAGATAAAATTGGGGAACGGCACCATAAAGATCAAAAATAACAATGGGATAGCCGCAATACGCAAACCTCGCGAACCAAAAGCAACCGTAAAAATGCCTGTTAACGTGACAATAAAAGCATATTGCTCTACGGTTTTCATCGTTGACAAACCGCCTAAAAAACCCAATAACAAACCAATAATGACAATCACCAAGCCAGGTAATGTCTCGTTAAATTGCTCAACAAACTTAAATTCACTTCGTCGCAGCCATAAAAAATAAGCCGTAATAACAGGTATAAAAAAACCGTGCCCGTATTCTTCAACGTTTATCCAGACAGTCACCATCATTTCCAGACCGCTTTTAAAAGCGACACCCAGCAATAATAAAACAAAAATCCAAAGCGCTAAAAGTGGGCCCGGTTTATTTAACTGATTGAATAAATTCATTTTAAACTTCTATTTTAGGTAAGGAATGATAAAAAAATTTTGTAACAATGGAGAAGAAATCAATACGAAATACATTAGCCAAGCGAAACGAGCATTACCGAACCCGATATAACACCAGGCAATTCAATAGACAAATTTTGGCCAAACTACCTGAAACAGCAGGAATACGCAACGTTTATTAATATCCATTCAAACTTTGGCCACCCATAAAAGCGCCTTATTACCGGCAAATTAAGGCAGGCTTTGTACATATATGATATATTAATACTGAAAATACAGTCCATGATTTATATTGATATATATCCTTTTAAAATCAAAGTGCGTGCCATTCAAAGTAGTCATTATCACACGTCTTAGCACTATCAATTCCGCCTGGAGTGACTGATTCGCTTAGAGTGAACCAAAAACACTAGATTGTATTCGTGAGTTGCCAACATATCCGCTCAGAGGCTTTTCAGTGACTAATTAAACCCTCATTATAAGTTGGGACTTCAAGTATTTTTAATAATTTCGACGCTTGTCTTATTTCTGTTATGTTTCACTATTATAATTTGTTAACTAGCACCAGGCTCTGGTTCCGCAAAACTTACTACAAAGCATTATGAATATTATTTTTAAACAACTACCTACCGTTCTCTTAATTTCTCTGGTATTTAATGTTGCTGTTCATGCAGAAACCACTCCCCTGCCGCCGGTCGCCCCTAATGCTTCGCCAGCAGCGACCGCACCTGTTCAAGTAAAACCGGACACGACAAACCATTACTTGCTAGCCCCTGGTGACTTTATTGAAATATCGGTCTGGAAAGAAGAAGGCATGCAAAAAGATCAAATCTTGTTAGCGCCTGACGGCACCATCTCCTTCCCTTTGGCAGGCACCATTGTAGCCGCCGGCAAGCCCATGTTTGTCCTTGAAGATGCCATTGCCGCCCGACTTGCTGATTATATTACCGACCCCATCGTCACTGTTAAATTACTGCAAAGTAACGGTAACTCGATTTTTGTTATTGGCAAGGTCAACAAACCCGGTCAATATCCAGCCAACAGACGCATTGATGTCTTACAGGCACTCAGCTTGGCAGGCGGCTTAACGGTATTTGCCAAAGAAAGCGCCATTCATGTGATACGTCGTGTCGGCAACGAAACCAAAGCCATTCCTTTTGATTATGATGATGTCATTGATGGGGATGAGCTTGAACAAAACATCATCCTCGAACCCGGCGATACTGTTTCTGTACCTTAAGTCTAGCACTACCGTTACTTTAGACCATCACGATGAAAAAGGGCTTTTTAGTGCCAGCCATGCTGTGCGCCTCGTTTAACTGTCAGGCTTATGATTTTTACTACCGGCCGCTTATGAACAGTTATGAGCGCTATAGCAGCAATATTTATTTGGCAACCAAACCCAAACAAGGCAATTGGATCACAACCCTATCGCCCGGTATCGATTGGGGTGTACGCAATGATAATTTTAAGGTCAATTCAAACTTTACCTGGAATCAGTTGTTTTATACCAACCAAACCTCACTGGACATTAGCGAGCAATTGTTCAGCATTGATTATTCACACGCACACGATCGTTTTCAGTGGGGCATGGATAGCTCGTATAACAACCAATCGTCTTTAAGCAACAGCCCAAGCAACCAAGGAACCGTTCTCGGCACTAGCTTAACACAGGTTATGTCTAAACAATTGAGCTTGGCACCCACAGTGACTTATGCACTCACTGAACTTAGCTCGGTAACGCTTAATTATTCTTACAACAAAACCGACTACCAAAAAACCACTAATAATTACCTCAGAAATTATGAGTACCAACAACTAGCCGGTTCGTATAGCCATCTTTATACAGAAAAAGACAAACTAAATGCCAGCCTTTCCGGTTCTATTTATGACAGTCCTTCACAAAGCATCCTCGGCTATGGCTTAACCACTTATAACACCGTTGCACAAACCGGCTGGCAACACAGTTTTAGTGAGCAACTGGTCAGTTATTTATCAGTGGGTATGAATTATTCGCAATCAGACCTGCAATTGCAAGAACCCCAGTTGCGTTTTATTGGCTACTTACAAGGCAAACCTGTTTTTATTGACCCGGTTAACGGCCTTACCCTGACGCAACAATATCTTGGTGTTAATCAAACAACCACCGGCATGGGCTCGGTCTATAAGGCGTCACTCCAAAAGAGTTTCGAAAAAGGTTCGGTTAGCGTGGTGGGTTCTCAAAACCAAACCCCTACCTCGCAAGGCTTACAAACACAGACCCAATTATCGGTTACCAGCGCATACAATCTGACTGAACGCCTAAGCACAGGTATATCCGCCAGCTATGCCAAGTATGATCAAACCGGGGCACAATCAAGCTTTCTTAACCGCTCATTAAGCAGCATCAGCCCCAATCTAAACTGGCAATGGACTCGTGAAGTCAATGTCGGGTTATCTTACAGTTACGTTCAACAAAACTATCAAAATAGCAATCAGAGCGCACAAAATAACACTTTGCAACTGCAATTATCTTATCAACCCCAATTAAACAATCAGGTGAAATAGCGTGGAAAATCAAGCGATCGATATCAGGGATTATTTTAAAATAATCAAACGACGCAGCAAGTATTTAATTATTCCCTTCGTTGTCATTTCACTACTGAGCATTGTCTTGGCGGTTGTGCTGCCCTCGGTCTATCGCTCTATGGCAACGATTCTGATTGAAGAACAAGAAATTCCCTCGGATTTAGTCAGATCAACCGTGACAACGTTTGCCGATCAACGTATTCAGGTGATCAGCCAGCGTATCATGACTCGGTCCAATCTCCTTGAAATGATCGAAAAATTTGATCTCTATGCAAAAGCACGTAAATCAAAATCAGAAGAACGCATACTGGAAAAAATGCGCGAAAGCATCAAAGTAGAACCGCTTAGCGCCAATGTCATTGACAAGCGTAACGGCATGCCCTCATTGGCTACCATTGCTTTTACCCTGTCTTTTGATGACAACAACCCGGCTTTGGCTCAAAAAGTGGCCAACGAATTAACGTCTTTATTTTTAAAAGAAAACATTAAATCACGCACCGAGTCTGCTCAAAATGCAACCCTGTTTTTAAGTGAAGAAGCGCGCCGCTTAAAAGATAAAATCAACCAGACTCAAACCCTCTTGGCGGCCTTTAAAGAAAAAAACCTTAATCAACTGCCGCAAGTCAGTCAGCTTAACCAACAAGAACTCACTTCACTCAGCGGCCAGTTATTAAACTTGGAGAGTCAGGAACGTTCTTTACATGAGCGTCAATTTTATCTCGAAGGTGAACTGGCACAAATTGACCCCAATGCGATGGCCATGAATGCCGCCGGCGGACCGGTTTTTAGTTCCAAGCATCGCCTCAAGCAACTGGAATCTCAATATCCGTCTTTACAAGCGACCTACTCAGCTAATCATCCTGATCTTGTAAAAATCAAACGGGAAATTGATACCTTAAAAAATCAAACCGGTAATAACACCGACATTAACAAACTTAATGCCGAGTTAACCACTAAAAAAGCCCAATTAGCCTCGATATCAAAACAGTATTCGGCCAAACATCCTGACATCTTACGGTTGCAAAAACAAATCACCACCTTGCAACAGGCGATGTTGAACGTCAACGATGCTGATACGACTCTCCCCCATGCTGAGGTATTACCCGAGAATCCTGCTTACATAACCCTTAAAGCGCAACTGGAATCCATCAATGCCGAAATGAATTCGTTAAAGATTACCCGTAACCAGCTAATCCAGAAAGGTAACGATTTACGCGAAAACTTACGCAAAGCGCCGTTGGTAGAAAAAGAATATATTGATCTCCTGCAAGATCTGGATAGCAACAACCTGCGTTATCGTGAGGTTAGCGCCAGAAAAATGGAAGCCGAAATCTCCCAACAACTTGAAGTAGAACGTAAGGGTGAGCGCTTCACGCTGATTGATCCGCCTCAGGAACCACTGGAAGCGCTTAGTCCTAACCGTCCTGCCATCTTTTTCTTGGGCTTGGTATTTGCCGTTGCCGGGGGCTTTGGTAGTGTATTTCTTTCTGAAATGTTGGGTGCAACCATCAACAACGAAAAAACCATTACTGCTCTATTAGGTGTCGCCCCTTTAGCCAGCATTCCGTACCTTGAAAGTATGGAAGAAAAAGAAGGCGCCAGTAAAAAACGCTATATGATCGTGGTGGGCACTCTAATTGCCTTTACCCTTGCAGTCATCGGTTTTAATTTCTTGGTGATGCCGCTAGACGTGTTTTGGTACAAGCTGCTCCGCGTTATCGACAACCTATAACCAACGACTATCCAATAAACTTTTTAGCTAAGTAAAAGAGACTATTATGGAAAACGCTAATTTAGAGATCAAAAATATTAAATCCACGCTAAGCAGCAACGGTAAATATTCTTATACACAAACCCGTATACAAAGTACCCGTAAGCAAGTATTGCAAGAAAACCGCATCATTGCCGGCTTTAAACCTGGCAAATGGCTGGAATCTTACAAGATGCTGCGAACCCGTTGCCTGCAATTAATGGATGCCAATAACTGGAATACCCTGGCTATTGCAAGCCCGGCGATGGGGAGTGGTAACAGCCTTACCGCTGCCAACCTGGCCATTTGCATCGCCATGGAATACAATCGCAGTGTGTTACTGGTGGATGCCAACTTTCAAAACCCCGGCATTTGTAAATTATTTGGCATTACCGCCAAAACCGGACTCGGTGATTATCTATTATACGATGCACCCATCAGTGAACTTTTGATCAATCCTGATATGGAACGCTTAGTAATCTTACCTGCCGGCAAAGAACTGCTTAATTCAGCGGAAATGTTGCGCTCACCCAAAATGGTCGACTTGGTAAACGAACTCAAGCACCGCTATCCGTCCAGAGTGATCATTTTTGACTTGCCACCCTTATTGTCACACGATGATACCCTCGGTTTTTTACCTGCGGTCGATTGTGTTTTATTGGTCATTGATGAAGGCCACACAAAAACGGAAGAACTCAAACAAGCTGCCTTATTGCTAAAAGACATTAACGTCTTGGGCACCGTGCTTAACAAAGCCAGCGACAATAAATTAACCTACTCGGTTAACTAAACCCGCTTTAATACGAATGTCGGTAGACAACACCAAGCCCGGTAATGCAAAAGCGTAAATACAAGGAGAATCTTATGAAAAAATCAAATACACGTTGGCTTTATATTATCCCTGCTTTATCTTTTACCCCGATTGCTTTAGCTGATTATAAAGCCGATATTGGTTATACCGACCTGCAAAACTTGTTGGGGGCTAATACGCCTACTGGCGCAGGTGTTAAAGTCACTCAAATTGAAGCGGGTGGAACTGTTTATGCGCCTGATATCACTGACGCTCAATTTAACGGTAAAACAATCAATTTTCCGGGTGCTGCCAGTGTGTCTCCATCTGGTCATGCGTCGTGGGTGGGTTCTATTTTTTATGGCACCAATTCCATGGCTAACGGCATTAACAATGTCACCAGTTATGAAGCTAATGATTGGTTAAGTCGTATTGCTTATGCCCAAGCTTCTGCCCCTGCCAATGGTAGTCGAATTGCCAATGACAGTTGGGTGGGTAATGGTAATGATCCCACACAAACCGGAACAATTTTACGCTTGGTTGATAGGCAAACCCAGCTTTACGAGCTGATTCAGGTGGTCGGCATGTCCAATGGCCCCAGTGTTAATCCTCTGTTAAGCAGCGCTTATAATGTCATTGCTGTAGGTAGAAGTGGCGGCACTCTGGATTATGGTTCTGAAGCGGTTGATTCGGTTTATGTTGCCGGACGCACCCGACCTGATGTGGTGAGTCCTGAATCGACCACGAGCGCTGCGACGCCTGAAGTTGCGGCAACGGCCGCCTTGCTGGTTGAAACGGGACACTCAGGCGGCTTAACACTTTCCAAGAGCTCTTCAACGGTCACCGGAGTTGGCACTGTTTATAATGCAGAACGCGCTGAAACCATTAAAGCGGCGTTGATGGCTGGCGCTGATAGAGTCACTGCAAATACCTCAAGCACGGATAATATTACTGACTACGGCAGTAATGGTCATTTAACCACGAATGGTCTGGATGAACGCTTCGGTGCTGGTCAAGTTAATGTATTGCATAGTTATCAGGTTATTGCTGCCGGCGAGCAAAACAGCCTCGAAGATGGCGGTGCCAATGCCGGTGCTATTGGCTTGAACGGCTTTGATTATGATAGTGCGTTTGGGGGGGCTTTAAGCAGTAATAAAACGGCAACTTATAAATTTGATGCAACCAATGATTCTAAATTATCGGCTGCTTTGGTATGGAATATAGCGGTTGCCAATGATGCGACCTTAAGAACGGCCCTACCGAATCTTAATCTTGAGTTGTTTGATGTCACTACACAAACCATTTCTGCTTTTTCTTCAAGTACGCTTGATAATACAGAAAACCTCTGGATTAATTTGGTCACTGGTCATAACTATGAGCTAAAGGTCAAGTCAGGTGAAGCCACTAACTTTAGTTGGGACTATGCCTTGGCTTGGCATATTAATACCAACACGGTTAATGCTTCACCGGTTCCTTTACCGGGTGCTTTTTACTTATTCAGCAGTGCTATTGCCGGCCTTGCTTTAGCCAGCCGTCGTAAAAGAATCATTTAACTTTAATTATTTAAGAGACAACACGTATGAAAAAAACGGACACTACGCCGCTTTGGGTTTTCTTGGCATTTTCAAGTATAGAATCACGCAAGGGCGCACTCATTTTATTATGGAGCAGTTTTATTTTTAGCATTTATTGCATTCCCTGGATCAATTTTTTAAATGGTCAAGTCTGGGTCGCAAAAGTGTTTTTAATTGATGACTGGAGCTGGTTTGCCATGATGGTGCCCATGACATTGTGGTATTGGATCAGCCTGAAATGGATCGATAAAAACAGTACTTGGTAAGTTTGATTGGTTCAAAACTAATAACCGCAGTTATTCCACGAAAGACACGAAAGTAATCAATCTGATATTGCATAAGCTCTCACACTTATCGTGACATCTGATCTACCCAGGTTTATCAAGGAACTCTAACGAGTTCCTTGATCTCTTTTATTACTAAGTTCCGTTACTTTTTAGCGGGAATGGTGCCATCAAGCAGCTTTAATGTTTCTTTTGCTACCTCAACACCGATAAAATCCGATTTTTGATCTATCGCTTTTTGCAAATACTCTTTGGCTTTAACCGTATTGTTTTGTTTATAATAAATCATACCTAAGTGGTAATGACTGATTGCAGACTTGGGCAACGCAGTTGTTACTTTGACTAAATACGTTTCAGCTTTAGCATAATCCCCCAATTTATAGGCTATCCAGCCAACCGTATCCAAAGCATTTGGATTTTCAAGCTTCGCCAAGGGCTCTGCCAGCTTTGCAGCGCGCTCTAACTCTGATTTATCTTTTGCGTAATCCGATAGATAACTGACCAAATTATTGAGTGCTTCCATCGATTCAGGATGAACTTTATACGCTTGCTCATACACAGCAACCGCTTTTTCATGTTCGCCGTCGCTGTTATATATACCCACCAAATCATTGACCAACTCCATGGCACTATTTGTATTAGCTATACCATCCTGAAAAGCTTTAATGGCTTCGTCTTTTTTGCCTTGGGCACCATAAGACACAGCCATCATTCGATAAGGTATCGGCCAATCTGGTTTTATGGTACTGGCTTTTTTAAAGGCATTAAGGGCGTCAAGATATTTCTTGTCTTGTAAATACACACTGCCTAATAAATTGTAGGCGACAAAGTTTTTTGGCTGTTCTTTAGTAATTTGATTGAGTTTAGCCAGTGCGTCAGCATTCTTATTTGAAGCAAGATAACTTTTAATCAGCTGAGTCAGCGGCTCAATGGCATCGGGTTGTTTAGCCAATGCTTTTTCAAAAGCCGGAATACTGGCATCAACCTTACCTTCTGCTTGATAACCCAAGCCTGAAAGAAAAAATCCCATGCCTTCATTAGGATAAGCTGCTTGTAATTTACTTGCAGTATCTTGGGCTTTATCCCACTGTTTTTTACTTAATTGTACTTTATATAAGGCTTCCAACCCCGCTTTGCTTTTGGGATTGAGTTTAACCAACGTCTCAACTTGCTGTTGCGCTCTATCAGGTTCACCGCCTTGTGAGAGTAGATCAGCCAATTCAAGCCTGGCTGACTCATCGTCTGGGGTAATTTGAACTATCTTTTCAATGCTTTCGCGCGCCAAAACAGGATCATTATTCATCAAATGAGCGGTACTCAGTAACTTAAGTACTTTAATGTTTTGAGGCTGGCTGTGGAGAATAGCGCGAAAATCACCTATTGCATCGGGCAATCTCTTTTCATTTATTGCAAACTCACCGCGTAATTGCAGCGCTTCGGCATCATGTGGATTTTCTTCGATGATTTGTTTAACCAGTGTTTTAGCGTCATCCATTCGTTTGGTTGCGACATAAAGTCTGGCGAGTTTATTACGTGCCTTGATTGATTGCGGGCCCATTTTATCGAGATCAACAATTTCTTTTAAGGCCTGCTCACCTTTATCGGCATGTTTTTGGGCGAATTCAAGCTCAGCGAGTTTAAAGCGCAAATCGTACTGTTCAGGATTATCCTTAATCATGGGCACTAATTCTGCAATTGCAATTTCCGGTGTCCTTTTAGAGATCAAAAAATCAATCAACAATAACTTGGCATTAGCATCATTAGGCAAATCTTTAACAGCTGAGCGCATCACAGCTTCAGCATTTTCAGGTTTATCGGCTGCCAGCAAAAACAAGGTCAGACGCTTACGATTTTCCAAGACGTCGGGTTGAATTTTAATGATCTGCTCAAGGGCTTGCTGTGCTTTATCCAGGTTTTTGGATTCTGTATACAGTTTGGCCAGCATTAAAACGGGGGTAATACTGGTCGGATTTTTTTCACTATTTTTCTGCAGAATGCTAATCGCTTGATCAACTTTACCTGCTCTGGCATCAAGAGAGGCTTTTAACAAATTGGCCTGCACATCATCGGGTTGTTTACTTATTGCCGCATCCAACTGCTTGTAAGCCGCCTCTACATTGTTTTTAGCAATAAAAACACCGCCCATTAATACGATGCCTTCCACATTTTGTGGGTCAATCGTTTGTACTTCCGTAGCCATTTTTTCAGCATTATCAGGCTGATTAACCATCAAATAGATTTGTCCCATTCTCAAGCGCGACAACAAATGCTTAGGATCTTCACCAATAACAGCCATATATTGGCCTACGGCAGCTTCTAACTCATTTTGCTTGCTTAATGTTTCAGCCATTTGGTAACGAGCTTCTACATCTTTAGGGTCAATTTGCAGCACATTTTTATACGATAGCATCGCTTTTTGATAATTGCCCTCAGCAAATAATTGCTTACCTTCTTCCATATATTTGGCTTTTCTTTCTTCTGAACCGCCACACGCAGCCAACATACTGACCAACGCCAATATGAGAAACTTTTTTGATTTGGGTACTATTGGTAACATAGAATTAATCCTGCCTTGGTTTTAATGGTGATCTAAAAATGAAGCAAACGAATAACTATTTATGCTTGTATTTGCAGGTTATTTAAATAGACCGATGAATAAGAAGTTGGGGTTTACAATGACAATTCTACACATAACAATTCATGTAGATTCAAGGTAATTAATCTGACTGCCGATAGTCTGTCGTAAGCTACGAAGAGAGTCTTATTCCTACTATTCAGGAGGACTCACAGTGATTTCACATATTTTATAATCTGTTTCAATTATACCAACAAACATAAGGGGTGTAGACTAATTTTGTTGCAACCTGTCCGCCGATTTACAATTATAAAAAAAATAAGGGGCTTTATGCCCCACCCTTTGATTTTAACAACTCCGCCAATCAATAGCCGGAATGATTAATGATTTAAACGCCAGTAATATCGCCTGCAACCAAAATAGTAGACGAATCCAATACTTCAATGAGTACCCAAATTTCGACGGCCAATGAACTTAATGCCGGCGTTTGTTACGTAAATCCTGTAAATCTTCAATAGCGACAATTAGAAATTGTCAAATTGACGTACACTATGAATCAATTAGATAAACATGACCCCCCGAGGTTTCGCAATGCACAGCAAAAATGTAAACGCCGAACAAGGCCCCGTACATAAACAAAGACTCGGTTTTCGTCTGGATGATCAGACAAAGAACTTAATCGAACGTGCCGCTCAACTCGAATCACGCAAGTTGACTGACTTTTGTGTAGCTGCACTTACCGAGGCAGCACGACGAACCATTGCCGAACATGAAACACTGATACTTTCCGACCTTGACCGAAAAGTTTTTTACGATACCCTCATGAGCCCACCAAATGCTAGTGAACGACTTGTGCGTGCACTGGCAGAACATAAACACAGAGTCACCTCATAAATGCCAGAGACAGATTCGTCACGTTTGAAAATCGAACCCTTTGGCTCTCATCACAATCGCGAAAACTTTACCTGCGGAGTTGAGAGCTTGGATCGCTATTCAAGGCAACAACCTCATCCAAGTTGCTTTAATGTTTCTTTTGCTACATCAATACCTGTAAATTCCGATTTTTGATCTACCGCTTTTTGCAAATACGCTTTGGCTTTAACCGTATTATTTTGTTTAAAATAAATCATGCCTAAGTGATAGTTACTGATTGCCAAGCTAGGCAATGCCGTTGTTGCTTTTACTAAATACGTTTCAGCTTTAGCATAATCACCCAGCTTATAGGCTATCCAGCCAACCGTATCCAAAGCATTTGGATTTTCAAGCGTCGCCAAGGGCTCTGCCAACTTTGCAGCGCGTTCTAACTCTACTTTATCATTTGCGTAATCCGACAGATAACTGACAAAATTATTGAGCGCTTCCATCGATTCAGGATGTGCTTTGTACGCTTGCTCATAAAGGGCAATTGCTTTTTTATGCTCACCTGCCTGTTGGTAAATGGAAGCTAAATCATTCACTAATTCCATGGCACTGTTAGTAGTAGCAATACCATCCTGAAAAGCTTTAATGCCTTCTACTTTTTTTCCTTGCGCAGCATAAGATAAGGCGATCATACGATATGGAATTGGCCATTCCGGCTTAATGGCGCTGGCTTTTTTAAAGGCCGCAATGGCTTCATCAAACTTCTTTTCATTTAGATAAACGCCACCCATTAAATTATAGGCAACAAAGTTTTGCGGCTGTTGTTTGATCGTAGCATTCAGCTTGGCCAAGGCCTTATCTGTCTGTTTTAAAACAAGATAACTTTTAATCAGTTGTGTCAAAGGTTCAACGGAATCCGCTTGTTTTGCCAAGGCTTTTTCAAAGGCTGGAATACTCGCCTCTACTTTGCCTTCAGCCTGAAAACCCAGACCTGATAAAAAATAACCCAAACCTTCGTCAGGATAAGCCGACTGAACTTGATTGGCAGCATCCTGCGCTTTATCCCATTGTTTTTTACTTAAATAGGCTTTAAATAACGCCTCTAAACCCGCCTTACTTTTAGGATTAACTTTAATTAGCGCTTCAACTTGTAGGATCGCTCTTTCGCCTTCCCCCGTTTGTATTAAAAGGTTAGCTAACTCAAGCCGGGCAGACTCGTCGGCAGGGGCTATTTCGACAATTTTCTCAAGATTATCGCGAGCCAAGACAGGTTCATTATTCATTAAATGTGCAGCACTTACTAACTTAAGTACTTTAATATTTTGGGGCTGATCAACAAGCACACCGCGAAAATCACCTATTGCTTCGGGTAATTTCTTTTCATTTAAAGCAAACTCACCCCGTAATTGCAAGGCTTCAACATCATGAGGATTCTCTTCAATGATTTGCTTAAGCAGTGCTTTAGACTCATCTATTCGTTGGCTTGCAACATAAAGTCTGGCAAGTTTATTACGTGCTTTAATTGATTGAGGCCCCATCTTGTCTAATTCAACAATTTCTTTTAAAGCTTGCTCACCCTTTTCTGCATTTTTTTGGGCAAATTCAAGCTCAGCCAGTTTAAACCGAAGATCATATTGATCAGGTTTATCTTTAATCATCGGTAACAATTCTGTAATTGCAATTTCCGGCGTTCTTTTAGAAACCAAAAAATCAATCAAAAGTAACTTGGCATTAGCGTCATTGGGCAACTCTTTAACAGCAGCACGTACAACTGTTTCGGCATTTTCGGGTTTATTGGCTGCTAGCAAAAACAAGGTCAGACGCTTACGATTTTCTAATACCTCAGGTTGAATTATAATGATCTGCTCAAGCGCTTGTTGTGCCTTATCCAAGTTTTTGGTTTCTGTATAGAGCTTGGCCAGCATTAACAAAGACGAAGTATTGGTGGGATTTTTTTCACTCATCTTTTGCAGACTACTAATCGCTTGGTCCACTTTACCTGCGCTGGCATCCAGAGAGGCTTTAACTAAATTGGCCTGTAAATCGTCAGGCTGTTTACTGAGTGCGATTTCCAACTGTTTGTAAGCA
>SESD01000705.1_pt1 | contig 20204 bp, 17 predicted proteins | sample 3171411 | NCBI WGS metagenome assembly SESD01 (sample SAMN06051880, study PRJNA518727) | freshwater metagenome | biome: subpolar coniferous forest; feature: holomictic lake; material: water; isolation source: holomictic Lake 442, 16.5 m depth | place: Canada: near Kenora, Ontario | collected...
TGTGTGCCATTGCCCGTATCGCTCTTGATTTCGAATCAGGCTGTGCGAAATTTCCCGATTCCGTGAAAAATCGGATTTGAAAATCCTGAAACGAAAGCATGTTTTTTTCACTAAACTGCAGAAATTTTTCTCTTCCTTCGCGACGAACAAAACTGTCAGGGTCGTCACCCTCAGGAAGAATGACTACATAGGGGGTGATGTTTTCGGAAAGCAGAGTGTCAATGCCGCTCATCATAGATTTTTGACCGGCCTTGTCGGCGTCGTACATGAACAAGACTCGTTTTGTGTAATGATGCAGCACCTTTGCCTGATAGCGTGTCAGCGACGTCCCGCATGAGGCTACCGCATTGGTCATACCTGCCTGGTGCAGCGCAAGAACGTCCATGTACCCTTCAACAAGTATTGCTGTTTCCAGCCGCCGGATTTCATTTTTTGCAGTATGAAGTCCGTAAAGAAGTTTTGATTTTTCAAACAGCTTGCTTTCCGAGGAATTCAGGTATTTCGGCGTTTGTGGGTCACTTTGCAGGGTTCGTCCTCCAAAACCGACAACCTGCCCTCCGACTGAAAAAATTGGAAAGATCACTCTGTTGCGAAAGGTGTCATAACAGGAGTTTTTCTGCTTGCTGGCGGTTATAAGACCGAGATCGAGCAGGTGCTCTTTTGCTATTCCTGCACGTTTTGCCTCAATGAAGAGATCGTCCCATGCATCGGGCGCATAGCCGAGACCAAAAGTCTGGATAGTTTTTTCCGAAAGAGCCCGTTCAGCAGCAAGATAGGTGTACCCCGTATTTCCTGCTTTTCGCTTCAGAGTTTCGTGATAGAATCTGGCTGCCCAGCGGAGGATTTCGGTCTGGCTCTCTTCGTGCGCTGATTGAGGCTCTTTTTTTTTGGTGAATTGGCTGATATCGATACCCGTTCTTTTTGCAACCAGTTCAAGTGCTTCAGGAAAGGGTACCTTTTCCATCTCCATGACAAAGGAAAAAACATTGCCTCCCTTGCCCGTTGAAAAACATTTGTAGAGTTGCTTGTCAGGCGAAACAATAAATGAAGGGGTTTTCTCTACAGTAAAAGGAGAGAGAGCTTTATAGTTGCGTCCTGCAGGCTGAAGCGTCACATAATCAGAGATAATATCAACAATGTCTGCCGCTTGCCGAACTTCATCGATGGTCGCAGGAGGGATCATGCGCATCTTCCTTGTCTATGATATTGTTGCCTGAACACGTGCTTTTTTCTTTTGATCAACGATTACGGTTAAAAAATAACAAGCTTATTTACTAAACTAAAAGCCATATAGTATCGTTGTTATTGCCAGAGTTGGTGATCAGCTCTCTTGATGTTGATGGTTCATGTTGCATCATCATGTCTACGGGTTGCGAGGGTTGTGGTGATTTTCAGCGATGTTTTATAGTATAGTAATTTAGAGCGTGGTTCATAATGCTTCGTTTATCTTCAGGATAGTCAAAACAATCAAGAGCCTATGAAACAGGGTTTTTTTACTGGTCTGCTCATTGTTGTAACATACGTGGTTTCTCTGGGGTTCTATGTATGGATGGGCTCGACCCCTCCGGAGTCAATCTTTCATGCCATCTGGAAAGGAGGGCCGGTAGTCTCAGTTCTCATGTCACTGATCCTGATGGTGATTGCCTACACTGTCGAACGTATCATCGCCCTGAACAAGGCTTCGGGAAAGGGCAATATTCCCGAATTTGTTCGCAGCCTCAAGCAGGATATCGATAACGGATCAATCGACCAGGCTATTGCGAAATGTGACGACCATCAAAGCTCCCTTGCCGCAGTGCTTCGTGCGGTTCTTGACCGGTATAAAAAACTCTCTGATTATAATGTCACCGATCGGGAGAAAAAGATCAGCGAGATGGAAAAGGCAGTTGAGGAGGCCACAATCATGGAAATGCCGCTTCTGGAAAATAATCTGGTGGCAATTTCTACCATTGCATCAATTTCTACGATGGTTGGACTTCTCGGAACAACGCTCGGCATGATTCGTGCCTTTGCCGCAATGGCGACAAGCGGCGCGCCTGATGCAGTACAGCTCTCGCTTGGAATCTCCGAGGCACTGTTTAATACGGCTCTTGGTATTTTCGGTGGTATTATGGGCATCGTTGCCTATAATGTTTTTACCAGCAGGGTCGACCGTTTCAGCTATATGATTGATGAGGCAGCATTCTACATCATACAGACTCTTGGAACCGGTAAATCGGATCGCTGATGTCGAGAATCAAGGCTAAACGGGTAGGCTTCCGGATCGATATGACGCCGATGGTGGATGTTGCATTTCTTCTTTTGACCTTTTTTATGCTCACCACCAAGTTTCGTCCGCCTGAAGTGGTTAAGATTGATCTTCCTTCATCTCATTCTCAGTTCAAGCTTCCCGAATCGAATGTTCTGACAGTAACAGTGAGTCGCAACAATACCTTTTTTATGGGGGTCTCCTCGCAGCAATCGAGGGAGAAAATTTTTAACGCTGTTGTGAAGTCGAAACTTCAGGCAGCAGGGTTTTCTGCCGTTGTGATTGCTGATTCACTGAAGAACTTTAAATTGTCAGAAAATTTTCGGGTTGAGCCAGGTGAACTCGACAAATTTGTCGTTATGGCACGCTTTGCCGACCAGAAGCTTCGGCCAGTTATCAGGGCTGATGCTGATGCCGGTTTTGACGCAGTGAACCAGGTCATCAAGGTCTATAAAAAAGCAAACTTGCTCACCTTCAACCTGATTACCGTTCTTGAAAAGGAGGTTCGCTGATTATGGGTATTGTTGATTCTCCAACCGGACGACGCCATAAAAAAAAAGGAAGACGGCAGTCAAAAAGGCATGGGTTTCATCTTGACATGACACCCATGGTTGATGTTGCATTTCTCCTTCTGACCTTTTTTATGCTCACGACGACCTTTTCAAAATCCAACACCATGGAGATCAATATTCCGCCGGAAAAAACTGAAGTGAGGGTTGCTGAAAACAATGTCCTGACGCTGAGAATTGCTGATGATTTGATGGCCTATTACTCTCTGGGAAAGAATGCGCCAAGAAGAGTTCCCCTCTACGATACCCGTGATACCCGCCGCTTGGCCCTGAGTGGTGAGTTGCGCCAGCTTTTGAGGCAGCAGACAAGGTCTAACGAGAACCTGGTGATTGTTGTTAAAATAAGTGAAAAAGCAAAGTACCGTCATCTTGTCGATATTATCGATGAGTTGAACCTCATGAAAATAGACCGGTTCAGCCTGGATGATTATACTGAGCAGGATGCACTCGAAATCCAAAGAGCTATTTAAGACTGCAATCAGCAAAGGAGTTTTTTTCAGGTGTCCTCAACAATCAAAAAAATACATCAGGAAACGTTTCGCAAAAAAGCTCTGTCGTCTTGGTCATTCGGTGAACAGTTTCTTGATACTGACCGTTTGCGAAAGTTGACTTATGGCAACCTTGTTCTGAGGCATCAGGCCCATCTGTTTCTCACTCATGGAGTTCTTGTCGCCATCGCAATTCTTGGCGTTTTCTGGCTGGTTACCGCCAATTGGCAGAGCCTTGTCTCATTGACCGGATTGTTTGGCAAGGCTGATAAACCAATGGTCGAGTGTTATGAGGTTGTTACCAGTGTGACGCAGCTTCCCCCGCCTCCACCGCTCAATATTCCTGAGCCCGTTCCTGTGACTCCGTCATCTCCGGTAGTTCCTGTTCCCCCGAGTGTTGGCAAAATTAAAAAGGTCAGTCAGGATGAGGTGCCTCCAGAACAAACCGTAGCGACGCAGAAAGAGCTGAAACAGGCTATCCAGACACAAGGGTCGGGATCTGGTGGCGCGGCTTCAGGCGATGAAGTGCCGATGTTTGTTCCCTGCGAAAAAATGCCGGGCTTTCTTGAGCAGAAAAAACCGGTCTACCCTGAAATGGCAAGAATCGCCGGGATAACAGGAAAGGTTTTTGTCAGCGTTCTCATTGCTGAAGATGGTCGCCCCATCAAGGCCAAGGTCATGAAACGTATTCCTGCCGACTGTGAAGTGTTTGACGCCGTGGCCATCAAGTCTGTGATGGAATCGAAATACTATCCAGGGATACAGAACGGCAGCCCCATAAAAGTGTGGTTCACCGTTCCAATCCGGTTTCAGCTCGATTAACTCTGCCGTGTTTTTTGTGCTTTTGGCCGATAGAGCACCGCAAAGATAATCCAGACATAGGCCCCGACAAGGGTGACTGGACTGATAAAAAGGGAGAATACACCGTCAACTGATTTTTCCATGTACATTCCCCAGTAGCTTCCGGTAATGGCCAGCGCCCCAAGAGCAATCATAAGATAATTTATGGATTCAAGGGGCATAGCTGCTGCTGTTTGTTCAGCGGGAGTCTTCTGCTTTTTCTTCGGTAAAGATTTCATCGAGTGTTGAAATACAGTGTTGAGCCTCGTTCTGGCTTATGGTCAGGGGAGGAAGAAGTCTGATAACGTTAACGCTGGTGGCGTTTATAAGCATATTTTTTTCCAGTGCTTTGCCGACATAATATTTTGCCTCTCGGTTGACCGTGATACCGATCATCAAACCATACTGACGGATTTCAAGAATCCGGGAGTGTTTTGCTGCCAGTTTCTGCATTTCGTCATAGATGTATTTGCCAATGGTTTCGGAATTTTCCATCAGGTTGTCTTCGTAGATGGCTTTAATCATGGCGATTCCTGCCTCACATGCCACAGGGTTTCCGCCGAAAGTGGTGCCATGGTTGCCATAGCTCAGCACATCCGCCACGTTCTCACTGCCGATAACGGCTGACAAGGGCAGGCCGCCACCAAGCGGTTTAGCAAGACAGACCAGATCAGGTTCGGCGTTGACTTGAGTATAGCTGAAAAATGTCCCGGTTCTTCCGCAACCAGCCTGGATATCGTCGGCAACAATCAGAAAATTGTATTGTTTCCGCAGCTCTTTCAAACGATCAATAAATTGCTGTGATATGCGGTGAATACCACCTTCGCCCTGAACCACTTCAACAAAAACAGCAGCAGTTTTTTCGGACACCTTCGCTTCAAGGTCAGCAATATCATTAAAGGCAATCATGCCTGTTTCCGGCAGGAGCGGCTCAAATCCCTCAACATATTTTGCCTTAGCCGTCAGCGACATGGCACCGTATGTTCTGCCATGAAAGCAGTTGCTCAGCGAGAGTACCTCTTTTTTCTCGGAATTGCCAAACTTTCCAGCCCACTTTCTTGCCATTTTGATCGCAGCTTCAATCGCCTCCGTGCCGCTGTTGGCAAAAAATACCTTCGACATTCCCGAAAGCTCAAGCAGCTTTTCAGCCAGCTCAAATTGAGGTTGCATCATGAAAAGGTTTGATGCGTGTATCAACTTTGCTGCCTGTGAGCTTATTGCATCGACAAGGCGCTTGTCGCCATAGCCGAGGGCATTGACGCCGATGCCAGCAATCATGTCGAGATAACGGGTGCCGTCATCACTGACGAGCCAGAGACCTTCGCCATGTGTCACAGCGATAGGCAATCTGGCATAATTATGAAAAAAAAGCCTCTGTTCTGTTTCCTGGGTGACGGGTAGTGGTGTCATCGTCGTTCTCTTCTTTAAAAGCATTCTCGAACTAAATATGCTGTACAAGCCAGTCAAAAGTGGTTGACTCGGTACATCAGAAGGCTCTCTATCGGCCTTTTGTGACAAATATCGGGCGTAATCTACGGAAAAAATAAATTACGGGACAAAAGTAAACGATTTGTTCCAGTGACGGTGGAGTTTCAGCATGTTCTGTTCAGTTGTCTTCCTGCAAATCCTTCCAGTTCAGGAAAACCCGGAAAGCTCGCCACACTCCATAAGAGCCCGTCAGCATGGCGTAAAGCTGAAGGTCATTCTTTCCGGCAAAAGCGGCAGGAAGGGGTATAAAAAGGATGTAGAGCGAAATACCAATAAAGGTGATTGCCAGCAGCATCCCTATGGCCATGGAAGCGTTCATCTGTTTTGTCATTGACGCTCTTTTTGTCCAGTATTGCCAGGGCATTGGTCGCTGCTGCCATAGAATCTCCATTCGCGGTTGACAATCAGCCGGGCGCCATAACTGAACGTGAAATATGACCATCCCCACTGCAGGAGTACAAAGACCTTGTGGCGGAAGCTGGTCAGAAAATAGATATGGACCAGCAGCCAGGTGAACCAGGCAAGAATACCATCAAACTTCAGATTACCGAACTCTACGATGGCCTTGTTTTTTCCGATTGTGGCCATTTGTCCTTTATCCCTGTATCGGAATGCTTTTCTTGCCTTTGTTTTGAGATCCAGCAGAATATTTTTGCCGATAGCTCTGCCCTGCTGCAGGGCAACGGGCGCGAGTCCGGGCAGGGGGGATCCATTTTCAGATACAAAGTGAGCAAGGTCGCCGCCAACAAATATTTCCGGATGTCCTGGAATGCTGAGATCTTCGGCGACAATGATGCGTCCGATCTGGTCGGTCTCCACTCCGGCCATAGTTTTGCCGATCCCAATGGCTGTAACGCCAGCCGCCCAGAGCACCGTTGCAGCCTCAATGCGTTCATTGCCGATTTGTACGCCGTCAATATCGACGTCGCTCACCATGCTGTTTGTCCAGACTTGAACGCCAAGTTTCTCCAGCGATCGTGTTGCCTTGCTTGCCAAATCGGGTGAAAATGAACCGAGAATGCGCGGCGCGGCCTCAACAATAAAAATTCGGGTAAGTTTCGGGTCAATATTCCGGTAAAATTTTGACAGGGTATAACGGCTCATCTCACCAATTGAACCAGCCAGCTCTACTCCCGTCGGACCTCCACCGACAATAACAAAGGTGAGCAATTTCTTGCGTTCAACAAAATCGTTTGTTCTTTCAGCACGTTCATAGGCCTCCATTACCCGTCGTCGGATCTCTTTTGCCTGGGCAAGGGTTTTCAGGCCTGGAGCAAACTCCTCCCACTCGTTGTGGCCGAAATAGTGATGTTGAACCCCGCAGGCCAGAATCAGGTAATCGTAAGGAATATCGCTGAAATCGGTAACAACAATTCTGTTTTCAGTATCAATACGTTCCACGATACCCTTGAAGACGGTGACGTTCTGGTCATTTGCCAGCATATTTCTCAGCGGTGCTGCAATATCACCCTCTCCAAGGGCAGCCATGGCAACCTGATAGAGGAGTGGCTGGAACAGATGATAGTTTTTTCTGTCGATGAGGGTAACCTCGATGTCGGGTTTGTTTCCTAAAACCCTTGCGGCATTGAACCCTGCAAATCCCCCGCCTACAATTACAACCCTCTTTTTCATTTCCCGTGTTACCGTTTAATAAAATACTTGAACTCTTTCTGTATTTTTGTACTGCAAGATAACGTGATAAACGTGATACCAACAGAAAATGGCTTAAAGTAAAAAAAAGAAAGAAATTTCCACATCTCTTCCGAATTTATTGAGCGAATCAGGTGAGGCGTTCGATGATGGAGGTGTGCTGCGGAAATGTTTTGAGAAGGGTATCTCTGTCGGCAAAGACAAAGTCACTGAAATCAAATCCTGGTGCCACAACACAACTGACAAGAGCGTAATGATCAGGCGCTGTTGCATCGCCAAGACAGGCTCCAAACCAAGCGCCAGCGGGCACCCATGCTTGTAGTACTTGCCCCTCTTCAGGTGAGTGTCCAAGAATAAATGAGGCCGTTTTCCCTGTTTCGGGAAAAATATGAACAGTCAGGGGATGACCTGCATGGAAAAACCAGAGTTCGTCAGAATGAATTCTGTGAAGTTTGGAGCACTCCGCGCCTTTAAGCAGATAAGAAATGGCTGTTGCATAAGAGCGCGGGCCCATGAAAAAAGGATTATCGGTAAAGGGATACGACTTGTTACACCGATAAGTTTCACGATAGAAACCACCTTCCGGATGAGGAGAAAGGTTAAGGTTTTCTATCCAGAATTCAGCTTTTTGCATTGAGCTTTTCCCTGATTTTTCCTGTTTTCTGACGTGAAGCTTCGGCAAGTTTTTTGCGGAACTCAAGCATGGCTGCCATGAGAACTTCATCCGACAGGGCAAGAATCTGAACCGCAAGCAGCGCCGCATTGCGGGCATTGTCAATCCCGACGGTGGCGACAGGGATACCTGCAGGCATCTGTACTATAGAATAGAGTGAGTCCTGCCCGTTGAGTTTTTTGCTGAAAATCGGTACACCGATAACCGGCAGTACCGTCATGGCTGCCGTAACACCGGGGAGGTGCGCCGCTCCGCCAGCTCCTGCAATAATTATCTTAAGGCCCCGTTCAATAGCCGAAGAGGCATATTGTTCAAGATCTTGTGGTGTCCTATGGGCTGAAATAACCGAGATCTCTGAGGAAATATGAAAATCATCAAGAGTATCTGCTGCCTCCCTCATAATATCGAAATCCGAGTCTGAACCCATGATGATGCCGACAATCGCACTGTTTTTATCTGTTTTCTGTCTCATATAATGGCACTTCTGATTAATTATTTTTGGGCGAATTCTCTGGCAAGCCCCGTAGTGGCGACATATTGGTAGCCTTGGGAAACAATGATTTCAAGCCGGTTATGGGCTAATGATTTATGAAATTGCCGAGTTTTATGTATTTTTACGAGAACCAATTTAAAAAAATAATCCTTGTTGAGGAAAGATTAACAATGGCAACCAATCTCGCAGTAAAGTACAGCAATCCTGGCCCTCGTTATACCAGTTATCCAACCATTCCCTCATGGGGTACCGATGGTGTTACTCAAGAGCAATGGAAAGAGGCTATGGTTAAAGGCTTTAACGACAGCAACGAGACCACTGGCATCAGCCTGTACATTCATATTCCCTACTGTGAGAACCACTGCTACTTCTGCGGTTGTAACGCTCACCGTACCCTCGATCACTCCTTTGAGACTCCCTACCTTGAGGCGCTGCTCAAAGAGTGGCAGATGTACACCGATGTTTTTCCCGGCAGGCTCAATGTCAAGGAGCTGCACATCGGTGGCGGTACACCAACCTTTTTCAGCCCGGAAAATCTTGTCAGGCTTATTGACGGTATTTGCAAAAATGTCAACAAGATGGACAACTACATGTTCAGCTTTGAGACGAATCCAAAGTCAACATCAAAGGAGCATCTTGAAGCGCTCTACAGTGTTGGTTTCCGGCGCATGAGTTTCGGAATCCAGGATTTTGACCCGGTGGTTCAGCAGGAGATCAATCGCCTCCAGTCATTCGAACTGGTCAAGGAGAAGATTGATCTTGCCCGTGAAATAGGCTTTACGTCAATAAATTTCGATCTTGTCTACGGTCTGCCAAAGCAGACGATGGCTACTATTACCGATACCATTCAGAAGGTGATGGAGCTGAAGCCCGATCGCCTCGCCTTTTATGCTTATGGCCATAACCCTCACATGTACGAAGGGCAGCGGAAGTTTAAAGAGGAAGATCTGCCGGTTGGCGATGCGAAGCAGGAGCTTTATGATAAAGGCAGCGCAATGCTTGAATCCATTGGCTACCATGAGATCGGCATGGACCATTTCGCCATTGAAGGGGACGCACTCTATGTTGCCGCGAAAAACGGCTCACTGCATCGCAACTTCATGGGTTATACCGAAAATACCACACAGATGATGCTTGCGCTCGGTTCATCCTCCATCAGCGATACCTGGTACGCTTTTGCACAGAATGAACGCGATGATGCTGACTATATCAGAGTGGTGAACGAAGGCCGATTCCCTCTGCACCGCGGTCACCTCTTGACTGATGAAGATCTGGTGCTTCGCCGTCATATTCTTAACCTGATGTGCAAACAGGAGACCTCCTGGGCAGACCCGAAGCTCTATACTGAAGAACTTGATATTGCTCTCTACCGCCTTGAAGACATGGAGAACGATGGACTGGTTGTTTTGGGCGACAAGAGTGTTCGTGTCACCGAGGTTGGTATACCGTTCCTCAGAAATATCTGTATGGCTTTTGACGCAAGGCTTTGGAGCTCCGACAGTCTTTCGAAGGCTTACAACGTGTCGCGGGATATTCAGAAGACCTATATCGAAAAAGCACGCCTTGCAAAAGCGCAAACGAGGATCTGACCGGACGGGTGCTCTGCAACTATAAAGGGTGATCTTGGTCGCCCTTTTTTTATGTCCATTCTATGACAAAAAAGATAAAAATAGGGTTTATTGGAAGCGGCTGGGCAAAGATGGCACAGGCGCCAGCTTTTTCACTGATGGAAAATGTTGAGCTTTCAGCCGTAGCAAGTCCCACTGAGCTGCACCGTCAGAAGTTTATGAAGATGTTCGATATCAGTCAGGGTTTTGCAGACTGGCGCGACCTGCTGCGGTGTGATCTCGACCTTGTCTGCGTCACTACTCCGACTTATCTGCATACGGAAATGGTGACCGGGGTGCTCGAAAGCGGCAAGAGTGTGCTTTGTGAAAAACCCTTTGCTCTCAATGTCGAGGATGCCGCCTCCATGGTTGATGTCGCATCCAAAGCTTCAGGTTTTGCGCTTCTTGACCATCAGCTCAGATTTCACCCTGCGGTCTCCTGCATGAAACAGATGATTGACGGGGGTGAAATAGGCAAAGTGTACGAAGTCCGTGCAGTGGTTAATCTTGCCAGCCGCAACAGGCCCGACATGCCCTGGTCATGGTGGTGTGATGCCGAAAAAGGCGGGGGAGCCCTTGGTGCAATCGGCTCACATCTGGTTGACATGAACCGATTTCTGGTCGGCGAAATTTCGGAGGTCTCATGCAATCTCGCAACCAGCATTCCCTTTCGCCCGGATACATCAGGGCAGCCCCGTGCAGTTACGTCGGATGACCATTTTGCCATGATGATGAAGTTCGGCGCCTCATCAGTCGCTCTTGGCAGCTCCTCGCTGATGCATGTTACCACCGTCGGCGCCTACACCTGGTTTTCCTATGAAGTGGTCGGCAGCCTCAAAACCATCAGGCTTGATGGTGCAGGAAGGCTCTGGGAAGTTGACAACGCCAAAGGGGGGCACAGCCTCATTGATGCACCCCGATGGAAGCTGGTTGAACCAATGCTTGCATGGGATGAATTGGTGTTGCAGGAAAAAATCAGACAGTCATCACTTGCCGTGCATGGAATATTTGCCGTCGGTTTCGCCTTTCTTGCAAACCGGATTGTCAAGGCGCTCAAGAACAACGAAAGAACACTGCATGATGCCGCAGGTTTTTCTGATGGTCTTATGATCCAGAAAGTGTTGCAGGCAGCCAGAAAATCAGACAAGCTTCACCGCTGGGTGAAAATCTGACTAAGGTCTGAAATTATCCTGTCATGAGACCTTTTCCCATTCGGAAAAGAGTGCGTTCAGCTCGTTGCAAAGCGCATGATAACCATCAAGGATTTTGGCGTTTTCTTCCTTGCTTTTTTTGTAGAAATCCTCTGTTGCCATAATAGTTTCAATTGACTCTTTTTTCTGCTCAAGTCGGTTGATTTTCTGTTCAATATCATCGACTCTTTTCTTGTTTTTCGTGGAGGTTGCGGTTTTCTTGGCCTGCACTTTTTCTTTTTCGGCTGTCTTTGCTGCCGTACTCTGGCTTTTCTGTTTTGCTGCGATTCCTTGCTGGCGATCGGCTTCAATTGCCTTCTCTGCTTTTTCGAGATATTCAGCGTAGGTGCCAAGGTGGAGTTGCAACGAGCCGTTTTTTATCTCAACAACTTTGTTTACAAGACTGTCAAGGAAATAGCGATCATGGCTTACAATCAGCAGCGTGCCGTCATAGTATTCAAGGGAGTCGATCAACATCTCTTTTGAGCGCATATCGAGATGGTTGGTTGGTTCATCCATAATCAGCAGGTTTGAGGCCTGGAGCAGGATTTTGGCAAGGGCAACCCTTGATTTTTCTCCTCCGGAAAGTACCCTTATTTGTTTGTTGACAGCGTCACCGCTGAAGAGAAAACAGCCGAGAATGTCTCGCACCTTTTTCTGGGCTTCTGATGAGGGAGCGGAATCCATCATCTCAAGGTAGATGCTTTTGTCGGGGGAGAGATTTTCTGTCTGATGCTGTGCAAAATAGTTAAGGGTAACATTGTGTCCCATGGTCAGTTTGCCTTCAAAATCGATCTCTCCAGCAAGAATTTTACAGAAGGTCGTTTTTCCTGCACCGTTCGAGCCGACTATAGCTATCCGATCACCACGCATGACCTCCAGATCAATACCGTTCAAGACCTGTTTTTTTGTTCCATCGGGCAGCGGATAAGCTTTTTTTACCCCGTCAAGGCGCATAACTTCGCGTCCAGAAGGATTGGCTTTCGGAAATCGGAAAGAGATTCGGGAGAGATCCTCTTCGGGCGAATGGAGGTTTTTTTCCATTTTCTCCATCTGCCTCAGGCGGCTCTGTGCCTGCCTTGCTTTTGTGGCTTTATAGCGGAATCGGTCAACAAATGCTTTCAGCTCTTCCATTTTCTTCAGGTCATTCTCATATTTGCCCATCATCAATTCATACCGTTCAGCCTTCTCCGTTTCATAGTAGGAGTAGTTTCCCTTGTATTCGTTGATACGCTCAAAAGCAATTTCAAGCGTTTTTGTTGTAAGCTTGTCGAGGAAAAAACGGTCGTGCGATACAATGACATAGCTGTGCTCATAATTAAGAAGATAATTTTCAAGCCAGCGGAGCGAATCAATGTCAAGATGGTTTGTTGGCTCATCAAGCAACAAGAGTGTTGGGTTCTGCAGCAGCAGTTTGGTTATGTGAAGACGCATCTGCCATCCTCCTGAAAAGGCCTTGACTTTTTTATGAAAATCTATTTCACTGAACCCAAGTCCGGCAAGTACTTTTTCAGCATCAGACTGCATGGTGTAGCCGCCAAGATGTTCAAATTCGTGCATCGCATCAGAAAAACGCTCGATAAGGAGGTGATATGCTTCGCTTTCATAATCCTGTTCCGGCAGTGCAAGTTCGTGCTCCATCCGGGTTATTTTTTCCGAGAGTTCGAACAGTCGAGCGTTTGCCTGAAGAGCATAATGCAAGGCAGTTTTCTCCAGATCGGCCTCAAAAGAAATCTCTTGGGGAAGGTAACCAATGGTTGTGTCTGCCGATTTGAGAAACTGTCCATTGGTGATGAGTGCAGAGTCGGTTGTTGGGCCGCTTATGAGGCGCAGGAGGGTTGTTTTTCCTGTTCCGTTAAGGCCGACAAGACTGACATGGTCTTTGTCTCCAATGCGGAATGAGGTATCGGTCAGGAGTTGTTTGGTTCCCACACTGAGGGAAAGGTTTCTGGCTTCGAGCATGATAAAAAGGCCTTGTAGAAATAACCGTCATCATTGAAATAATTCTGTAACACGGGGGCAAAGATACGATTTTTCATGAAAGCTTTATGAGATGAATCAGAGGGGGTTCCGTTTTTTATCTTTATAGTAGCAGGGATGTACGGCTGCAGGGTGGTGATTTTTATAAAGTATTTCAATAAGGTGCAAGGTTGTACGGAAAAGAACGTCCAACTCGGGATTCCATTTATTAAAAGGTAAAGAGCGCCTGTTTAATTATACCGCGTATACATGCCCATAATACATCTTGTGATGAGAGCAAAAATTATTTTGTTTCTGGTGTTGATTATATCTTTTGCTGTTTTGCCGCTGCGGGCTGAAGAGTCTCTGACTTGGAAGCAGTGCGTCAGTGAGGCCCAGCGAGCGCATCCCGATCTTTTTTCGGCTTTTGCACTTTTGCAGCAGGCTGAAGCCGAGAAGCGCATAACGGAAGGATCGCTTCTTCCACAGCTTAGTCTTGGAGCTAGCTCTCAGCAAAATGGTACGACAGAAAAAGGGATCGCAGCCTCTTCGGTTACCTCTTTTTCGCTGTCGGCAGATCAGCTTCTCTATGACGGTCACAAAACATCGAACCAGGTGGCCAGCAATGCAGAAGCAATCAAGGCGGCCAGGTACAATTACAGCGCAGTTTCTGCCAACGTCCGTTTTGCCCTTCGATCAGCATATACTCAATTGCTTCTTGCGCAGGATCTTGTCGCTCTTACCGTTGAGATTGCCGAAAGACGACAGAAGAATGTGCGCCTGATCAATCTGTATTATCAGGGAGGAAAGGAACATATCGGTTCGCTTCATCAGGCCCAGGCCGATCTTGCCCAGGCGGAATTTGAAGTCTCCCAGGCCGATCGAGGTCTTGCACTGGCCCAGACAAGACTTGCGTCTGCGCTTGGACGCGATATCCATAACCCTCTCAGGGTTCAGGGTTCCTACAGGGCCAGTGACCTTTCCGTCGGAAAGCCGGATCTCGCCCTCCTTGCAAAAAATAATCCGCTCTTTCAGCAGCTTGATACGAAAAGCAAGGCAGCTCGTTATGCTCTTGATGTTGCCAAAAGTACCTTTTCACCCCAGCTCTACCTGACCTCATCGGTCGGGCGAAGTTCTTCTGATCACTGGCCTTTCAATGCTGTTGATTGGAGAGCGGGTTTTACACTTTCAGTGCCGATCTATGAAGGAGGCAGCGGCCGGGGGAGGGTTTCCAAAGCAATGGCTGTTCTGAGCCTGCAGAATGCCCAGGAAAAAAGCGGTTATCTCCAGATTTTTGATAACCTCGAACAAAACTGGAAGAATTTTCAGGATGCCAGGCGGATGGTTGTTGTTCAAAAAAAACAGCTTGATGCGGCAACCGATCGCTCTTCTATTGCCAGTGCCCAATACTCGAATGGCCTTGTTAAGTTCAACGACTGGGTGATTATAGAAAACAATCTTGTTGGCGCTAAAAAGAGTTATCTTAATGCTGAGGCTAATCTGCTGATTGCCGAGGCTCAATGGATCCAGGTAAAAGGAGGAGGCCTTGATGATCAGCAGGAGTAAGCTTGTATGGGGTATTGTTGGAATGCTTTTAGTTTTAGGGGTTGCATCGTTTTTTGTATTCAGGGGAAACCGGGCTTCCGAGAAGCGTTTTGTTGAAATTCGTCCTTCAAGAGGAACCATCAGCTCATCAGTATCGACAACCGGTGCGGTCGAACCGCAAAACCGTGTAAAAATCCAGTCCTCGGTTGGAGGGAGAATAGAGGAGATTCTTGTTGAAGAGGGGCAAATAGTCAAGAAAGGAGAGGTGCTTGCCATGCTTAGTTCGACCGAGCGGGCGGCGTTGCTCGATGCAGCCAAGCTGCAGGGGAAGAGTGAGCAGGAGTACTGGCAGAAGGTCTACAAAGAAACTGCAGTCATGGCCCCGATGGAGGGGCAGGTCATTGTTCGAAGCGTCGACCCCGGACAAACGGTGACAGCGAGTGACTCACTTTTTGTTCTTTCCGATCGTCTTATTGTAAAAGCTTATGTCGATGAAACCGATATCGGAAGGATAAAGGCAGGGCAGAAGGCTGTGATAGGGCTCGATGCATATCCCGAAATCAGGGTAAACGGGGTTGTCGGACACATCTACTATGAGTCGCATTTGCAGAATAACGTCAATATTTATAACGTCGACGTTATTCCTGAGCGTATTCCCGATGTTTTCCGCTCAGGCATGAGCGCCAATATCAGGATTATTGTTCAGGAAAAAAATGATACGCTGCTGTTGCCGCTCGGAGCTGTTCAGAGTAAAAATGGCAAGAGTGTGGTTCTTCAGAAAAGCGACGAAACAGGTTCTGCGCATCGCTACAGGTCAGTGCAGACAGGTTTGCAGGATGATCGCAATATCGAGATCGTTGACGGTCTGACGGATAACTCTGTTGTATTGCTTCCGGATACTACTTTTGTTTTGCCGAAAAACAATGGAGGTGCCAATCCCTTTACGCCACAACGGAACAAGAAGAAACAATGAGCACTATGCTTGAACTTGTTGATGTCCACCGGACATACCTTATTGGAGAAAGCACAGTGCAAGCGTTGCGAGGCGTTTCAGTGACGATCGAGCAGGGTGAGTTTGTTGCGATTATGGGGCCTTCAGGATCAGGAAAATCCTCTCTGCTTCAGATTCTTGGTCTTCTTGACACTCCTGACAAGGGCGATTACCTGCTTTTTGGTCATAATGTCAATACTTTGAAGGAAGATGAGCAGGCAGGACTTCGAAATACTGTTGCCGGCTTTGTCTTTCAGCAGTTTCATTTGCTCAAGCGAATGAACATTGTAGATAATGTCCGCCTTCCTCATATCTATAGTGGCATCAAGGGGGATTTTCGCAAGGAAGCAATAGAACGTCTTACGTTGGTTGGACTTGAACATAGAATTGATCATACGCCAAATCAGCTTTCAGGTGGCGAGCAACAGCGTGTGGCTATTGCCAGGGCTCTCATCCGTGATCCGATGATTCTTTTTGCAGACGAACCGACAGGCAATCTCGACACGAAAAATTCAGCAGAAATCATGAAGATTCTCAAAAGACTTCATGATGAGGGTAAAACCATCATTATGGTAACGCATGAAACCGAGATTGCTGCCTATGCAGGGCGTGTTATTACTATGCGGGATGGTGTCATAGTCTCAGATGAACGCAAGAGCGGGATTGAGCCTTTGGCGACAGTTGCAGGAGGGCTGAATTTTGACGAGCAAGTTGCAAAGAAGGTTTCGCTATGGCAGGATGGGCGGTTTAAAGGATTTATATTTCAAGCCATTCAGGCAATTCTGGCCAACAAGCTTCGTTCTTTTCTTTCCGTTCTCGGAATTTTTGTTGGAGTTGCATCTGTGATTGCCATGATGGCGCTTGGCGAGGGTGCGAAAGCGGCCATGCAGGAACAACTGAAATCAATGGGTTCCAATATGCTCTCAATCAGGGGAGGATCAGCGAAGATCAGAGGTGCCGCTCAGGGTGCTGGCGCTGTTGCCCGCTTTACCTTTACTGATGTGAGCGATATTGCCGCGCTTCGTACGCTGGTGAAAAATGCGACAGGGGTCGTTAACGGAGGCGGACGGATTGTTTACGGTAACAAAAACTGGAGCACAAGCCTCACTGGCGCAGGGTTTGATTATGGCACCATGCGGGCGTCGGTACCATTGGTTGGGAGGTGGTTTACCCAGGAAGAGATTCAGACGAGGGCAAAGGTTGCCATAGTTGGTGTGACGGTTGTCAAGGAGCTTTTTGGTATAAGCAATCCGCTCGGCAAGACCATAAAAATCAACCGGATTAATTTCAAGGTTATCGGTATCGCCCCTGCAAAAGGCTTTTCCGGGCCACAGGATGAGGATGACGTGGTGATCATTCCTGTAACGACAGCCATGTACCGAGTGCTTGGCAAGGATTATCTCAGCGGTATTTTAGTTGAAGTTACGTCACCCACCCTGATTGACCAGGCCAAAAGTGCGATTAGCGAGCTGATTCGTAAACGCCATCGCTTAAAGGATGATGACGACACTTTCAATATCAGGGACATGACTGAAATTCAGCAGATGCTCAGCAGCACCACGCAGACAATGAGCCTTCTGCTGGGTTCTATTGCAGCTATCTCGCTTGTGGTAGGAGGAATTGGTATCATGAACATCATGCTGGTCTCAGTAACTGAACGAACCCGGGAGATCGGTTTGCGCAAGGCTATCGGGGCAAGAAAAAGCGATATCATGCTTCAGTTTCTTGTAGAATCGGTCGGAATGACCATCAGCGGAGGTTTTATCGGGATACTTGCTGGTATTGGTATTTCCCTCATCCTCTCCTTTTTTGCGGGGTGGGCTGTAAAAACATCACTCATTTCAGTGGTTCTCGCAACGGCCTTTTCAGCCGTTACCGGTATCTTTTTTGGTCTTTGGCCAGCCAGGAAAGCAGCAGAGCTCAAGCCGGTAGAAGCCCTCCGTTATGAGTAGGGTCGGGAAAAGCAAAAATAATTATCTTATGCAATCAATCTTAAAAATTCAGCACCCCGCATGAAAACAATTGCGGGGTGTGAAGTAATGTGAGCTATCGTCTGAAGTGTCAGCTCAGCGCCAGTGCGTCATGCACCTTCTGTGCGGCATCGCGTAATCCTTTGGCGGGAATGAGGTTCAACCCTGACTCATCAAGCATTTTCTGAGCCATGGGTGCATTGGTTCCTTCAAGCCTGACAATGACTGGAAGGTGAAGGCCAATCTTTTTTGCGGCTTCGATAATGCCAGCAGCGACACGGTCGCAACGGACAATGCCCCCAAAAATGTTGACAAGAATAGCTTTGACGTTTTTGTCGCTCAAAATGATTTTGAATCCTTCTTCCACCGTTTGGGGACTGGCTGAACCGCCAACGTCAAGAAAGTTAGCCGGTTTTCCTCCCGCAAGCTGGATCATGTCCATGGTGCCCATTGCCAGACCGGCGCCGTTGACCATACACCCTACATTACCTTCAAGGCGGACATAGTTGAGGTTGGATTTTGATGCTTCGACTTCCAATGGATCCTCTTCGTTGGTATCCCGCAGTTCAAGAAACTTATGGTGGCGGAAGAGTGCGTTGTCGTCAAAATTGATCTTGGCGTCAAGTGCCAGCACTTTTCCCTCTTTGGTGACTACCAGCGGATTGATTTCTGCGATAGCAGCATCAATTGATATATAGGTGTTGTACAGTGCGGTTATGAAGTGAACGGCGTTGCGGAACTGTTCACCCTCAAGTCCAAGGAAAAAAGCGGCATCGCGCGCCTGAAAACCCTGCATGCCAAAAAGGGGATCAATCTGGATTTTGAGGATTCTCTCCGGGGTCTCTTCGGCAACTTTTTCAATCTCCATTCCACCCTCGGTCGAAACCATCAGAACATTTTTTGAGGTTGACCGGTCAAGGGTGATGCCGACATAAAACTCTTTTTCGATATTCATCCCCTCTTCGATGAGGAGTCTTCCGATCTCTTTGCCTTCTGGGCCAGTCTGGTGGGTAACCAGCGTGAGACCAATTAACTGCTGGGCGATATCAAAAGCCTCTTGAGGTGATTTTGCGAGTTTCACACCTCCGGCTTTTCCTCTGCCTCCAGCATGAATCTGTGCTTTTACTACAACAACCGGACAACAGAGTTCGTCAAAGAGCTCCTTAGCCGCCTGTTTTGCCTCTTCTGGTGAATAAGCAACAATTCCTTTTGGCACGGCAACCCCGAATTTTCTCAGGATATCCTTGCCTTGATATTCATGAATGTTCATACTTTTTTGTCTTGGGTTACTGACGATACTTCGCACAATTCATGCTGCGAAAATATGGTTCGTGAAAAGAAGTTAGTATAACGAAAAATATGACGATGGGAAAACCTTTGACCGTCATATTTAAGGGTTCCTGAATAATAAACAGTCTGGATCAAGAACATATTGTTGCCAGAATGGGCGATTTTTTTTAAAGACCTAACCATTTGAAGGAGAGCTTTTTCTCTGAATCCAGTTGTCTCGACTTATCTTTCGTTTGTGTTTTATTTATAAGATAATATTCTGGCAGCCAGGAAAGACTATTGATATAGTAGTCGTCAGGGGAGTTGTAATAGAAACTGTCCCCGTCCCTCCGAATACATTTACGAAGGCGTTGTAGTATTTCCGGAGCGATTGAAGAGCCTGCTGCCTCCGTTGCCGCATAGGCTGCACTATAGAAAAGCGCGTTTTCATAGCTTCTTTTTGATGAGTCATCAAAGGAGAAGATGCTGAAATTGCGACTGAATTCTTTTTCAAAAGATTCTGAAAACCAACGAAGTATGCCGAGAGCACGTGGGTCGTCATAGAGGTAATAATCAGCGGCGATTCTTAGTGGAACCCTTACGGCATCCCATCCATATACAACAGGTTTTCCGGGCAGAGTCCTTATTACCCCTTGTTTGTCAACTGCAATCCAGTCAGGAACCAATTCCCCCTCTTTTAATTTGCCAGGGGCAACAAGAAGCCGTTCGAGAAGGTCATAGGTTGTATCGGTAAGCTCAATCCAGCGATTGTCGGCTGTTACCTCATAAAAGAGTTTGAAATGCGATGGTGCATAGTATGATGGATTCAGGGCTACGAGTTCACCGGTTTCGTTTTTGCTTCTTGGCCATGGAAGAAAATAGAGCCTTCCATTTATTACTGCAGTTTCGTGATCAAGCACACTTTTTAGTACTTCCTGGGCAATTTGAAGGTACCGTTTATCATGCCATGTACGATAAGCCAGAATGAGGCTGAATGCATAATCAATATCGGCATCGGATGCTGCGGCAGTATCGCTGACTTGTCCATTTTCGAAATGCCAGGCGAGTAAAGAGTCGCCATGCGATTTCTTGCGTGAAAGCACTGCTTCAGTCCAGGAAAGACACTCATTAAAGGTTTCCTGGTCATTCATGAGTACAGCACGAACCATGACGTAAGCCTCTCCCTCGGAAACAGTATCATTGTTATTTGTTGGACGAATGACC
>SESD01000706.1_pt1 | contig 20180 bp, 19 predicted proteins | sample 3171411 | NCBI WGS metagenome assembly SESD01 (sample SAMN06051880, study PRJNA518727) | freshwater metagenome | biome: subpolar coniferous forest; feature: holomictic lake; material: water; isolation source: holomictic Lake 442, 16.5 m depth | place: Canada: near Kenora, Ontario | collected...
CGCTGGCAGTGGCCTTTGCCTCCGCCACCCAAGATATTGCACTTGATGCCTACCGCATCGAGGCCGTTGCCCCCAGATTGCAAGGAGCAATGGCCGCCACCTATCAAGCGGGTTATCGTATGGCGATGATTCTAGCCTCTGCTGGCGTATTGTGGATAGCCGCTGCGATGGCTCCGACAGATGCAATGTACGACCACGCGCCATGGCAAGCTGCCTATCTGGTGATGGCAGCCTGCATGATGGTCGGCATCATTACCACGCTCATCATCCGCGAGCCGGAGGTTCCTGTCAGCTATCTAGTCTCTGAAAATGAAGCACACGCTCGCCAAGCCATCGCCCACTGGAATTTGAACCCTACACTCACAGCCATGCTGGCATGGCTGTATGGTGCGCTGGTAGCTCCGTTCCGAGACTTCATCGTGCGTCATGGCCGTCAGGCTCTGTTGATACTGGGATTGATCGCGCTTTACCGTATCTCGGATGTGGTGATGGGCGTTATGAGCAACCCATTTTATGTGGATATGGGTTACACCAAGGATGAGGTGGCAACTGTATCCAAGGTCTACGGCGTCATCATGACCATTGTCGGAGCGGCCATCGGTGGGGTACTCACCGCTAAAATCGGTATCATGAGAACACTATTCATCGGGGCGATACTGTCGGCCGCAACAAACCTTCTGTTCGTCTGGCTGTCTGGACGTGGTCACGATGTAACCGGACTGGTGTTCACCATCTCCGCCGACAATCTATCCGCCGGCATTGCATCGTCGGCCTTTATCGCCTATCTCTCCGGCCTGACCAACTCAGCTTACTCCGCCACGCAGTATGCGCTATTCAGCTCAGTGATGTTATTGCTGCCGAAATTCATTGCTGGGTTCAGTGGAGACTTCGTTGATGCCTACGGTTATGCGAGCTTCTTCACCGCCACCGCGGCACTTGGGCTGCCGGTGCTGGTGTTAGTGTGGTTAGCTGGACGGGCACGGTTCGAGACTGCCGAACCCCATCCCCCAAAAGAGTAATACCGAAGGGTATTCTACTTCTGCCGTTCAAACCGATAGAACGCGAGCATTCCCAGCAGGTTAGGAGATAGGGTGACTTGATGGTCACCATTCATCACCCTGCGTTCGAGGATACGTACACCGTGTTGATGACAGAATGCTTCAAAATCATTCAGCGTGCAGAGGTGGATGTTGGGGGTGTCGAACCATTGATAGGGTAGCGCTTCCGAGATGGGCATGTGGCCGAATGAAACCTGCAGGCGGTTTCTCCAATAACCAAAATTGGGGAAGGAAACGATACCCTCACGACTCACCCGAAGCATCTCCCTAACAATGCCCTCGGTATGCTTCATTGCTTGTAAAGTCTGTGACAGAATTACGTAATCGAATGATCCCGACTCGAAACTAGACAGTCCCGACTCCAGATCACTTTGGATCACGTTTACCCTGTTACCGAGACATCTCAAAACATTAGCATCGTCGATCTCGACCCCATATCCACGGATATTGCGTACATCCTGCAGATAGCGCAGTAGCGAACCATCTCCACAGCCAAGGTCGAGTACCTTCGTACCCGGTTTCACCCATGCAGCGATAGCGGCGAAATCGGGCCTAGAGAGACTGGTTGGTGTAGTTACAACATTAGTGGTCATATTCGTCAGATTAACATTATCAGCAGCGGCGAGATGAACGGAGTGCAGTGAGTGCCCGCTTATTGTATCGTTGAAAATTGTAACTGTTGCGAAGTTTCATTGCATTACCTGCGCCATCGCGACCAAAGCACGCCGCGCCTGCTGTGCATCCAACACCTCTTCCGCAAAATCGACCCGCAATATTTTGCTATCCGCGTGAAGATCAAAACCATCGCAGTCAATACCCAGCATCTCCACTGTTAGCGCCGCATCTTGATGAAACGACTTCCAGTAGTGGCGGAGTGTATCGCGGTGATCTGCGTTCATATGCGTAACGACATCATCCTCCTGCTCGGTCAGCGGATAAGATGGCATTAGATAGCTATCCGCCGAAACCCAGTGAATCTTTCCAAAGCCACCGATGAATCGCAGTGTATGAGGCACAATTCGGTAAAAGGAAAAATCATCCATCGTTAAGAGATTCTGCGATTCCGGAAAGTAACGCAGATACCGCTTCCCTATCTGAACTCTATCCGCCACTGGTTGCGCCTCTCCCACTAAGGTGATACGCCCCTGAGACTGGATGTCCGGACTGTCTTGGCTATGAGTGACTAAGCTCACACGAGGGTCAAACTGGATGTTCCGGGTATGCTCCGCCAAAAAACTGATCAAAATGAGCAGGCTACCATCATGATCCACCAGATACGGAACGATGGAACCGAACGGATGACCATTGAACTTTTTGGACAGGGTGCATAACGCACCATAACGGTGGGAGCGTAACATCTGACGGGCCGCACGCGCGTTACTCATGGAGTTACGTAACTATATTATCCATATAGGCTCGAACCAGTTGATGGTAAGGGCGGTCTTCCATCAAAAAGGAGTCATGACCATGACTGGACGTAATCTCTGCATAACTGACATTAAGTCCATTATCCAGCAACGCTTTGATAATGCTGCGTGACCGTTCTGGTGAGAACCTCCAATCTGAAGTGAACGATACCACCAGAAAGTCTGCAGTAGCGCCATGAAAGGCGGCACTCAAGTCTCCATTATGCTCATGCGCTGGGTCAAAATAATCCAGCACCTTCGTCATCAATAGATAGCTATTAGCATCAAACTGATCAGCGAATTTATCCCCCTGGTAGCGCAGGTACGATTCGATCTCGAACTCGACATCAAAACCAAATGAATACGTACCATTACGTAACTCTCGTCCAAATTTGGCTGCCATCGAGTCATCCGACAGATAGGTGATGTGTCCCAACATACGCGCAAGTCGCAGTCCACGACGGGGGATTGCATCATGCGAATAATAATCTCCGCCATGAAAATCCTGATCGGTGATGATCGCCTGACGCGCGACATCATTAAAAGCAATATTCTGCGCTGTCAGCTTAGCGGCAGAAGCGACGACTAAGGCATGCTTCACCCTCTCCGGAAAATCTATCGTCCAACGCATTGCTTGCATCCCACCCAAGCTCCCACCCATGACTGCAGCAAAACAATTGATACCAAGATGGTCGGCCAACCTGACCTGAGTCTCTACCCAATCTTCAACTGTCACCACTGGAAAATCTGCACCATAGGGTTTGCCGGTATTACTATTGATGCTGGTCGGTCCGGTCGAGCCATGACAGCCCCCGAGATTATTGACCCCAATAACAAAAAACCTATTGGTATCGATCGGTTTTCCGGGACCAATCATGTTGTCCCACCAACCTACGTTCTTGGGGTCATCCGCGTAAGATCCTGCGACGTGATGATTACCGGATAGCGCATGGCATACCAACACGGCATTAGAATTAGTCTTGTTGAGCTCGCCATAGGTCTCATAGACTAGCTCGTATCCATCAAGTATGGCACCACTCTTCAGATGCAACGGCGTATTAAAAATCGCGCTCTGAGGGGTGACGATTCCGACTGAAGTAGAATCTTGCATTTACGTTATCAAGAGAACTAGAAAGGATTAACCATTCAATTTTTTTAGCAACTGATGAATCTTTACTGGATCATCGGTCTTAAGCATTTTATGTGTTATTGGAGTAATCACGGGTACATTGCTCCTCAGCACTTCCTGCTTCACTCGTAGCAGTTGGGCTGGGTGCATGGAAAACTGGCGTAGCCCAAAACCCAGTAACAAACGAGTGAACAAGACATCGCCAGCCATCTCACCACAAACTGCCACGGGGACCTTAGTACGACTAGCACTACGGATGATATGAGCTACTAGCCTCAGCACTGCAGGGTGCAATGGATCATATAGGTGCGCAACCGAATCGTCGGTGCGATCAATCGCGAGCGTGTACTGGATCAGATCATTCGTTCCGACAGATAAGAAATCCAGCTTGCGCATGAAAATATCAAGACTCAATGCTGCAGCGGGAATCTCTATCATGCCCCCTACCTGTATCTTTTCGTCGAAGGTGATTTTTTCTTCTCGCAGACTTTGCTTGGCATTCTCAATCAGTCGGAGCGTCTGATCAATCTCTGAAACACTCGACAGCATCGGGACCAGAATCCGAATCTGACCATGGCGCGAGGCCCGGAGAATTGCGCGTAATTGAGTATGAAACATCTGCGGCTCAGCAAGGGACAGTCGGATGGCGCGCAGTCCCAATGCCGGGTTGACTGCAACACGCTTGGCGCTGTCAAGATTCTTATCAGCACCAAGATCAAATGTGCGTATCGTCACCGGCAAACCCTGCATCTTGCGCGCCACAGTCCGATAAGCTTCAAATTGCTCGTCCTCGGTTGGCAGGTCATCCCGATTTAGAAATAGAAACTCACTACGAAATAAACCGATGCCAGTGGCCCCATTTTCCTTCACCTGTTCGATATCCTGGGGCAATTCGATATTGGCAAACAATTCCACAGCACTACCATCTACCGTTGTAGCAGCGGTCGTCTTGATACGCTTCAGCTTACGTTTCTCCAGCTCTAACTGACTCTGGCGTAACCGGTACTCCGACAGAACACGTCTATCGGGGTTCACGATTACCACGCCCTGACTCCCGTCTACAATCAGCAGATCGTTATCTCGAATCAGCTGTCTTGCATGGTGCAATGCGACGATGGAGGGGATGTTGAGACTACGTGCGACGATCGCAGTATGGGAAGTCAGTCCACCCAGATCGGTAAGGAATGCGGTAAAGCTGTGCCGCTTGTACTGGATTACATCAGCCGGACTTAGGTCATGAGCAACCAAAATACTGTCCCCATCGTGCTTCAGAGGGGGGGGCACATAACCAGGATGCCCCAACAAGGCCTTTAGTACACGTTCAACCACCTGCACCACATCGGCTTTACGTTCTCGCAGATAATCATCCTCAATCTGTTCAAACTGTACCAACAATACGTTCATCTGCTGGGTTATGGCCCACTCGGCATTACACTGATTTTGAGTGACGTAAGTCTTAGCTGCAACAGACAGCGTGGAGTCATCCAAAATCATACGGTGCAAGTCGAGGAATGCCCCATATTCGGCAGCGGCGGATCCAGTGACTGAGGCGTGCAATGAATCCAGTTCCGCACGTACCATATTGAAAGCGCTGTCCAGACGCGCCACCTCATTCTCGATTTCAATTTGAGGCACAGCATAATGCGCCACTTCCAAAGTGACATGAGAAACGAGATGAGCGTGCCCGATTGCGATGCCACCGGAAACACCAACACCGTGCAATGTAAAGCTCACTCGCTTTCTCCAAAATAGCCACCCACTAGATCGACCAGTGCCAGCATTGCCTCATTTTCATCCTTGCCAGTGATCTCGACCCCTAGTGTGGAACCCTTGTTCGCTGCCAGCATCATTACCCCCATGATGCTTTTTGCATTTACTTTGCGTCCGTTACGCGATAGCCAGACCTCACTCTGGAACTGGCCGGCCAACCGAGTGAGCTTTGCGGCTGCGCGCGCATGCAGTCCCAGCTTATTAAGAATTTCGATTTCCCTAGTCTGCACAATGGACTCCTGGATGGATATGCATGACACCCTCCCTTCCGCCGCTCAACGCTTTCTCAACCACCACTGACAATGGCTCATTTCGATAAGTAAGCGCCCTCACCAGCATCGGCAGGTTGACGCCGGCGAGACATTCCACCTTACCGGGATTGCTCAACCGACTGGCGATGTTGCAGGGCGTCGCACCGCAAATGTCGCTCAGCACCAGCACCCCATCGCCATTCTCAAGCTGCTGTACCAGTGCCAGTGCCTGAGATAAAGTGACATCGGGATCATCCTTGATCGTGACATCAAGATGCAGCAATTGCTGGGGCCTCTCTCCCATGACGTGGTTGGCACAGTGGATTAGGCTATCGCCGAGATTTCCGTGAGAGATAATTAGGATTCCAATCATGTTTAATCTTGAAGGAAAAAGGTGAGAAATGAAAAGTATATTATTCTAGCATTCCCAACGTCGTCGATTTGCTATCCATTTCGAATACTCCGGAAGTTCTAGTTGCAGACCCTCTCAAGCGCATCGATCATCATAGCGGCCACATTAAAACCAACCTGATCGGCGATCTCACGCATGCAGGTAGGGCTGGTCACATTGATCTCTGTGAGATAGTCTCCGATCACGTCTAGCCCCACCAGTAATAAACCCTGTTCGCGTAAGACTGGACCCAGTGAAGATGCAATCTCACGATCGCGGTCACTGAGTGGCTGCGCTATACCTCGACCACCCGCAGTCAGATTGCCGCGTGACTCACCCACCTTAGGAATTCTTGCTAATGAGTAAGGCACAGGCTCTCCATCTATCACCAGGATGCGCTTATCCCCCTGAGCTATCTCGGGTATATGACGCTGAGCCATGATCGTGCGGGTACCATAGTGCGTCAGAGTCTCAAGGATCACGCTGATATTGTGATCAGCACTATGAACGCGGAATACACTCGCACCACCCATACCGTCGAGCGGCTTCAAAATGATATCGCGGTGTTCAGCCAAAAAATCGCGGATCAAGCGCTCCTGCCGAGTGACCAGTGTGGGCGCGAGAAATTGGGGGAAATTCGCGATCGCTAATTTTTCGTTATGATCTCGTATCCCGCGCGGACTATTGAAGACACGCGCCCCCTGGCTCTCCGCCAATTCCAGTAGATAGGTACTATAAACATACTCCATATCGAATGGAGGGTCCTTCCGCATCAGTACTGCATCAAACTCCTGTAACGGGGTCTCCTTAGCCTCTTCTGTTCGATACCACCGACCTCCACCACTCTCAACACCCGTCAACTCTAGCGAGCATGCGAATCCGACTGTCATGCCGCCCTTCCAGGCCAAATCTCCCTGATGCATGACAAATAATTGATGACCGCGCACAGATGCCTCGCGCATCATAGCGAAGCTAGAATCCTTATAAGTCTTAATCGAATCTAGTTGGTCTAGGATGAAGGCGAGTCTCATGGCTGATCACAGATTGGTTTTAGCGGGAGTGGATGCAACGCCCCTCTCCAACTCCCGGGCAGCAGCTAAAAGTGCCAGCCGGGCCACCACCCCATAAGCATAGAACCGGTTAGGAGCGCAATCTGGGTGGGCCTCACGATCGGGTAGCAGGCTCGTCGTTGCAAAGGCCAGAGGTTCGAAATGCATGCCCGGTGCGTTAAGGTTCTCGTCTATACCTCGACCTGTGTGCACCCGATAGAATCCCCCGACTACGTAACGATCGATCATATAGATTACCGGTTCTGCCACCGCCTGATTAATACTCTCAAGGGTGTATACCCCTTCCTGTACCAGGACCTTGGTCACCGGTAGGCCGCCCTTAGCTACTGACATTTTGTTGCGTTGTTTACGGCTCAATGCCCGTACCTCGTCACCATCTCTCACCGTCATGATACCCATTCCATAGGTACCCGCATCGGCCTTCACGATGACGAATGGGTCCTGCTTCACACCGTACTGCGCGTACTTCTCCCGAATCTCACGCAGGATCTCATCTGTATTCCCTGAGACGCAGTCTTCACCTTTCTTCTCATGAAAATTGATCTCCCCGCAATAAGCGAAGTAGGGATTGATAAGCCATGGATCGATACCGATCAGCTTGGCAAATTCTTGAGCCACACCATCGTAGGCCATGAAGTGCTGAGATTTTCGCCGTGTTGCCCAACCGGCATGTAACGGTGGGATGATTGTCTGATCCAGATTCTGCAGAGTCTCGGGTATTCCACTTGAGAGATCGTTATTAAGCAATACAGCACAGGGGTCAAACCCTTCAACACCCAGTCGATTCCCCCGCCTCAAGACTGGTTCGATCGTGATGCCGCCCCCATTGGGGAGGTCGATCGTGGTCGCAATCGTGATCTCTGGCAGCAGAGTGCCAATACGAACATTGAGTCCAGCATGCCGCATGATGGCCTGCAAAGTGGCCACATTTTGCAAATAAAAAATATTGCGTGTGTGATTCTCCGGGATCAGCAGCACGCTATGGGCATCGGGGCAGATTCTCTCAACCGCCGCCATCATCGCCTGGACACAGAGCGGCATGAAGTCTGGATTGAGATTGTTGAATCCACCAGGGAACAGATTGGTATCCACCGGCGCCAGCTTGAAACCACTGTTGCGAAGATCCACCGAACAATAAAATGGCACAGCATGCTCTTGCCACTGTCCACGCAGCCAGTGCTCGATAATAGGCATCGCATCAAGGATGCGCCTTTCTAGATCGAGTATCGGTCCGCTCAGGGCGGTGGTGAGATGAGGAACCAGCATGGGGGGGGTAAGATTAATGCGTACTGAACCGTTACATTGTAGCATCAGGGCTTCCTGGAACCTGTCAATGTGCGGCAAGAACGGCTCGGCGCTATCAATATGCAGGCTACATCCAGTATGCGACACCCCCCTCGATCCGAGGAGAACTTATTCAGACCCCTAACCCCCTTCAGTCTGATATGGTAGAGGCATGCTGTGCAAACAGACTCTTATCTGGTCACCTCTTTCGCATGAACCTTATCCATGCTTAGCTCTCTTGAGCTTGTCCTAGTCCTACTTGCCACCGCTGTGATGGCGGTTGTCGCCTTTCGTTTACTGCACCTGCCACCCATACTGGGTTACCTACTTGCAGGGATCGCTATCGGTCCGCATGCATTGGGCTGGATACCGGAAGCATCAGAAGCCCTCCACCTGGCAGAGTTCGGCGTTGTGTTTCTGATGTTCAGCATTGGCCTCGAATTCAGTTTGCCCAAACTTGTCACCATGAAGAGCGTCGTGTTTGGGTTTGGAGCAACTCAAGTCGGCTTCACCATGTTAACCGTCATGGCCGCAACCTTCATGCTGGGATTAGATTGGCGAGTGGGGCTTGCTTTGGGGGGAGTATTAGCGATGTCTTCTACCGCCATTGTCAGCAAGATGCTGTCTGAACGGCAGGAGCTTAACTCCCCTCACGCGCGGCAGATTATCGGTGTGCTCCTATTCCAAGACCTGGCCGTTGTGCCACTTCTGATCATGATTCCAGCTCTGGCCAGCACAGTTGACAGTGGTGGTGACAATCTCGCCCTGACACTCGGCATCGCCCTGCTTAAAGCAGTAGCGGTGCTTGCGCTTATTTTATTTTTTGGACAGCGACTGATGCGCCCCTGGTTTCATCTGGTAGCACGGCAGAAATCCTCAGAGCTGTTTGTACTGAATGTTCTGATGATTACTCTGGGGCTCGCCTGGTTTACGGATATTGCCGGACTGTCACTCGCGTTGGGGGCATTTCTTGCAGGCATGCTCATTTCAGAAACCGAGTACCGGTATCAGGTCGAAGATGACATCAAGCCATTCAAAGATATATTACTGGGCCTGTTTTTTGTGACGATCGGTATGCTATTGGACGTTCAGGTCGTCATGCAGAATTTCTTGTGGGTTATGATCCTACTGCTAGCACTGATAGCTCTGAAGGCTGCATTGATCGCGGGACTATCACGATTATTCTCAAGTGATTCTGGCATGGCTGTTCGCACCGGTCTGAGTCTAGCCCAAGCGGGAGAATTCGGTTTTGTCCTGCTGGCAGAGGCCGGCGCACTCAGACTGATCGATAACCCAACCATGCAGCCGGTGCTGGCAGCGATGGTGCTATCTATGCTCGCAGCACCCTTCATTATCGAACGCAGTGAACATATGGCGAGGCGTTTTTCCGCTGCCGAGTGGATGAACCGGGCTCTCCAACTGACCACTATCGCTGCGCAAACTATGAAAGAAGAGAGTCACGTCATTCTCTGTGGCTACGGACGTAGCGGGCAGAACTTATCGCGCCTATTGGAAAAAGAATCGATCCCCTTCATCGCATTAGATCTCGACCCTCAACGCATTCAAGAGGCAAGAGCTGCAGGTGAAGCGGTGGTATATGGCGACGCGGCTAAGCGCGAGGTGCTGATTGCTGCAGGGCTGATGCGTGCCAAGGTACTGGTAGTGAGTTATTCCGATACCGCTTCTGCGCTCAGAATCCTAAGCCATGTACGGGCACTGCGCCCCGAGTTGCCGGTAGTGGTCCGTACACTGGACGATACAGATATCGATCGACTAAAAGAAGCAGGAGCAGCGGAAGTTGTAGCAGAGATTATGGAAGGCAGTCTGATGCTTGCATCCCATGCACTGATGCTGTTCGGCCTGCCACTCAACCGCGTAATGGATCGTATCCGAGAAACACGTGAGCAACGGTACAGCCTCTTCCGCGGATTCTTTCATGGCGTTACTGACGAGGATGGGGCAATCGAAGAACAAATGCAGCCGCGCCTACATACCGTTCTGATCACCTCCGGATCGGCCGCAATTGGTATGACTCTCGGTGAGTTAGATCTAGGCGGTCTGTTAGTAGACGTCACCGCAGTGCGTAGGCGCAATACACGAGAACTATTGCCGAGTAACGAAACACAACTGGAAATTGGCGATGCGCTGGTATTACGAGGCACTCAGGAGAGCCTAGCAGCAGCGGAGATCAGGTTGATGCAGGGGTAAAAGGGGGCCACACGGTATGCCTTGTCTTGACCCCTGCTGCTGGAGTATAGTTACCACTCTGCCATTTACATCCAAGCGGAAGAGCGCGCCAGTTTCTACGACGCCGCCGAAGGCGCAACCCCCCGGAATCGCTCAGGCAAAGATTAGGTCAGTCCTGATCCTTAAAAACCGCTTGCGACAGGCAATCTGGAGAGCGCTTGGCATTTAGCCAGGCCACCGAAGGGGCACACGGAACAACGTTCTGTAATCTCTCAGGTAAAAAGGACAGAGGGGTGAGGTCATATGACATGGCTTCACTTTTTTTAATTCCAGGATAATGATCTGTGCTGAAAACAACACCCCTTAACCAGACCCACCGAAATCAGAACGCCAAGATGGTCGACTTTGGCGGCTGGGATATGCCGCTGCATTATGGCTCGCAACTTGATGAACACCATAAAGTTCGTAGTGATGCTGGCATGTTCGACGTGTCGCATATGCTGGCAGTCGATATCAAGGGCGATAGCGCGCGCCCTTTCCTGCGCCAATTGCTTGCCAATAATGTAGATAAGCTGACGCAATCGGGTAAAGCTCTCTACTCCTGCATGCTGAGCCCACAAGGTGGCGTGATTGATGACCTGATTACTTATTATCTGACTGAGTCTTGGTTCCGAATCGTAGTGAATGCCGGTACTGCTGACAAGGATATCGCGTGGATACAAGCACGGCGTGATGATCTTGCTCCTGACTTAGAGATCACTCCTCGCCGTGATTTAGCCATGATTGCGGTGCAGGGGCCTAATGCCCGCGCCAAAGTCTGGCAAGTCATTGCGGGCTCTCAAACAGCAACAGAAGACTTGAAACTGTTCCAGGCGGTCACATACGATCAATACTTTATCGCGCGAACCGGCTACACCGGTGAGGATGGTTTTGAGATCCTGTTGCCCGCCGCTGACGCCCCAAATTTTTGGAATGCGCTCTGTGCTGCTGGTGTGGCGCCTGCTGGACTGGGAGCACGTGATACCTTGAGGCTTGAGGCCGGCATGAATCTTTACGGCCAGGATATGGATGAGACCACCAATCCACTCGAATCTGGATTGGCCTGGACGGTCGACTTGAAGAGCGAACGTGACTTCATCGGCAAGCAGGCCTTGCTAGAAAACCCAGCAAGGCAGCAATTAATCGGCCTGTTGTTACTTGACCGAGGCGTGTTGCGTAGCCACCAAAAGATCGTCACGCAGTATGATAATAAAGAGGGCGAGATTACCAGCGGTGGATTCTCACCCACACTCAACCTATCCATCGCACTGGCACGATTACCATCAGAGGTGTCCCCTGGAGATGAAGTGCAGGTGGTGGTGCGAGACAAGATGCTACGAGCAAAAGTCGTGAAGTACCCATTCGTACGAAATGGCAAGAGCTTGATCTAAAGAACAGAACAACATTATTTAATCCCGGAGCGAAGACATGGATATCCCAACCAACCTAAAATACACCAAGTCCCACGAGTGGGTAAGACTTGAGGATGACGGCACTGCAACGATCGGAATTACCCAACATGCCCAAGAACTGCTAGGGGATATGGTGTTTGCAGAAATCCCTAAGGTGGGACGCAATCTCAAGCAGGGGGAAGAGTGCGCAGTGGTCGAGTCCGTTAAGGCTGCCGCTGATGTGTATGCACCCATCTCAGGTGAAGTGATCTCGATTAATACTGAACTTGAGTCTGCGCCTGAAAAAATAAATCAGGATGCCTATGCAGCGTGGCTCTTCAAACTTAAGCCAGCCAACACCTCCGATCTGGATGGTCTAATGGATGCCGGAAGCTACCAGAAGGTGCTTGAGAGCGAAGCACATTGATCAATCCATGGACACAATTGAAGTGTGAGTGACCTCTTCATACTTTCAATTTTTTATACAGACTGAACCTTCCCTTATCCACGATTCACGGAAATAAACCATGCCGTTCATTCCACATACAGAAGAAGACATCAGCACGATGCTTGCAAGCATCGGTGCAAACACGATTGAAGATCTATTCGATGAGATTCCACCCGCCCTGAAGAGCGGGAGTCTCAAGGCCCTGCCCGGTCTGAGCGAGATGGAAGTCTCACGACTGATGCAGGAACGGGCCGAGGCGGATGGACGATACCTCAACTTCATCGGTGCTGGCGCCTACGAACACCATATCCCTTCCGCGGTATGGCAGATTACTACCCGTGGCGAGTTCTACTCCTCCTACACACCTTACCAAGCAGAAGCAAGCCAGGGAACACTGCAGCTGCTCTACGAATACCAGACCATGATGGCCTCCCTGACCGGGATGGATGTGTCTAATGCCAGCATGTATGACGGTGCTTCTGCCCTGGCTGAAGCGGCATTGATGGCGGTACGTTCACACAAGTCCTCTCGCCGCATACTAATACCTACATCCTTGCATCCAATCTACCGGCGGGTAGTTCGTGCCATTGTAAAGAACCAAGGTATCGAGGTGATAGAGGTCCCCTACAACTTAGAGTGTGGTCACACTGTGGTGGAGAGCCTTGCACCCTACGCTGGTCAAGATATTGCTGCCCTAGTCATCCCCCAACCCAATTTCTTTGGTGTACTTGAACCGGTGGACGCCCTGACCGACTGGGCGCATGCCAATAACGCTCTCGCCATTGGGGTGGTTAACCCCATGTCTCTGGCACTACTCACCCCTCCCGGTGAGTGGGGCAGCACCGGCGCAGATGTGGCGGTGGGTGAAGGTCAGCCACTCGGAATCCCACTCTCCAGTGGCGGCCCCTACTTTGGATTTATGGCCTGTAAGCAAGCCCTAGTCCGACAAATGCCAGGACGTATTATTGGGCGCACGACCGACCTGAATGGCAAGCCCGGTTTCGTCCTCACGCTGCAGGCGCGTGAACAACATATCCGTCGTTCAAAGGCCACATCCAATATTTGCACCAACCAGGGTCTGATGGTTACTGCCGCCACCATCTACATGTCCTTGCTAGGACCGGAGGGTCTGAGACGTGTAGCCGCGCAGTCCCACGCCAATACACTATCACTGATCGAGCAGCTAGAAACCTTGAAAGGGGTGAAAAAGATTTTCAGTGGGAACGTGTTCCACGAAGCGGTAGTAACACTACCAACACCGACTGCTGGCGTACTGAAAACGCTTAAGAGTCAAGGAATCTTGGCTGGATTAGATTTAAGTGAACATTACCCAGAACTTGGTAATGCACTACTGGTCTGCGCAACCGAAACAAAAATATCAAGTGACTTGAAGAAGTATGTATCACATCTGGCCCAAATACTAGGTTAACAGGCTGTATCAACGTAATTCTTAACATAGTCTTGATCGATCGTTAATTATTTTGAACTAAGGAGAAAAGCATGGTCACTCTTGCAGGCAACCCCATTAAAGTCGAGGGCTCTTTCCCGAAAGTTGGTGATAAGGCAGCCCCATTCTCACTGGTAGGCAAGGATCTGAAGGATGTGACACTGGCAGACTTTACGAGCAAGAAGAAAGTCTTGAATATTGTGCCAAGCCTGGACACGGCGGTCTGTGCTATCTCAACTCGTAAATTTAATGAGAAGGCCAGCAGCATGGAAAATGCAGTTGTACTAATCATCTCAGCCGACCTGCCATTCGCAATGGGCCGATTCTGCGATGCGGAAGGATTAGATAAGGTGGTGACACTCTCGACCATGAGAGGCGGTGAGTTCATGAAGAATTACGGCGTCGCGATCACCGACGGTCCATTATCCGGTGTCGCCGCGCGTGCAGTGGTGGTTCTGGACGAGAACAACACCGTGATCCATGCCGAACTGGTACCGGAAATAAAAGACGAACCCAATTATGATGCGGCCTTGGCTGCATTGAAATAAACTTTATCAATACTTAACCGCAAAGGCGCGGATCTAACCATGCTGATATTCGAACACTCACGCCCCGGGCGGCGCAACTACTCACAAGCTCCGACCATTGCTGCGGAAGTTAAAAACATTCCAGCGAAGATGCTGCGAAAAACACCACCCCTGTTGCCGGAAGTCTCTGAAATGGATACGGTTCGCCATTTTACCCGGCTGTCACAATTGAATTTCTCAATCGACACGCACTTCTACCCACTGGGTTCTTGCACCATGAAATACAACCCACGTGTGTGTAACTCGCTGGCCATGCTGCCTCAATTTCTGGCACGCCACCCCCTCGCTCCGGAAGATACCGGACAAGGTTTTCTGGCGTGTATGTACGAGTTGCAGGAAATCCTCAAGGATGTAACTGGTATGTCTGGAGTGAGCCTCACGCCCATGGCCGGGGCACAAGGAGAGCTGGTCGGGGTGGCGATGATTCGTGCCTACCATGAATCTCGTGGAGACTTCGCCCGTACCGAGATTATTGTCCCTGATGCGGCGCACGGTACTAATCCAGCCACGGCGGTGATGTGTGGTTACACCGTGGTAGAGATCCCCACCGGCAAGGAGGGTGATGTTGACATGGAAGCTCTGAAGGCCGCGGTGGGGCCAAAAACAGCCGGATTAATGCTTACCAACCCATCCACGCTCGGCATATTTGAGAAGAACATTGCCGAGATGAGCAAGATCGTTCACCAGGCCGGCGGATTACTTTACTATGATGGCGCAAACCTGAATGCAATTCTTGGTAAGGTAAAACCGGGGGATATGGGATTTGATGTGATTCATATCAATCTGCATAAAACCTTCTCAACCCCCCACGGCGGCGGCGGGCCAGGATCTGCCCCGATCGGTGTTGCCGACCGTTTATTACCCTTCATGCCGGTGCCGATTGTGACGCTTGAAGAGGGAAAGTATCGCTGGTTGACGGAGAAAGAGATCCCCCTGTCCATTGGCAGACTTTCAGCTCATATGGGCAATGCCGGTGTACTGCTGAGGGCTTATATTTATATCCGTCTGCTCGGTGCTGAGGGGATGTATCGAGTGTCTGAGTTTGCAACCCTTAATGCAAATTATTTAATGGCCGAATTGAGCAAGGCTGGATTTGAAATTGCCTATCCAACTCGTCGCGCCAGTCATGAATTCATCGTTACACTTAAAGACCTCAAGGATAAGACTGGCGTGACGGCGATGAATGTAGCCAAACGTCTCTTAGACAAGGGCTATCATGCCCCCACCACCTACTTCCCGATGCTGGTACCAGAATGCCTGCTGATCGAGCCAGCTGAGACTGAGTCTAAACAGACCCTTGATGCCTTTATCTCATCCATGAAGGAGATCCTGGCAGAGGCGCATACTGATCCAGAGATGCTTAAAGCTGCACCGCATAACACACCCGTCCGTAAACTGGATGACGTGAAGGCTGCACGGGAACCGGACTTAACTTGGACGCAGTCACCCTGATACCGCGAGCGGTGTCTCTTGCTCACAAGATCAACCGTGATACTTGTAGCGGTTAGACACACCTGAAATTGGTTGTTTAATTCATGTAAGATCGCGGCCGATTGTTAGCTTGGGGTTCTCGCTGAAACGCTGCCGGTTATAGAGAGTCCATCGTGGGTCGACGTCCAGTTTCACGAATTAGCGGACCGCATTAAACTGTCAGAAAATTCATGTGCAGAGTTCATTCACTGGACTTTCAATCTGATTGCATAACAAAAAATTAAATCAAATTCCCACAGCCTGCTGACGACTCATTCCTCTTGAGCCGGAATTGGGTTGTGATACCACTGCTCTCATTTAAACTCTTAGTTGCACACCTACAAATATGCATACACTCATCTGCGGTTCGATTGCCTACGACACCATCATGGTGTTTAACGACCACTTCAAGAATCATATTCTTCCGGAGAAGATTCATATTCTGAATGTTGCCTTTCTGGTTCCTGATATGCGCCGAGAGTTTGGCGGCTGTGCCGGCAATATTGCCTACAATCTACAAATGATAGGGGGCTCGCCCCTGATCATGGCTACAGTGGGAGATGACTATCAGCCCTATGATTATCGGCTTCAGAAACTGAATCTAGCACAGACTCACATCCGTCCCGTGAGTGACACGTTCACCGCGCAGGCATTCATCACCACGGATCTGGCTGACAATCAGATCACTGCATTCCACCCAGGCGCAATGAATTTCTCCCATCATAATCACGTAACCGATGCCAAGGATGTCAGTCTCGGCATCCTCGCTCCGGATGGGCGTGATGGTATGGTACAACACGCGCAGGAATTCCATGAGGCCGGCATTCCATTCCTGTTCGACCCGGGGCAAGGGCTGCCGATGTACAACGGTGAGGAACTGCTCGATTTTATCGACAAGGCCGATTACATTGCGGTCAATGACTACGAGGGTCAACTACTGCAAGAGCGTACCGGCCAGACTCTGGAAGCCCTGGCTAAACTAGTTAAGGGGCTCGTGGTTACAAGAGGGGCAGAAGGGTCTATTATTTATGCTAATGGACAGCAAATTGAAATTCCCTGCGTCAAGCCTGAGGAGATGCTCGACCCGACAGGTTGTGGTGACGCGTATCGTGCCGGGTTGCTATACGGCATCGCAAATAACATGGACTGGCAAACGACCGGTTCACTCGGATCGCTCATGGGCGCCCTGAAAATAGCAAAACGAGGCGGGCAGAATCACAGTTTCAGCCGGGATGAAATCGGCCAGCGCTATTTTGAGGCTTTTGGTAATCGGATTCTCTAAGGAGACATCATGAAAAATATCCTGACGACAGCATTGGTCAGCCTATCCATCGTCATTTTGAGCGGCTGCGCAACCGGCTTGGGGGGTGGCACTTATTCGCGTGATCAAGCCCGGCAAGAACAGACCGTTCGAACCGGCATAGTGGAGAGTGTGCGTGAGGTGCAGATCGAGGGCACTCGTAGCATGGCCGGTGCAGTTGCAGGCGGAGTAGCCGGTGGTATCGGGGGGAGTTATATGGGAGATGGCACGCTCGGCGCACTTGGCGCTGTACTCGGCGCTGTCGGAGGAGGACTGTTGGGGCAAGCAGTCGAGGAGGGGGTAACTCGCAGGAAAGGGGTAGAGATCACTGTTAAACTCGATAATGGATCGCTAGTCGCGATCACCCAAGAAGCTGAAGCAAATGAAACGTTCAAGCCCGGTGAACGGGTCCGCATCCTATCGGGAGGCGGAGCCTCACGGGTAACCCATTAGGGAAATCTTAAGACTGTTCGTATTGATGCAATAATGGAAGTATGAATAATACTCCCAGCCTCCTGATACGAACCCTCCGCGCAACTCGATTATTTCTGCATGTCCTTTCCGGACTTGTTCAGTCCGCCGTATATCCACACCTCAGTCAACCCGTGCAAAAGAGAATGGCCCAGAAATGGTCATCCGGTCTGCTTGCGATACTCTGTATCCGATTACGCTGTGGTGGCGTGCCGCCACCCATCTCGATCCTGCGAGTGATGCTAGCGGCCAATCATGTCTCATGGCTCGATGTATATGCGCTCATCTCTGTATGCCCCGCTCGTTTTGTCGCCAAGTCTGAAATCCGCAATTGGCCTCTACTTGGGTGGTTGAGTCAGAATGCGGGCACGTTATTCATTGAGCGCACAAAGCGCAGCGACACTGCTCGTATCAATCAAGATATCAATAACGCCCTGACTATTGGGGATCGAGTTGCAGTATTCCCGGAGGGCACCACCAGCGACGGTACCGTATTGCGGCATTTTCATGCTTCATTATTACAACCGGCAGTGATTGACGAGACTTGGTTATACCCGGTCGCGGTCCGTTATCATGATTCGACAGGACAGATCAGTCAGGCGGCTGCCTACGTTGAGGTCTCACTGTTGGGCTCGCTTCAACAAATATTACGACAGCCTTGGATTGAAGTGGAACTAATCTTTTCCGATCCGATCAATAGCATCGGGAAAAACCGACGAGAACTGGCCCGTTTTGCCGAACATGCTATCGCCACCGCGTTATCCCTGCCGGTGCCTCACAAGCTACCTGGAAAACTTCCCGGTCTTCCAGCCGAACAGCTGTAAGACTTCCTCCCCACAGGCACCCTGTATCTAGAGCAATCAGGTTATCCCTTATCTGCAAACCCAATGCCGACCAGTGGCCACAAATGATCGTAACATCCTGACTTGCGCGGTGCGGCATCTCAAACCATGGAAGATAGCCGGTCGGAATATCCTGCAGCTGACCCTTGAATGCAAAGTTCATTCTCCCGTCAGAGCTAGATACACGCATACGAGTCATGGCATTGGTAACTACCCGCAAGCGATCATATCCGGTCAGACTGTCGTCCCAATAATCAGGCTGATTGCCATACATATGTGAGAGAAACTGATGAAATTGACTGCCACGTAGCGCTGACTCCACCTCCTCAGCAAGCATTACGGCCTGAGTCACACTCCATAATGGGAGCAAACCAGCATGCACCATGACAGAGTTACCTTCCACATACATCAGCCTCTGTTGCCGTAACCAGTCGAGCAGATCATCCCGGTCGGGGGCATCCAATATATCCTGGAACGTGTCGCTACCAAGCTGTTTGGTATGACCTCCCGCAACCATGAGCAGATGTAAGTCGTGATTTCCCAACACCATGACAACCGAATCGCCCAATGATTTGATGAAACGCAACAGAGTCAGAGATTCCGGTCCACGATTGACGACATCTCCCACCAACCACAGCCTATCTGCCACAGCATCAAAAGCAATCTGGTCAAGAAGCTGTCTGAACTCTTTATAACAACCCTGCAAGTCACCGATTGCGTAAGTAGCCATATGGGGAATAAAAGAGGACCACGACTTACAAAAAATAAAGGGCGGCTCTGGGCCGCCCCTATATTAACCTAACTGTCACCACAAATTACTTCGCCTGACTCACCATAAAATCTACCACCGACTTGACATCATCATCGGACAGGCTTGCATTGCCACCCTTAGCAGGCATCGCATTCTTGCCTTTGATCGCGCTGGCATAGAGCGTTCCATTGCCATTCTTGATACGCGGAGCCCATGCTGCCTTGTCACCTTGTTTGGGTGCACCCGCTGCACCGCTCATGTGACACGCAGCACAACTGGCATTATAGATTCCCTGGATCTTGTCTGCGCCACTAGCAGCAACTGGGATAGACGCGGTTTGAATAATTCCCGCTCCCGAGCTCATACCAGCCGGCGGCAAATCGCTCGCCATCACCAACTCACCGACCGGCTTCAACCGTTTGGCTACCGACTCATCGGTCAAGGCGGAGTCATTTTTACCCACCGAAATGCCGCCAGTAGCATACTGTGCCAGCATCACGACAATCGCGATTGGAAACACAATAGCAAGCAGTAGAACTGTGATTAATTGTTTTGGCGTCTTAATGCCGCCAGAATCTTCTTCAGTATTGCTCACCATATCTCCCCATAAAAAAACGATTAATTGTATATCTTCAGGTTCTCTGATGCAAAAATAAGCACCCAACTGCGTTGGACGAATGCCCCAAAAAAAGCTATCCTAGCGCCCGTTGCAGTGTCAGTCTCCCTAACTTAAGTCTGGCCCTACTTCATTTGCGCCCATAGCTCAGCTGGATAGAGTACCGCCCTCCGAAGGCGGGGGTCACACGTTCGAATCGTGTTGGGCGCGCCAAAGCTCTGACCGGTTATTACTCCGGACCTTCATGGGCCCCTCGCCAGACACCCCTCTTA
>SESD01000708.1_pt1 | contig 20173 bp, 19 predicted proteins | sample 3171411 | NCBI WGS metagenome assembly SESD01 (sample SAMN06051880, study PRJNA518727) | freshwater metagenome | biome: subpolar coniferous forest; feature: holomictic lake; material: water; isolation source: holomictic Lake 442, 16.5 m depth | place: Canada: near Kenora, Ontario | collected...
CGTGGTCGAAAGCTACGATTTCGACGCCTGGGGGCGGTTGCTTTCTGTCATAGACGGCAGCGGGAATGCGCTGGGGTCTTCTGCAATCGGGAATCGCTACCTGTTCCATGGCCGCGAGTTCTCGTGGACAACCGGGCTCTACTATTTCCGGGCGCGTTGGTATGACCCGGTCACGGGCCGCTGGCTCTCACCTGATCCTATTGGCATCAACAAACACCCCACATCCCACCCGACCCAGAACCCCACATGAACATCGACAACCTCCTCGCCACCCTGAACGAAACCGCGCTGCGCGAGCACCTGGTCACGCACTGGGAAGCCGCGCTGTCGCAGCTGCCGCCGGACCGTCCCGATTTCCTGCGGCACGAGTCCATCCGCGCCGCATGGGAATACGGTTCGCACCCCCTGCCCCTTCCTGCTGACGTGCTGCGCATGGCCGACCGGATGGCCGCTGATCCGCCCCTGCGGCACCTGGCATGGTATGCCTACTGGCGCATCTTCGAGGCGCCGCGCGACAAGCTGCAGTTGCCGGAGGCGGTCACGCGCGACACCTGCCGCCAGGTCTCCGGGTTTCTCCTGAACTATCCGCGCGGCCACAGCGGCCGGCAGTGGCCCGCATCCATACTCGACTTGTCCACCCGCCTGGTGTATTTATATTTCAATCAACTTCGGTTAAGGAGACTCCCATGTCATTGATGCAGAACACCCCGGTTGTCAAACTCGGACTCGTCGGCGTCAGCCGCAACTGCTTCCCGGCGGAACTCACCCGCGCCCGCATGGCCAAGGTGGTGCAGGCCTGCAAGAAGGGCAAGGTCGAGATCATCCCCTGCGAAACCATCGTCGAAACCGAGAAGGACGCGCTCCAGGTGCTGGCCGAACTGCGCGCCAAGCAAGTCAACGCGCTCGCCATCTATCTCGGAAATTTCGGCCCGGAGGGGTCGATGACCATCCTGGCAAAGGAATTCGGCGGGCCGTTCATGCTCTGCGCCGCGGCCGAGGAGAGCGCCAACTCCCTGATCGACGGCCGGGGCGACGCCTACTGCGGCATGCTCAACGCCTCGCTGAACTGCGGCCTGCGCCGCCTGACCGCGCACATCCCCGATGTCCCGGTCGGCAACCCCGACCAGGTGGCCGGTATGCTCGCGCACTTCACCCGCGTGGCGCGCGTCGTGATCGGCGTAAAGAACCTGAAGGCCATCGCCTTTGGCCCGCGGCCGGAGGATTTCTACGCCTGCAACGCGCCGATCCAGCCGCTGTATGACCTCGGCGTGGAGGTGATGGAAAACTCCGAGCTCGACATGCTGCAGGTCTTCCAGCAGGCCGCCTCGAAAAAAAAGCGCATCGAGGAGACCATGTCCGAGATCACGCGCGAGGTCGGCGCCAAGTCCTTCAAGAATCCGCTCAAGCTGCAGCAGCTGGCCCAGTTCGAGGTGGCGCTGACCGACTTTGTCGCGGAGAACCTCGGCTCGCGCAAATTTGTCGTGCTGGCGGATAAGTGCTGGCCGGCGTTCGAAAAGTCCTTCGGCTTTGTGCCGTGCTACATCAACAGCCGCCTCACGGCCAAGGGGATCCCGGTCGCCTGCGAGGTGGACATCTACGGCGCCGTGTCGGAATACATGGCGCAGTGCGCCTCCCTCCTCCCGGTCACGCTGCTCGACGTGAACAACACGGTGCCGGACGACCTGAAGATCGCCGACCTGAAAGGCGCCACCCGCGAAGATCTGTTCATGGGGTTCCACTGCGGCAACACATCCAAGTGCAACCTCTGCGACGGGTGTCGCCTCAAGTACCAGCTCATCATGCACCGCCTGATGGAGCCGGGCAAGGAGCCGGACATCACCTGGGGCACACTGGAAGGAACGCTCAAGCCGGGCGACGCCATGGTCTTCCGCCTGCAGGCGAACGGCGACAACCATTTGCAGGCCTACATGGCCGAAGGGCAGATCCTCGACGCAGACCCGCGCTCGTTCGGCGGCATCGGCATTTTCGGCCTGCCGAACTTCGCCCGCTTCTACCGCCACGTGCTGATCGGCAAGCAGTTCCCGCACCACACCGCCGTGGCCTGGGCTCACGCGGGCCGCGTGCTGTTTGACGCGCTCCTGCTGCTGGGCGTGAAGGACATCTCCGTGCCGCGCCTGCCGGGCAACCTCTACCCGTCGGAAAATCCGTTCGGCACATAAAATCCGGCGCATAAAATCCGCGGGCGCGTCTTGCAAACCCGCGGATTTCATCTGCTAACCTGCTGCATGGCACGAGTGGCGACAGTCTCATACTTCCGAAAGTATGAGACTGGCAGACCCTGGCACCGCAATTCCACCGGGTCCTGTTCGTGCCCGTCAAGCCAAAAGGCAATGTTCATGGCCGCCTCCGGCCTGCACTCCCCAGGTGCAATCGCAACTGGTAGTCGGTTATAGTCACAGCATGGCTATTGTTTCCAGCCCAAACCCGCCGCTCTTCGACCTGGCCCAACCGCCCCTGGCTGAAGCCTTCGCCGTGGTTCGCGCCCTGCATGGTGCCGGACACCAGGCGCTGTTTGCCGGCGGCTGCGTGCGCGATGCGCTGCTGGGACGCGCCGTCAAGGACATCGACATTGCCACCCGCGCCACGCCGGAGGAGGTCGAGCGCCTCTTTCCCGGCGCGACGGTCGCCGTGGGCAAAGCCTTCGGCGTGATCGTGGTGCTGCGCGGCACACAATCTTTTGAAGTCGCCACCTTCCGCGCAGACGGCAACTATACCGATGGCCGCCGCCCGGATGACATCCGCTTTACCGACGCTGCCGAAGATGCCCGCCGCCGTGATTTCACGATCAACGGGCTCTTCTACGACCCCGTGTCGTCCCAGGTGCTCGACTTCGTCAACGGCCGCGAAGACCTCGCCGCCGGCCTCGTGCGCGCCATTGGCGATCCGGCCGCGCGCTTCCGCGAAGACCACCTGCGCCTGCTGCGCGCGGTGCGGTTCACGGCCGTGCTCGGCTTCCGCCTCGATCCGGCCACCGCCGCGGCCGCACGCGCTGCGGCGCCGCTGCTGGCGGATGTCAGCGCCGAGCGCATCGGCGTGGAGTTCACGCGCATGCTGTGCGAGGCGCGGCGCGCCTCGCAACTGCTGGAAATGCTGGAGAATCTGGGACTGCTGCAGATTTTCCTGCCCGAGGTGGCAGCGATGCAGGGCGTGGAGCAGCCGGCCGCCTACCACCCGGAAGGCGACGTCTGGACCCACACCTGCCTCATGCTGGATGCCATTCCCCTGCCCCGCGACCCGGCCCTTGCCTACGCGGCGCTGCTGCACGACGTCGGCAAGCCGTCCACGCTCGCACGGGGACCGGGCGATGTGCCGCGGTTTCCCAGCCACGCCCCCGTGGGCGCGGAAATGGCGCGGGGCATCCTACAGCGGCTCAAACGCCCGAACGAGCTGATCGACCCCGTCGTCATTGCCGTGGAACGCCACATGACATTCAGCGCCCTGCCGGACATGCGGCCCGCCAAGCTGCGACGATTCCTGGGAGCACCCACCTTCCCCCTGGAACTCGCACTGCACCTGCTCGATGTTGACCAAAGCCACGGCAAACGCGAAATCGCAGAGTTTGCAAAAAACAAACTCGCAGAGTTTGCTTCGGAGACCGTGCTGCCGCAGCCATGGGTCAGGGGGCGCGACCTGCTGGCGCTGGGGCTGCCGCCCGGGCCTGCCGTGGGCCAGTGGGTCACCCGCGCCTACGACGCCCAGCTCGAAGGGCGCTTCCCGGACCGGAACGCGCTGCTGGCGTGGGTGAAGCAGGAGCTGCCGGCCGGAAACTAGTGAAAGGACGCCTGTAAATACAGATGATTTGATGATGTCGAATCCGACCCCGAATGGGTTCCGGTGGACGATGACGGCGACGAGTACGGCGCACGAGGAGAGAATACAAAACAATCGTCTTCCGCGCGCTGAAGGCCCCAAATCTACGGCTAAGAACGACCGGCCTCTTCGCAAACCTGCCTTGATCACAACGCCCGCCTGGCGTCGCGGAACATCTCGCAGGTGCGCATGCACCTTCCTGACCTCATTGAGGGCGTGGCGCAGAATCACGAACCCATTGTGGTCATGCGTTACGGCGCGCCGATGGCCATGATCGTGCCGATCACGCAGGGGCGGAACGAGCAAACGCGCTACCCGTTACGCGGCCAACCCATCGCGATGACGAAAGACTTCGACGCCCCCATGCCTGATCTATGGAGCGCCCTGGGTGTTGCGGAGAAACGAGCCAGGTACGGCAAACGAAAGGCAGCCGTTGACGGGTCCGGCCATCCAACGTAGTATGTATTCATTGCGACTGGATCGCAAGACAGACGTCATCCTCCGCGAATTACGAGGCGATGCGTGATCACCGCCATCGACACCAGCGTGTTGATCGATGTGTTCGGCAACGACCCTTCGTTCGGGCGCTCGTCGGCGGACGCGATGCGTGAATGCCTGCGCACCGGCACGTTGATCGCATGTGACATCGTCTGGGCCGAGACACGGGGCATTTTCCCTGACGCCTCATGGCCGATTTCATGATTAACGCACATGCACTGCGGCAAGCGGATCAATTGCTCACGCGCGACCGCGGATACTATCGCACCTGTTTTACAGGGCTGAAAATCGTCAACCTGGGCTCGCTCAGCTAAATTCATAATCATGCAGCTTACCATCCAATCCGGCCGCCCGCTCCGCGGCGAAGTCGTTTTGCCGGGCGACAAGTCGCTCTCGCACCGGGCCGCTCTCTTTGCCGCCCTGGCCGGGGGCGAGAGCGTCGTGGACCGCTTTCTCGTCTCCGGCGTCACGCGCGCCATGCTGGATGCGCTGACCGCGCTGGGCGTGGCGTGGCAGGTGAAGGAGCAGCGCCTCACGGTCTGCGGCACCGGCCTCAACGGCCTGCGCACCCCCGCCGCGCCCATCGACTGCCGCAACTCCGCCACCACGATCCGCCTGCTCGCCGGCGCCGTGGCCGCCGCCGGCCTCGACGCCACGCTCGACGGGTCTGCCGGGCTCCGCCGCCGCCCCATGAACCGCATCGCAGAACCGCTGCGCCGGATGGGCGTCGAGCTTTCCACGGCTGCCCATGCGGGCGCTCCCTTGCACCTGCACGGCCGCCTCCCGGATCAGCCCCTCCGCGCCATGGACTACACCCTGCCGGTCGCCAGCGCACAGGTGAAGTCCTGCCTGCTCCTGGCCGCACTCGGCGCAGATGCCCCGGTGACCATCCGGGAGCCGGGCCCGTCCCGCGACCACACCGAGCGCATGCTGCGCGCCATGGGCGTGCGCGTGGAAGCATCTCCGCAACATGCCGTGACCCTCCACCCGCCGACCGCACCGCTCCAGCCGCTGCGCCTGCAGCTGGCCGGCGACATCTCGGCCGCCGCCTTCCTGATCGTGGCCGCGCTGATCACGCCCGGATCGGAGATCCTGATCCGCGACGTCGGCCTGAACCCGACCCGCACCGGCATTCTCGATGCGCTGCGCGCCATGGGCGCCGACATCTGCGAAAGCAACCTGCGCGAATGGTCCGGCGAGCCCGTGGGCGACCTGACTGTGCGCCACAGCCCGCTCCACGCCACAGCCGTATCCGGCGACCTGGTCGTACGCATGATCGACGAGTTTCCCGTGTTTGCCGTGGCCGCCGCGCTGGCCGACGGTACCACCGAGGTGCGCGAGGCTTCCGAGCTGCGCCACAAAGAGAGCGACCGCATCAGCGCCGTGGCCCATGAACTCCGCGCCATCGGCGTGGCCATCGAGCCGCTGCCCGACGGCTTCCGCATCACCGGCGGCAGCGTGGCAGGTGGCGTGGTGAACCCGCATGGCGACCACCGCATCGCCATGTCGTGCGCCGTGGCCGGGCTGGTGGCCGGGCAGCCGGTGGTGATTCCCGGCGCCGAGATCATGAACGAATCGTTCCCCGCATTTTGCGAAACCCTGACGGCTTTAGGGGCACGTGTAATGCAGAATTCAGGAGTCAGGAGTCAGTAGTCAGAAGTCAGAAGTCATGTATGTTGGAGCATTCCAGTGGAAGGACACAGAGGCCACAGAGAAAGAAAGAGAGCACAGAGATCCATTCATGCTGCCGCAGCCGACGCAACCTTCAGCCTTCAGCCTTCAGCCTTGCTCTGTGGTCTCTGTTTTCTCTGTGCTCTCGGTGTGCTAGAGTTGTGCAATGGTTGGGTTGCGGGCTGACGCCCGCCTGATGTCAGTACGTACGAACAATATGTGTCAAACGGAAGTCAGGACGAGACACCTCGTTTCAACAACCAAGGACCATCCACATGAGCCTCCGTTTCCTCACCGCCGGCGAATCGCACGGACCCGCACTGACGGCCATTCTGGAAGGGCTGCCGGCGGGGCTGCCGGTCACGCCGGCATTGATCGCCGCTGATCTTGGCCGGCGCCAGCGCGGTGCCGGTGCCGGCGTCCGCATGGCCATTGAGCAGGACGCGGCGCAGATCCTCGGCGGCGTGATGGAGGGGCGCACCACCGGCGCGCCGGTCTCGCTCCTGATTCCCAACAAGGACCACGCCAACTGGCAGGGAAAAGCCATTCCGCCGTTCACCATCCCCCGCCCCGGGCATGCCGATCTTTCCGCCGCCGTGAAGTACGGCTACGATGACCTGCGCCTCGCGCTGGAGCGTGCTTCGGCGCGCGAAACCGCGGCGCGCGTGGCCGTGGGCGCGCTCTGTCGCGCCTATCTGAGAACCTTCGGCATCGAAGTCGGCGGCTGGGTGACAGCCATCGGCGGCGTGACCGCAGACACGCGGCGCATGCTCCTGGAGAAGTGCATGGAGGCGGCGCGCGCCTCGGATGTGAACTGCCCCGACCCGGACGCGGCCGCCGCCATGCGCGCGGCGATCAACACGGCAGCCGAGCAGGGCGAAACTTTGGGCGGCGTGGTGGAGGTGGCCGCCACCGGCGTGCCGGTCGGGCTTGGCTCGCATGTGCACTGGGACCGCAAGCTCACCACGCGGCTCGGGGCGGCACTCATGGGCATTCCCGCCACCAAGGGCGTAGAGATCGGCGAAGCCTTTGCCAACACCGCGCTGTGCGGCTCGCAGGTGCAGGACCCCATCCGCCTGGAAGGCGACCGCCTGGTGCGCACCACCAACCGCTGCGGCGGCGTGGAGGGGGGCATTTCCAACGGCCAGCCGATCATCGTGCGGATTGCCATGAAGCCGATCCCGACCACGCGAAAGTCGCAATCCTCGGTTGACCTGGTGAGCGGCAGCGAAGTCGGGACCCGCTACGAGCGGTCGGATGTCTGCCCGGTGCCGCGCGCCGTGCCCGTGGCGGAGGCCATGGTGGCCTTCGTGCTGGCCGACGCGCTCCTGGAGAAGCTCGGAGGCGACAGCCTGGCCGAGCAGCTGCCGCGATTTGAGCAGCTGCGCAAGGCGGAGCGAAACGGGCTCAGCCTCACCGGTCAGCCGCACATCTTCTGGCCCTAGGAGACTGTCGGATTTAGTTTTACGGAGGCACAAATCGTCTGCCGACCAGGCTGCTAGCGGCTGCCGGGCAGCTCGGCGATGACCGTGCCCTGAAAATTTCCGGGGAGGCGGCAGACGCCGGCATCCCAGTCCAGCCAGGGCGCGCCGTTGACGGTCACGCTCTTGGGCTTGCCCGTGAACGGCCAGTGCAGCACCACGCCCTTGGGCGCATTGATCTTGCTGCGCTGCTCCACGCGGAGCTTGCCGTCCTGCACCACGGCGAGCAGGTTGACGGTGCCGAAGTAGGTGGGCATGTTCTCCAGCCGCACGCCGGCGCCCTCTGTCACCCACGACTCCGGCGCGCCGGCCAGGAGATAGAGGCGGTCGCCGCGCTCCACGAGCAGCAGGTTCCGGATGGCGGTGACCAGGTCGGCGCCGACCCACGTGTGGGGCATGTCGCCGATGTACTGCGCCAGGCGCGGCTTGCTCAGCACCACCTCGGCCAGGTGGTTCCACGCCGGCGGGTGGCGGCCGGCCATGAACTGCTGCAGCAGGGTCAGGGCGCGCGCCTTGGCGTTCAGCTGCACCAGCGAATTGAGATTGCGCGCCTCGTACGGCGTGTAGACGCCATCCCACCCCGGCTTGCTGCGTGAAATGATCTCTTCATAGTACTGCTCGTAGGTCGCATCCAGCGTTGGCTGCGGCAGCAGGTCCTGCTCTTCGCACGGGTAGAAGGCGACGCTGGTGGAGGTCGGGTCGCGGTCGCCGCGCTCGGCGCACCCGGGGATGAAGTTGATGGCCTTCTCCTGGATGGTCTGGTTGATCGAGGTCTGCACCGACGCCCGCAGCGCCGTGTACTGGCTGGCCGCCCACTCCGCCACGTCGCGTTTGCCCAGCTCCAGGGAGGCGGCGCGGCCGTCCTTCCACCCCTTCAGCGCGAACAGGTTGTCCCAGTAGCTGTGGACAGGCGTGGCGTATCCCTCGTGGCTGATCGAGGCCGGGAGCAGGCCGATGAACCGCGCGCGGGCCGGGTCGTCGGCCAGGTATTCCGGCCGCAGGGTGCGGTTGCGCAGGCGCTCCAGGCATTTCATCACGCGCAGCAGGGTGTCGTAGTGCCGCTGCAGGAACGCGCGGTCGCGGGTGAAGCGGTAGTACTCCATGACGGCAAAGATGTACTCGCCCTGGCTGTCGAACTCGTTGTTGCTGCCGATCCCCGTGTAGGGGGATCCGTCGTTGTCCAGGATCGGTGGCACAAGGCCATCGGAGCCGATGCGCGCCGCGTACCACTCGATAAAGTCGCGTGCCGCCTCGCTCTGCCCCATGCGCAGCAGGGCGCCGCAGATGAGCGCGCCGTCGCGCATCCAGACGCGCTTGTAGTTGCGCGGGCCCGGGTTCAGGGCCGGCCCGTCGCTGTTGATCAGGATGCAGCCGACCTGCGTGAAGAGCAGGTTCACCATGTCGCGGTCCGGCAGTTCCACGGTCACGCGGCCCAGGCGGGCCAGCCATTCGCGCCGGCGCTGCTCGCGCAGGCCATCGAACGACTCGGCCGGATCGAGGGGCTCCGCCGTCTGGCGATGGAGGTACTGCGTAAGCCCGGACAGGGTTTCGTGCAGCGGCATGGCCAGCAGGATTTTCCGCTGGCCGCCAGGCGGGATCTCCAGGCGGTAGCTGAGGGCGCCGGAGAGATAGTCGCCGCGGTTGGTCACCGCCTGCGCCGGAGGGAGAACCCCCAGCCGGATGTATTCGCCGATGTCCCCCTCGTTGAACGGACAGACGCCAAAGGCGTCGGGCCGCGTGAGCGCGTCGTACTGGTCATGGCCGTTTACGCGGATAATCATGCCGGCGGCGTTGGTCACGCTCTCCATTTCGCGGATCGGCGACAGCCCGCCGTGCTGCCATGCCGGGTTGATTTGGATGGGGCGGATCGCCAGCAGAAAATCGCCGGAGAGCACGTGGTCGGCGGCATTGGTGATCGTGTAGCAGGCGATGTTGACCGAGTTGGTCACGGTTCCCTGGATCAGGCTCTCCACGGTCAGCGTCAGCTCCGGCAGGCGCCAGGTGACGGACGGCATCGGCAGAAAGCTCTCCTCCAGTTCCTGCGTGACGCTGAGGGCATCGGCCGGCGTCAGCACCCTGCCGTTGACACGGATGAACGGCATGACCGTGTTGCCGCGGGACACCGGCTCGATCATGCCGTATTCATCCATCAGGCTTTCCTGCGTATCTCCGGGGAGGCCGACCACAGTCCAGTAGGTCTGCCGCCGGTGCAGCGTGTCCGGGTAGAGCCCGGCCTGCGCACGGGCGGCCGCTCGATGGTAGCGCATCAGGGGGGTGGCTTCCTGCGTGGGGCGCAGCAGGGTGATTTCGCGCACGGCCAGGCGCACGCCGGGCAGCGGTGCCGCCAGGGTCACGCGCACGTAGCGCGCGTTCATGCAGGCATCCGGCAGCGTCTCAAAGGCGCCGACCCCCTCGCGCGCGGCACCGACCTCGTTCCAGACTTTCTGGTCGGCCGAAACGGCCAGGTACGCCTGCACCGGCGGCACATCGCCCCACCCCACGCGCACGCCCGCCAGCGGCAGGTTGCGGCGCAGGTCCAGAATGATGCTCTGCGACTGCCCGCCGCCATCCAGCCAGGCCCGGTCCCAATCGCCGTTCCGGAACCAGAGGCCCGGGCAGTCCGGGTTGTCGACCAGCGGGGCATCCGCCACCTCGTGCAGGTTGACCTCCCACAGCGAATAGCCCCAGGCCGTCGCACGCATCTGGGCTGCCACCCGGATGTAGCGGGCCGCCACAGGCGCAAAGTAGATCTCCTCGGAACTGCCGCCGCCGTGCGCGGTCGTGTACACCGTGGTCCATTGCGACGTGCGCACCGCAGTCTGGATTTCGTACCCCTTGCCGTAGGCCTCCTCCCAGTGCAGGGTTACGCCGCAGATCGTCGAACAACTCCCCAGGTCGATCTGCAGCCACTGCGTGTCATCGGCCACGCTGCTCCAGCGCGTATCCATCTTGCCGTCGGTCGCCAGGCCGGCGTCGTATTCATCGCCGGCCACGCTCGACGCCGTCACGCGCCAGACGGTCTTGGGCGGCAGCGGCACCGTGGACACCGTGCCGGTTTCCGCCAGCGCCACGCTGGCCAGGCCGCAGGCCGCCGACAGCAGCAGCAACCGCAGCCCCGGAACACACGTGCGCATGTATGAAATTGTTTTCATTTGTAAAGCGAAGTCTAGATTTCCCGTGGCGGGAAATCTATCTTTATTTTGGGCGCGGGGCAGGACCGGGCGCATCTGCGATTTGGCTCGCATGGACGCCGAACCCGGTGGCCCGGGCGCTCCGCGCGCGGGCAGATGCCGGATATGCGCGAGGCCAGTGGCAGCCCGTGCGCGGAGCGCCCGGGCCACCTTTTCACGTAGCCACCGCAGGAAAATCCACCGCGCGTGCCGCATCAAGATTCTAAAATTGCCATATATTCCTAAATGATATATAGTCGCCCCTGTTTTATTACGCGAGAAATAATGAGCGCGAAAAGAACCACCCCCCTGCCGCGGATGTATGACTTCAGCATCCTGCGCGATTTTCGCAAGCGCGAGGGGTGGACCATTGCCAACCTTTCGTCCCGTACCGGGGTTTCGCCGGCGGTCATCTCCAAGCTGGAGCGCAACCAGACGTCCGCCGAGCTGTCCACGCTGTTCAGCCTCAGCCGGGCCTTTGGCATGAACGCCACGGACCTCCTGCTGCTGGCGGAGTCGCGCACCGCCCACCGCGCCGGCGAATCCAGCCACCGCTCCGGCGCGTTCACGTTCCGCGAGATCCACTACGGCAACATCCGCGCGCTGTTGGGCGAGGCCCGGACCGGCGGCCGGGTGTCCAACCCCGAGATTCACCAGGACGACTTGGAGGTCTGCTGGGTCTTGCGCGGGACCATCCGGGTGCGGCTCCCCCATGAGCACCCCACGCTCAAGGCCGGCGAATGCATCCAGTTCGACGCCATTCTCGAGCACACCTATGAAGTCGTCTCCGACTGCCAGATCCTGATCCTGCACCTGAAGAAGGGAAAGAGGTTCTAACATGATCCGAATCCACAAGACCCTCACGCCCTCCGGTCTCCGGAACAAGCTCTCCCGCTTCTGGGAGCTGTCGGGCGCCAAGGTGCAGCTGATCGAGCGTGACTACGACGAGGCCAACGGCGCGCCGGTGTTCACGCGGCAGGGGCGCTACACGTCGCGCGGCTGGACCGAGTGGACGCAGGGGTTTCAGTATGGCGCGGCGCTGATCCAGTACGACGCCACCGGGGAATCCGCCTTCCTGGACCTGGCCCGCGAGAAGACCGTGGGGCGCATGGCCCCGCACCTGACGCACTTCGGCGTGCATGATCACGGCTTTAACAACATCAGCACCTACGGCCACCTCCTGCGGCTGGCCCGGGAAGAGCGCTTCTCTGCCGCGCCATGGGAGACGGCCTACTACGAACTGGCGCTGAAGGTCTCGGGCGCGGTCCAGGCGCGCCGCTGGACCCCGCTGCGGGAGGGCGGCTACATCTACTCCTTCAACGGCCCGCACTCGCTGTTTGCCGACACCATCCGCTCCCTGCGCGCCCTGGCCGTGAGCCACAGGCTGGGGCACGCCCTGATGGAGGAAAACGACCGGAAGGTTTCGCTTCTGGATCGCCTGGTGCAGCATGCCGGGACCACCGCGCGCCACATCGTCTTCTACGGCGAGGGGCGCGACGCCTACGATGTCCGCGGCCGCGTGGCGCACGAGGCCATATTCAACCTGAACGACGGCGCCTTCCGCTGCCCCAGCTCCCAGCAAGGGTACTCGCCCTTCTCAACCTGGACGCGCGGACTGGCCTGGATTCTCTGCGGCTATGCCGAGCAGCTGGAGTTCCTGGCCACCTGCCGCCCGGACGAGCTGAAGCCCCTGGGCGGCCGCAAGGCCGTCGAGGCGATGTTCCTGAAGGCAGCCTGCGCCACCGCGGATTTCTACATTGAAAACACCCCGCAGGATGGCATCCCCTACTGGGACACCGGCGCACCCGGGCTTTGCCGCCTGGGCCGTTACCTGGACCGCCCCGCTGACCCCTTCAACGACCATGAGCCCGTGGACAGCTCCGCCGCCGCCATTGCCGCACAGGGGCTCCTGCGCCTGGGGCACTACCTGCTGCCCTCTGGCCACCCTTCGGCGAAATGCTACTGGCAGGCCGGACTGACCGTGCTCGACACGCTGCTCGACGAACCGTATCTCAGCAAAGCCGGCAGGCACCAGGGGCTGATCCTGCATTCGGTCTATCACCGGCCCAACGGATGGGATGCCATCCCCCGCGGCCGCAAGGTCCCCTGCGGCGAATCCTGCATGTGGGGCGACTACCATGCGCGCGAAGCCGCGCTCTACGTGCAGCGGATGCTTGACGGAAAACCCTATCTGACCTTCTTCTGAACCGCGCAGCAGGAGCCACGCCATGATCATCGCAGACTTGAACACGACCGAAGGACGGCGCTATCCGGCCCGCCGCCGCACGCAGAACCTCGTGGGCGGCCTGTCGCCCGTCCAGGCCACGAACTTCGCCGTCGGGTTTGTTACGCTCGACCCCGATGGCGGCCAGGTGCCGTGGCACAACCAGATCCAGGAGGAGGTCTACTTCATTCTCGAGGGGCGGGCCGAGATGTGCCTCGGGGCGGAGCGCCAGGTCCTGACATCCGGCCAGGCGGCCTACATTCCGGGCGGAGTTTTTCACCAGGTCACCAACCTCGGGTCCACGCCGCTGAAGATGATGTACATCTACGGCCCGGCCGGCGACGTGGCCCACTGGAAGCAGGAGCTGGCCGGAACCCTGCCGCGGGCCGGCGTGGAAGCGCCGCCCCTGCCGGCCGGCGCCCGGCCACAGTGCACGGAAAAGCCGGCTTCGTGAACGATTCACGGGGGACGGACGGAGAGACCATCGCGACGGATCAACAACGGAGGACAGCATGAGCGGAATCAAGACACATCGGGTCGGCATCATCATGAACGGGGTGACCGGGCGCATGGGCACCAACCAGCACCTGCTGCGCTCGATCTGCGCGATCATCCGGCAGGGCGGGGTCAAGCTCAGCGACTCCGAAATCATCATGCCCGACCCGATCCTGGTCGGCCGCAACCCGATCAAGCTGCAGCAGCTCGCCGCGCGGGCCGGCATCACCCGCGTGACCACCAACCTGGACGATGCCCTGGCCGACCCGGCCAACACCATTTACTTCGATGCGCAAACCACGGACCGCCGGGTCGAGGCCGTGAAGGCCGCCATCCGGGCCGGAAAGCACATCTACTGCGAAAAGCCCACGGCCGTGAAAACGGAGGATGCCCATGCCCTCTACGTTCTCGCCCGGAAGGCCGGCGTCAAGAACGGCGTGGTGCAGGACAAGCTGTGGCTGCCGGGCCTCCTGAAGCTCAAGGAGTTCATCCACCGCGGCTTCTTCGGCAAAATTCTCAGCGTGCGCGGCGAATTCGGCTACTGGGTGTTCGAGGGCGACACCATCCCGCTGCAGCGCCCGTCCTGGAACTACCGCCAGGAGGACGGCGGCGGCATGATCATTGACATGCTCTGCCACTGGCGCTATGTGCTCGACAACGTCTTCGGCGCCGTGCAGGCGGTTTCGTGCCGCGGCGCCACGCACATTGAAACGCGCTACGACGAGGCCGGCAAGCCGTACCGCTGCACGGCGGACGATGCCGCCTATGCCACCTTCGAGCTGGCGGGCGGCATCCTGGCCCAGTTCAACTCCTCGTGGTGCACGCGCGTGCGGCGCGACGACCTGCTGACCGTGCAGGTGGACGGCACCCTCGGCTCCGCCGTGGCCGGCCTGCGCGATGTGGTCATCCAGCCCTACGGCGCGACTCCCCGCGCCGTGTGGAACCCGGACATTCCCCAGCCGATCAACTTTCACGACAGCTGGCAGAAGGTCCCGGAGCAGCGCGAGTACGACAACGCCTTCAAGGTGCAGTGGGAGCTCTTCCTGCGCCACGTGGTCGCCAATGAGCCGTTCCCGTGGTCGCTGCTCGAAGGCGCCAAGGGCGTGCAGCTGGCGGAAAAAGGGCTTGAGTCATGGGCCAAGCGGGCCTGGGTCACGCTGCCGGAGCTGAAGTCATGAAAAAAGTCGCACTGGTGACAGGTGGCAGCCGCGGCATCGGCCTTGGCGTGGCGCGGGCGTTGGCCCTGGAGGGGTTTGACCTCGGCATCTGCGGCGTCCGGCCGGAGCCCGCGGCGCAGGATGCTGTGGCGGCGCTGCGGTCAACCGGCCGGGACGTCCGCTATGTCCAGGCCGATGTCAGCATCCCGGCGGATCGCGCGCGCCTGCTGGAGGAGATGCAGCGCCATTTCGGCATGCTGAACGTCCTGGTCAACAACGCCGGCGTGGCGCCCCTGGAGCGGCGCGACATCCTGGAAGCCACGGAGGAGAGCTTCGAACGGCTCATCCGGATCAATCTGCAGGGGCCGTATTTTCTGACCCAGGCGGCGGCCAACTGGATGATCCGGCAGCAGAAGGCGGACCGCGCCTTTGCCGGCTGCATCATCAATATTTCCTCTATCTCCGCCACGGTGGCCTCGGTCAACCGCGGCGATTATTGCATCACCAAGGCGGGCATCAGCATGGCCACCCGGCTGTTCGCCGCGCGCCTCGGCGAATTCAACATCCCGGTCTATGAGATCCGGCCGGGCATCATCCAGACCGACATGACCGCCGCTGTGACCGCCAAGTACGACAAGCTGATCAGCGAGGGGCTCCTGCTCCAGAAGCGCTGGGGCACCCCCGATGACGTGGGCCGGGCCGCAGCCCTGCTGGCGCGCGGGGATCTGCCCTATTCCACCGGGCAGGTCATCATGGTTGATGGCGGCCACGCCGTGCAGCGGCTGTGACGCGGGAAAGCACGCATCAGCTGCCCCGCCCGTGAAACCGGCACCCTTACGGCCGGGGATGGGCCTTGACGCCCAGCGCCGCGAGACGGTCGCGATGGAGGCGCAGCCGCACCAGAAAATCGGCGTAGTTCTTCTTCTCCGCCTCCAGCCAGAGCACTTCAGCGAGGGCACAAATACGGGGAAACCCCATGTACTCAACCCGGTCCATGCCGGCCATATATTCGGTCCAAAGCTGCCCCTGACTCCCCAGAACATGGACGCGATGCTCAGGCTTCATGATCGCCGGGATGGGCTCGTAGGCGTAAACATGGTCCGTCGCGTTCATGCCGCCAATGGCCAGCGGCTCCTCCCTGACCGGGTGGGACTGGTAGTGATCGAAATAAGTCCACTCACAAGGCGCCATGACCACATCATGACGTTGTGCGGCCGCCGCAAGTCCGCCGGACTCCCCGCGCCAGCTCATCACCGCAGCGCCCTCAGCCAGCCCGCCCTCCAGAATCTCGTCCCAGCCGATCAGGCGCCGCCCGGCGGCGCTGATATGAGCATCCATTTGGCGGATAAACCAGCTCTGCAGTTCATCCTCGCTCGTGAGCCCGAGCTCCGCCATCCGCGTTTGCGCACGCGGGCACTCACTCCATTCATTTTTTGGCGCCTCGTCACCGCCAACGTGAATGAAACGTCCCGGAAAAAGGTCCATGACCTCTGAAAGCACATCTTTCATGAAGGAGACGGTGGCGTCCTCGACATTGAGCACGCTCTGGGAGATGCCCCAGTGGCAGCGAACCCGGGTCCGTGCCGTGACGTTCCCCAGCTCAGGATACGCCGTAATGGCCGCCACCATGTGGCCGGGCATGTCAATTTCCGGCACGAGCAGCATGTGGCGGCGCGACGCAAAGGCGACGATCTGCCGGATGTCGTCCTGCGTGTAATACCCGCCATACGGCGTGGCATCGTAGCGGCGCGGGCGCGCCGACTCATGCCCGAGCAGGGTGCACTCCCGCCGCGCACCCACCTGCGTGAGGAGCGGATACTTTTTGATCTCAATCCGCCAGCCCTGATCTTCCGTCAGGTGGAGGTGGCAGATGTTGAGCCGATGAAGCGCGAGGAGATCGATGAACCGGCAGACCTCCGCAACAGAGAAAAAGTGGCGCCCGACATCTAGATGCTGGCCACGCCAGCGAAACCGGGGGCGGTCTTCAATCTCCACGCCGGGCAGCGTCCAGTCGGCCGATTGCCGATCTGTGGCAAAAATGGCGGCAGGCAAAAGCTGTCGCAGGGCCTGAATGCCGCGCGCCAGGCCGCTGGCGTTGTCCGCCTCCAGCCGGGTCCCCAGCTCATTCACCCGGAGATGATAGCGCTCGCCGACAAAGCCGGCCGGATCGGGAACCGGCACCCCGGAGGCCTGGAGATGGATGGCCCCGTGATCACCCGGCACGACCGAAAACGGAAAACCGGTGGCGGGGCGGAGATACTCAGCCAGGAGCTCAGCCACCTCGCCTGCTCCGGCACCGGTCCAGCTGATCACACTCGCCTGGCTCAACGTCATCGAGCCTGAGGTGCGAATCAAAGATTGGGGCTGAGGAATGATTGCAATAGGGATCACCATGGCCTGCCTTTCCTGATTTTCCATTTCGCTTTTCTACAATATCCGCCCGCCGGCATGGCGTCAACGCACTCCTGCGCGGGCTGGTTCGGAGCGAGGCGATCAAGATGCGCTGCGTCTTCGTTTGTCCTCAGGTTCAAGGGCGCTTCCTGAAAGATCAGGATGCAGAATGCAAGCGCTTGCGTCCGGGTGCGCCGGTCAGGCATCATGTCGCTGACGCCCCAACCCGCGCAGGAGCCACGCATGAACTGCCGCCCGCCGCTGACACCCGACTGCATCGTGAAGATGGCCAGCGCCTTTTACGAATCCGCGACATTGTTCGCCGCCATTGAATCCGGCATTTTCGGCTGCCTGCAGGAGAAGGGAGGCGCCACCGCGGAGGAGGCTGCCGCCTGCTGCCAACTGTCGCCCCGCGGCGCACGCCTGCTGCTCGACGCCTGCACCGCGCTGGGGCTCCTGACCAAGGAGGCCGACCGCTATGCCAATTCCGCCGCAGCCGCCCGCACGCTGGTACCGGGCGCGCCGCAGGACCTCACCCGCGCCATCCGCTACAACCGCGATGTGTACCCGGCCTGGGGGCGCCTGCCAGAATTCGTGCGCACCGGACGTCCCGTTGAACCGCCGGCACTGCACCTCGGCGAAGACCCGGAGCGCACGCGCCGGTTCGTCCTCTCCATGCATGGCCGGGCCCTGGGGATTGGGCGCGCCGTGGTGCCGATGCTTGCCCTTTCCGGCTGCCATGCGCTGCTGGACCTCGCCGGCGGCCCCGGCACCTATGCCGTGCTCATGGCGCAGGCAAACCCCGGCCTCCGCTGCACCGTGATGGATCTCCCGCCGGTGGCGCACGTGGCGGCAGAACTGATCGCGCAGGCCGGCATGTCCGACCGCGTGCAGACGCTGCCCGGCGACTACCACACGTCGCCTTTCCCCGGCGGCATGGATGCCGTCACCATTTTTGGCGCGCTGCACCAGGAGTCTCCCGACGCCATCCGCGACATTCTCGCACGTGCCCACGCTGCGCTGCGCCCCGGCGGGCGGATCTACATCCTCGACCTGATGACCGACGCCACGCACACGCAGCCCGTGTTCTCCGCGCTCTTCGCCGTCAACATGGCCCTGACAACCGACAACGGCTGGGTCTTTTCCGACGAGGAGCTCCGCGGCTGGCTCACCGGGGCCGGCTTCACCAACTGCACGATCAACCCCGTCCCGCCACCCATGCCGCACGGATTGGCTTCAGCGAGAAAGCCCCCAATCCTTCCTTGAACTCCGCCACCCACGCGACTACTATGTGACGACTTCTCGCGCTTGTAGCTCAATTGGATAGAGCGTCGGCCTCCGAAGCCGAAGGTTGCTGGTTCAATCCCAGTCAGGCGCACCAGTCAAAACAGCCAAAAATATAGCGATATTGGCCGGTTTTAGACACTTTTTCCCCTCAAGCCATGGCAACCCGTTTCGCCTCTGGCGGTTCATTTACACCCCAAAAGGTGCCAGCTAGTACAACAGAAAACAACAGGCGGGGCAACTTTCGGCCCAGCCTTCGGCCTAGCTTGTATGGCAAGTGCTCCCTACCGGCTTTCCCGGAGGGCCTTGTTCAGCTTTGTCCTGACATTCCTCACCCAACGCAAGGACTGATATGAAGAGCTTCCGCAAAGAACTCTGGTTTAACGTGCCGAACCGGCGAGGGTTCGTTAACATTACCCCGCAGGTCGAGGAATGCCTCCGGGAAAGCGGCATCCACGAGGGGCTGTGCCTCGTCAACGCGATGCACATAACCGCCTCCTGTTTTGTGAACGACGCCGAATCCGGCCTCCACGCCGACTTCGAGAAGTGGCTGGAAAAACTCGCTCCGGAGAAGCCCCATTCCCAATACGCCCACAACGGAGGCGAAGACAACGCCGACGCCCACCTCAAACGCCAGGTCATGGGCCGTGAGGTCGTCGTGGCAATCACGGCCGGCCAACTTGATTTTGGGCCGTGGGAGCAGATCTTCTACGGCGAGTTTGACGGCCGCCGACGCAAGCGTGTGCTGGTGAAGATTATTGGGGAATAACCCGCGGGATCCACCGGCCTACAGCCCGGCAGTACCGCTGGTAGCCCACAGGGCCAAGCTGGCACCCAGGGCGATCCCCAAGGCTCCAACCACGCAGATCAAGACCCATCCACCCGGTGCCCGCCAATCGTCAAAGGAACATACACGGCCACCGTGCTGGGAACCAGCAGGGTAAAGAGGACGTTCTTGAGGACGCCCATCCTTGCCCGCCCGGACGCCTTGGTCTTCTTTCCGCAGCTCCGGGACAGCCATGGCAGCGACAAGAAATACTGCTGCCGGTGTCAAAGAGCACCGCTCCTCTGCGATCGCTTCACTGAATCATTTCTCTTTACACCGCATACCACTTAACCGATTGTATCAACCAGCCATGGCGATGCGTACAAGTAATAAAGTTGACGGCATCGCACACGTTTACCGCAAATATTGGATTGCCGTGGCAGCCCCGTTTATTCTCGTGATGTGCTTCTTTATCTTCATCTACTCCGGCATGCGCATCGCATATATAGAACAGGCGCGAAAATTTGCCCGCTTCACCGCTGTATGCGCCGCCGCCCGGATCAACCCCGGGGATCTCGACTCCATACAAAAACCGAAAGACGCGACCGGCGAGACATACGCACGGCTGCAAAAAACCCTTACGGCATTCCGCGACTCCTCAGAAGAAGGCGTCAGGTATGTTTGGATAATGAGGCGGTCTGCCGCACCCGGGGCAAAACCTTCAGATTACGAATTTGTAGTGGATCAAAGAGCTGCTCGATGATTCCATCAAGAGCTGCTCGATGATTGCAAAGCGCCAGGAAACATCTATAGAACCTTCGTTCCCGGCCGAAAAGATTGAAATGTCCGCCGACCGGCATCTTCTCTCACGGGTTATCGACAATCTTCTATTAAACGCCATCAAGCATTCTAACCCCGGAAACAAGATATCAGTAAAACTTGACGCATCCAGCCCGACCGCCATCAACGTGGCTATCGCAGATGAAGGGCCGGGACATTGATTTCTACTTGATAGGTTGCGCCACGCTGGCGTATTATGACGGGCTTATGGCGCCACTTGCGATTATAGCTTTTGAGCATAGCACACCGATGGTTGGGGCGGAATGTGTCGTGATCCGCCGTTTCAGGAAAGCGTCCCAAACGCGTCCCAACTTGGTAAGCGTGAAGTGCTCAATTTCTGTAAGTGCTTGATAGACAACACCTGG
>SESD01000709.1_pt1 | contig 20158 bp, 17 predicted proteins | sample 3171411 | NCBI WGS metagenome assembly SESD01 (sample SAMN06051880, study PRJNA518727) | freshwater metagenome | biome: subpolar coniferous forest; feature: holomictic lake; material: water; isolation source: holomictic Lake 442, 16.5 m depth | place: Canada: near Kenora, Ontario | collected...
CAACATTATCACTGGTAATGTGGGCGACGACTTCCTGTCTGGCATGGTCGGTAATGATTACTTAGACGGTAGCGAAGGTGACGACACGTTAGATGGCGGTGCAGGTATGGACACGCTCGTGGGCGGCATCGGTTCGGACGTGTACATGGTCAATAATCTTGTTGATGAAATTATTGAAGACGCGGACGGTGGCAACGAAGACCAGATATTTTCAACGGTGAGCTTTGATTTAGGACAAACCGAAAACGTCGAAAATCTAACGTTATCAGGCACGAAAGCGACTATCGGCACGGGCAACGAGTTGGATAATTTGATTCAAGAAGTAGACGGCGGCAACACCCAAGTAAACCTAAACGGCGGCGAAGGTTTCGACACGCTTTTAGGTGGTGGCGGCAATGACACGTTGGAAGGCGGTAGCGGTGACGACAGTTTAGACGGTGGTTCAGGTCAAAATACCGCCATTTTTAGCGCGATTCAAGATGATTACAACATCATCGTCAACATTGACACTGGTGTTCCACAAATTGTGGTCGAGTATGTCGGCAATGACGAAATCAACGACGGCACCGACACGTTATCGAACATTCAATATCTGCAATTCGCTGGCGATACACGAGAAAATATACAAACGTTTATCGATGAACAAGAAGCGCAAGCTCAAGCTGTTATTGACGCACAAGCGATTGCGGATGCCAAGATTATTGCTGATGCGAAAGCTATTGCAGATGCCAAAATCATTTCGGACGCAAAAGCAGTTGCCGATGCCGCTGCTGCCAAAGCCATTGCCGATGCCAAAATTATTGCTGATGCGAAAGCTATCGCCGATGCCAAAATCATTTCGGACGCAAAAGCTGCCGCTGATGCCAAGATTATTGCCGACGCGAAAGCCATCGCCGATGCCAAAATCATTTCGGACGCAAAAGCGATTGCCGACGCGAAGGCAATTGCAGATGCGAAAGCTATTTCAGATGCCGCTGCCGCTAAAATCGTTGCGGATGCGAAAGCGATTGCAGACGCAAAAATAATTGCCGATGCCAAAGCCATTCTCGATGCAAAAACGATTGCAGACGCTAAAGCTCTTGCTGATGCCAAAATTGCCACCGATGCCAAAGCCCTTGCGGATGCTAAAGCTATTGCTGATGCGGAAAGCGGTTGCCGACGCAAAGGCGATTGTAGATGCGAAAATCGCCGACGATGCGAAAGCCCTTGCTGATGCACAAGCCATTATCGACGCAAAAGCTAAGGCAGACGCTCAAGCTATCATTGATGCCAAAGCAATTGCTGATGCGAAAGTTCTTGCCGATGCAAATGCGGCTAATGCTCTCACAAATTCGTTTGAAACTGATGCCACAAAACCACCTGCGGATATGGTTTTTGATTGGGATTTTTCTTTAACTGAAAATGCCGATGCGTTCTATGTAAAATCGTTGCCAAATGCAAAAGTAGTACGAATTATGGGCTTAGGTGGCAACGATAGAATTGAAAATGACATTTATTCAGGAAGTGAGACAGCAATTTCTTGGATTGATGGCGGCGATGGTAACGATACTATTCTGGGTGGCTTCGATAGTGCTGCGGATACGATATTGGGTGGAACAGGTAATGATTTATTGAGTGCAGGTGCCTTACAAACTTACATGATACAACGTGCCTATCCCATCCAATTTAGTACCTATTCTAAAGATAGGTACTATGCAGCTACAGATTTGGCTAAAAATGTCTTATTAGGCGGATTAGGAAGCGATACTTTGTATGGTGGATTGAGTGATGATTTACTAATCGGAGGTGAAGGCAATGATACGGTTTATGGTGACGTTGTAGGCTCAGAATCAAACCGTTTAGACAACAACGGAAGCGATACGCTAATTGGCGGAGCAGGTGTTGATAATTTGAGTGGTGGCGCGGGTGCAAACACATTCATTTTTGCAACAAGCGATTCAGGCGTGGGCAAAGATAAGCGTGACATCATTACCGATTTTGATTTTTCTGTTGTTGGCGAAGTCATGGATTTAAGCGCGATTGCGGGTGGCACGTTGAGTTTTGTTGGCACGACAGCCTTTAACGCAATCAACCAAGTGCGTTATGAAATGGATTTTGTGAATTCGACCACGATTGTAAAATTGAACCTCGACAGCGACCCGAAAACCACCGAAATGGAAATTGAATTGACGGGCTTTAAGAATTTGACGGCGGATGATTTTGTGTTGGTGAAAGCATGAAAACGTTGGTACTCGAAATTGAAGACGACGCTTATCAACAAGTGATGAGCTTTATAAGCCTCGTTCCGAAATGCCACATTTTGGATTTTGACGATGATGTGAGCAGCGATGAAATGGCGATAATTGAAAAATCGCACCAAGACATCGAACGGGGAAATTACAGCGAATTTGTAGAATTCGTGTCGTGATTTACCGTTTAAAACTGCACAAAGACGTTGAGAAGTTTTTAGATAAATGTCATGCGAAGCAACGAGACGCGATTAAAGAAAAATTGGCGTTGCTTCGAGATAACCCACGTTTTAATTCGGAATTGGATATAAAACCGTTGCAAGGCAGTGATTTTTATCGTTTGCGTGTTGGACAATATCGGCTGATTTATGAAATCAAAGACGACGAGTTGTTGATTTTTGTAATGACAATGGGGAATCGCGGTGATGTTTATAAAAAATGAGAATTTGACGGCGGATGATTTTGTGTTGTCGTAAGTAAGGGCGAAAAATTTTTCGCCCCTACCGCGTGACACCTTGTGATGTTAAAACCGCCCTTTTGGATAATCGCAAAAGGGCGGTTTTTTTATTGTCGCCTTATCGCGTAGGCATTTCTGGTAAAATGCCCCACCATTCAAATTCTCAGGTTTCTGCACTTTGTTCTTTCATCATGATTGTTAAATTCGCCTATTTTTTAAAAGCATCGCAACGCTATAAAAACACAAAATTGTTTTTTTATAACTTGCTGGAAAATCCAAACAGTCGTTACAAAGGCTATGTGGATTTTTTTATCATCAGCATGGTGCTTTTCAGCGTATTTTTTCTCATTCATGAAATCGACAATAAAACCGATGAACTCAGTGAAACCTTTGAACAAGCGATTCTTGTTGTCTTCACGATAGAGTATTTGTTGCGCGTTTGGCTGTCGAGTGATTGTCATTTAATTATTTTGAAACAGTATGAAAGAGCGCAATATCTGAACATTTCGTTTCCGTCTGGACAGGCATTGGGCGCAGTAATGAAAGCAAAAATTGGTTATATGCTGACACCGTTAGCGTTAATTGATTTGCTGGCGATTTTGCCTAGTTTTCGCGCCTTTCGTTTTTTACGAATTTTTATGGTGTTTCGATTACTCAAATTATTTCGCCATTTTCACAGCATCAAAGTCTTTATTAACGTTTTAACGAGCAAACGTTTTGAGCTTTACACGCTGGCAATTTTTGTCGGATTCTTGATTTTTATTGGCAGCGTGGCGATTTATTTATTTGAAAGTCATGCCGAAGGCGGACAAATCAAAAATTTATTCGACGGCGTTTATTGGTCAATCGTCACCTTATCGACGGTGGGTTATGGCGATATTGCACCACAAACGACGGGCGGACGATTGGTGGCAATTGTGCTTATTTTCAGTGGATTAGGTGTTATTTCTTTTTTCACATCGATTATGGTGTCGGGCTTTAGTGAAAAAATGTACGATTTGCGCGAAAATCGCACTTACGCTGAAATCAAACGCTATAACGACTTTGTCATTTTGTGTGGATTTGGGCGGGTCGGTCAGCATATCGCCAAACAATTGGCAAAAGACAAATTAAAATTCGTTATTATTGACGCACTCGAAGCCAATATCGTCAGAGCGAAAGAGTGGGGCTACACCGCGATTCATGCCGATGCCAGCAAAAATGGCGTGTTGCAAAGTGCGGGCATCAACAACGGGGCTTCCAGTGTTTTATGCACCACCGATGATGATGTGATTAACGTTTACATTACACTCACGGCGCGACATTTGAATTTACAAGTGAACATTATTTCGCGGGCGAATAATATCGATAATGTGAAAAAATTGTATCAAGCGGGCGCGAACAATGTGATTCGTCCGTTTGAAATTGCTGGCATGGTGGTTGCTGAATATGTAGGACAACCGGTGGCATTTGAAGCCATTTTGGGGATTATTAATGCGAAAAGCGATATTGTGATGGAAACGCTGCAAGTGTATTTGGGTTCGTATTTGGAATGCACCGAAATTTCAAACATTGATTTTTCGCGGCGCAAATTGATTTTGCTCGGAGTCATTAGCGCAAATCCTGAACACCGGATTCATAAAAATAGTTACGCGATAAAAAATCAGCATTTTTATTTCAATCCACCGAATCATTTTTTATTACGCGCCAACGATTTGTTGGTGGTTTTAGGGCGCACCATGAGCATTGAACATTTTCGTTATCAAATTGAAAAAAGCCGGATAATTAAACCAAAATGAAAAAAACAATTTCGCGTTATTTGCTCGACATTTGGTACAAAGACCACTTTATTGGCGCGGCGTTGATGCCGTTCGGATTTTTATTTTCGGACTTCGTGAAATTTCGCCGATGGTTGTATAAAATCGGTTATTACAAAAGCGAAACGCTGCCAGTTCCAGTGATTATTGTTGGCAACATTACGGTTGGCGGCACGGGAAAAACGCCGTTGTGTATTTATTTGGCGAATTTATTGCAAGCGGAAGGTTATCGCGTTGGCATTATCAGTCGCGGTTATGGCAGTGAAAAACAACCTCCGCAAATGGTTTTGCCAAACAGCAAAGTGGCTGAAGTCGGTGACGAAGCCTTGTTAATCGTCAAACAAACGAATTGCCCAATGGCAGTCGGCGCAGTGCGGGTTGATGCGGCAAACTGTTTATTGAAACACACGCCGTGCGATGTGATTTTGGCGGACGATGGGCTGCAACATTACGCGATGAAACGTGATATTGAAATTGCGGTGATTGATGGCGAACGGAGGTTTGGTAATTCAATTTGTTTGCCTGCGGGACCATTGCGCGAACCGATTGAGCGTTTAAATACCGTCGATTTTGTGGTGGTGAATGGCAAACGGGAAACCGACACGCTGTGGCACGAATGGGAAATGGATTTAGTGGGCGATGTGGCGGTGAATTTAATCACGGGCGAAAGCAAACCGTTGACGGAATTTAAAACGCTCGAATGTCACGCGCTGGCGGGCATTGGCAATCCAGAACGGTTCTTTTTGCAACTCGAAAACGCGGGTATTTTGCAGCGCACCGATCACAGTTTTCCCGATCACCATATTTTTAACGCGAAAGAAATCACGTTTAAAACGCAGCCCGTGTTGATGACGGAAAAAGATGCGGTGAAATGTCGCGAATTCGCGACTGAAAATCATTGGTTTGTGCCAATTTCTGCACAATTATCCGCTGATTTTAATGATAAATTTTTAACCTTACTCAAAACCAAACCTTTTAAGAGAGCATTATGATTGATTCAAAATTATTAGAAATTTTAGCGTGTCCTATTTGCAAAAGTCCGTTGCGCTACCAAAAAGAAGCGCAAGAATTGGTGTGTCGCGCCGACCGTTTGGCGTTTCCGATTCGTGACGATATTCCAGTGATGTTGGAAGAAGAAGCGCGTTATTTGTCGTTAGACGAAATGGACGCGCTGCCAAAATGAACACGCCGTTTAAAGTCGTGATTCCCGCCCGTTTCGGCTCAACACGCTTGCATGGCAAACCTTTGTTGTTGATTGCGGGAAAGCCGATGATTGCTCATGTTTGTGAGCGTGCGAAAGAAGCGAATGCCGAAGAAATTATTGTCGCAACGGACGATGAACGGATTTTAAACGCCGTTTCGGCGTTGGGTTTTCAAGCCGTTTTAACGCGCGGAAATCACGACAGCGGCACCGAACGTCTTGCGGAAGTGGCGGATAAATTCAGTTGGTCGGACGACACGATTATTGTAAATTTGCAGGGCGATGAACCGCTTTTGCCAGCGGATTATATTCGCCAAGTCGCGCACGCTTTGGCGAATCAAACGCAAGCAGGAATTGCGACGTTAGCGGCGAACATTCATGAAACAGACGAAATTTTTAATCCAAATGCGGTGAAAGTGGTTTTGGATAAAAACGGTTACGCGCTGTATTTTAGCCGTGCGCCGATTCCGTGGAATCGCGCCACGTTTACAACCACAAAAGATATTTCTGCGGAATTTCCACCCCTTCGACACATTGGACTTTATGCTTACACCGTTGGATTTTTGAAAAAATACTGCGCGTGGGAAGCGTCGCCACTCGAACAAATTGAAGCCTTGGAGCAATTGCGGATTTTGTGGCACGGTGACAAAATCCTCGTGCAAATCGTCGATAAAGCTCCGCCAGCGGGTGTCGATACGCTGGAAGATTTACAGCGTGTTGAAGCCTTCTTAAAAAATTAACCACTTAAAAAACTATGCGAATTTTATTTATACACCAGAATTTCCCAGGGCAATTTAAACATTTAGCTCCCGCGTTGGCGGCTGACCCGAATAACGAAGTCGTGGCATTTACCATGCAAAAAAATTCGCCCGAAAGTTGGCAAGGTGTTCGTTTGATTTCGTATCAAGCGACGCGCGGCACCACGCCAAATGTGCATCCGTGGGTGAGCGATTTTGAAACAAAAGTGATTCGCGGCGAAGCGTGTTTCCGTGCGGCGTTGGAATTGCGTGAATCGGGTTTTACGCCCGATTTGATTATCGCGCATTCGGGTTGGGGCGAAAGTTTGTTTTTAAAAAACATTTGGGTAGATACGAAATTGGCGATTTATTGCGAATTTTTTTATCACACGCACGGCGCGGACGTGAATTTCGATCCTGAATTTCACAATCCTGACCCGACCAACGATTGTCGTTTGCGCTTGAAAAATACCAATAATTTGCTGCATTTTGATATTGCTGACGCGGGGATTTCGCCAACACATTGGCAAGCCAACACGTTTCCTGAACCGTTTCGGAGCCACATTGCTGTGATTCATGACGGCATTGATACCGTCGCCATCGCGCCCAATCCCAGCGTCACCATGACCATCAACGTGAATGGCGGCGGCACGATTAAACTCACGCGGGACGACGAAATCATTACCTTTGTGAATCGAAATTTAGAACCGTATCGCGGTTATCACACTTTTATGCGAGCATTGCCTGAAATTATGCGCCGTCGTCCGAATGCCCGCATTTTAATCGTCGGGGCTGACGGCGTGAGTTACGGTTCAAAAGCTCCCGATGGGCAAAAATGGAAAGATATTTTTTTGAATGAAGTCATCGAAAACATCGATATGAGCCGCATTCATTTTCTTGGACACATTGATTATTCGCATTTTATTCCATTGCTGCAATTGTCGCGGATTCACGTTTATTTAACGTATCCGTTCGTGTTGAGTTGGAGTTTATTGGAAGCGATGAGCGTCGGTTGTTGCATCGTGGCAAGTAATACGCAACCGTTACACGAAGCGATTCGGCACAACGACACCGGCAGATTGGTCGATTTTTTTGATAAAGAAGAACTCACCAACAACGTGTGTGAATTGCTCGATTTGCCTGAAGAACGCATTCGATTAGGCAAAAATGCGCGGGAATTTGCTCAAGCCACTTACGATTTAAATACGATTTGTTTACCGCGCCAACTGGCGTGGGTGCAAAGTTTCGTTGATTGATTTCACTTTTTTCACAAGGTAACACGCATGATTCATCGCTCGTCCATTCGTCGGCACGCCAATAAAAAAAATTTGGCATTGTGGCGCACTTTTTTCAGTTTATCCGCGCTCATTATTATTGCTGGCGCGAGTTATTCCGCGTTGATTTATTGGATTATGGCAGAACCGCCGCACACGGTTTATTTGAATATCGTGGAAGCGTGGGGACGTTTGGGCGTATTTATTTTTGTCGGCAATCTCATCATGATTATTATTGCGGGGGCGATTAGCGCGGTGATTGCGATTTATATTATGAATAACAGTTCTGCGCCGCTGTATCGTTTAGAAGAATTGTGCGAACAAATCGGCGACGGTCAATTGGACGCGCTCACTGTTGAACATGAAAGAGGGCGATTTCGTAAATTGAGTTTGGCGTTTCGCATGATGGTTAATAAATTATATTTGCGCCGCGCGGAACAAGAAGAATGTATTGAACTAATTACCATGCGGCTTAATGAATTACGCAACGGCATGAATTTGACTGGAAGTCAGCGCGACGTATTAAGTCAATTGGACGCGCATATTCAACAGTTGGAAAAAGTGATTTAACATTTACGCGCCACCCGCCCAAAGCCGCCCTTCAACTTACAACACGAAGAGCGGCTTTTCAATTACGAATTACAACAAAATCACGTCGTCAACACAAAATTCGCCACCGTCAAATTCTGAAAGCCTGTTAATTCACAACCATTTTCAGTGATGGTCAAAAATGTCCGTCATTTAAATAATTGAACCTGCACCGAAACCGGTTGTTGAGCCGTTAAAAGAACCGAGCGAGTAAATCGGCGTATCTTGTGCAGTGGTTAAACCTGTTAAGTTCACTACGACCAAACTAGAACCGTCAGCCCATTGCACGTCAATATTGCCATCTGTACCCGAAATGTTGTTAATAGTTGGGTTTATATCACCGGGAAATTTCAACACGTCGCCTTTGCCAAAATTAGCAATGGTGTAAGCGTATTTACCAGCGGTGAAATCAAACTGAAGATTGCCAGTGGCTGCATCGGTTGTACCGCTGCCCGTTATTGAAACTATTGAGTTGCCGCTATTAGTTGTATCGGCTGCAATTGAACTGGCACCAAACAAATCTTGAAACGATTTTAAAGAATATACAGATGTATCTTGTGCGGCTGTTAATCCCGATAAATTCACCACTGCTATATTGCCATTGTTGGCGTATTGCAACGTGACGGTGCCGTCGGTGCCAACGGGGTTGCTAACGGTGGCCGTTGAAGCCTTGGGAAATTGAAGTACGTCCCCTTTTCCAAAGTTGGCGATGCTGTAAGTGTAATTACCTTCCGCCACCGTGAAATGTACATTTCCTGCACTGGCATCGAACGGCATAGTATTAGAGGCGTTGACTGCAACATTGTTGCCGTTTGAAATAGCGGTCGGTGTTGTATTACTGATGATTGCCGTTCCCACTTTTAAGAATAAACCGGTCGCAGTGGGCAAAAATTGTGCATCCAGCGTGCCATCAGAAAACGTTAATTGCGTTCCGTTAGTGTCGTCTTGCAAACCAATGGTTGTTATTAACGCGCTGGCACTACTATAAATTTCCAAAACATTACCGGTTTGTTTAAATTTGTAATCACTGGTGACACCGGCAAATTGAATACCTTCAACGTTTGCATCGATCACGATATTCGCAACGCCGGTATCAATAGTCACGATTTGATTGCCATTCGCTCCATAAATAGTGGCGTTGCTGCTAGCCACTTTGAAAGTGGGGTCAGTACGGTCTAAAAAAATTTTGGACATAATAAAAAATTCCTTTGGTACGATGAAGCCCCTTTTGTAAAAAACCAACCAAACGCGCAAAGGAGCGTAGCGTGTTTGATGTTAAAAATTTGTTATAACTCTCACGACGGTTCAATTGTAACTCAAACCTTCACAGTCGTCCTCATTAGCGCGAGTTGAATTAGAAAGCGCGAAAGTGGACATTGCGCGGATAATTTTAGGCTAACTTTTCCAATTAAAGTTGGATAATATCTGCGAGTAGATGCAAAATCACCCTGCTTAAAACACAATTCCACTACGAAAAAACAAATATGACTAAAAAAATAACATTTCACATTCAAAACGGCGGTTCATTGCGCGGCGAAGCACGAGTGGCGGGCGATAAATCGATGTCGCACCGCTCAATTATGCTGGGTTCATTGGCGGAAGGTGTGACGCACGTCACTGGATTTTTAGAAGCCGAAGACGCGCTGGCGACTTTGCAAGCCTTTCGAGATATGGGCGTAACAATCGAACAAAATGGCGACGGTTGCGTGACTATCCAAGGCGTGGGAAAACACGGTTTAAAAGCTCCGCAAGCGGCGTTGTATTTGGGCAATTCAGGAACATCGATGCGACTATTAAGCGGTTTATTAGCGGGACAAGCGTTTGATTCCATTCTGACCGGCGACGAATCGTTATCAAAACGCCCGATGAAGCGCGTCACTGAACCGTTGGCGCAAATGGGCGCAGACATTAAAACCACTGAAAAAGGCACCGCGCCATTAGAAATTACGGGCAGAGCAGGGCAGTTAACGGGCATTGATTACGACATGCCGATGGCGAGCGCACAGGTGAAATCGTGTTTATTATTGGCGGGAATGTACGCGCAGGGCGAAACGAAAGTCACGGAACCTGCGCCCACTCGCGACCACACTGAACGCATGTTGACGGGTTTTGGTTATTCCGTTTTCGTTGATAAAAATCAAGCGAGCATCACCGCAAATGGACAATTAACCGCGATGACGATTGATGTGCCGAGCGATATTTCGTCAGCAGCATTTTTCTTGGTTGGCGCGTCGATTGCGCCGAATTCGGATATTTTATTGAAACACGTTGGCATCAATCCCACACGAACCGGCGTAATTGACATTTTGCGTTTGATGGGTGCGAATATCGAAGTGTTAAATGAGCGGATTGTTGGCGGTGAACCGGTTGCTGATTTGCGTGTGATTTCAAGCCAATTAAAAGGCATCGAGATTCCCGAACACCTTGTGCCATTAGCAATTGATGAATTTCCGGTGCTATTTATTGCCGCTGCGTGTGCGGAAGGCGAAACTCGTTTGACCGGCGCGGAAGAATTGCGCGTCAAAGAATCGGACCGCATTCAAGTTATGGCGGACGGGTTGCAAATTTTGGGTGTCAACGCAGAACCCACGAAAGACGGCATGATTATTCACGGCAGTGCAATCGGTGGCGGAACGGTGCAATCACATGGTGATCATCGTATTGCGATGGCGTTTGCGATAGCGGGTTTACGCGCCACTGCGCCCATTACCGTTTTAGATTGCGCGAATGTGAACACATCGTTTCCCACGTTTAACAAATTAGCAACCGATTTAGGATTACAACTCACGAGCGAGGAAGATTAATGGAGATTTCTGTTTTAACAATTGATGGTCCAAGTGGCGCGGGAAAAGGCACGGTGAGTCGTTTAATCGCGCAACAATTAGAGTGGCATTATTTAGACAGTGGCGCGATTTACCGCGCGTTAGCACTTGAACTGACGGAAAAAGATGTTTTGCATGACAGTATTACTGAAATCGTGGAAGTGGCTTTAGCGATGGATTTGGTTTTTGAATCTGGCGAAGAGCAATTGGTCATCCTTAACGGTCAAGATATTACCGATTTATTAGTGTTGGAAAGCACGGGGAACGCGGCTTCAAAAATTGCCACAATTCCAGAAGTACGCGCAGCATTATTGCAAAAACAGCGTGATTTTAAACAAGCGGCTGGATTAGTTGCCGATGGGCGTGATATGGGAACGGTCGTTTTTCCAGAAGCGCAATATAAAGTTTTTTTAACCGCCAGCGCATTAACACGCGCAGAAAGACGTTATAAACAGTTGAAACTGAAAGGAATTGATGCTAACCTTTCAAAGATAACTACCGATATACAAGAACGCGATCAGCGTGACAGTGAACGTCAATTTGCACCCCTGATTCCTGCACCTGACGCAGTTTATATTGATTCTTCCAACCTAAGCATTCAAGCCGTCGTTGAAGAAGTGTTAAGTTTAGTCCGATAACGGACGTTTTTTTAGTCGCCGCAACATTCTGCGGTTTTTTATTCACTTTTAAATAACAGAAAAGATTGGTTTCAAACTAGTCTGGGAAAGAAAAATGAGCGAAAGCTTTGCTGCATTACTTGAAGAGAGTTTAACCAAGACCAAAATGAGTCCTGGTGCGATGTTAATTGGTACGGTTATTGATATTGAAAACGATATGGTTATCGTCAGTACCCATTCCAAATCAGAAGGCGTTATTCCGAAATGGCAGTTTTTGAACGCTAACGGCGAATTAGAAATTTCAATCGGCGATGAAATCGAAGTCGCTTTGGATTTGTTTGAAGATGGTTTAGGTTCAACCATTCTTTCCCGCGACAAAGCAAAGAAAAATAAAGCCTGGTTCGAACTCGAAACGGCGTTTGAAAATAATGCCACGATTATCGGTCGTATTAACGGCAAAGTGCGCGGCGGCTTTACCGTGGAAGTGGGTGCATTACGCGCGTTCTTACCTGGTTCACTTGTTGACGTGCGTCCAATTCGTGACACAACGTTCTTAGAAGGTCGTGATTTAGAATTCAAAGTCATTAAAATCGACCAAAAACGTAACAACGTAGTGTTATCACGTCGTGCCGTTGTTGAAAAAGAATACAGCGCAGAACGCGAAGAATTGTTGAAAACGCTTGAAGAAGGCGCAACAGTTGTTGGCGTAGTTAAAAACTTAACGGATTATGGCGCGTTCATTGATTTGGGCGGCATCGACGGTTTATTACACATCACAGACATGGCCTGGAGACGTGTTCGTCACCCATCAGAATGTGTTGAAATTGGTCAAGAAATCAACGTAAAAGTGTTGAAATACGACAAAGACAAAAATCGTGTGTCTTTGGGTATGAAACAAATGGGCGAAGATCCGTGGTTGAACATTGCCACTCGTTACCCGGCAGGTACGCGCGTTTCGGGTAAAGTGAACAACTTGACCGATTACGGCTGTTTTGTTGAAATCGAAGAAGGCGTTGAAGGTTTAGTTCACGTTTCTGAAATGGATTGGACAAACAAAAACGTGAATCCATCACGTTTAGTGCAGTTGGGCGATGACGTTGAAATCATGGTCTTGGAAATTGACGAAGAACGTCGTCGTATTTCATTGGGCATGAAGCAATGCAAAACGAATCCTTGGGATGAATTTGCTGCAACGCACAACAAAGGCGACAAAATCATCGGCAAAATCAAATCGATTACGGATTTTGGTATTTTCATCGGCTTAGATGGCGGCATTGATGGTTTGGTCCACATGTCTGATATTTCTTGGGAAAGTGAAGGCGAAGCTGCCGTTCGTGATTTCAAAAAAGGCGATGAACTGGAAACGATTATTTTAGCGGTTGATTCAGAACGTGAACGTATTTCGTTAGGCATTAAACAATTAGCACAAGATCCGTTCCAAAATTTCCTGGCGACCCATGAAAAAGGCAGCGCAGTAAAAGGAATCGTTAAAGAAGTTGATGCTAAAGGTGCCACGATTGTTTTAGAAGACGGTATTGAAGGCTATTTGAGAGCCTCAGAAATTCAACGTGATCGCGTGGAAGATGCGCGGACATTACTGAAAGAAGGCGACAGAGTTGAAGCGAAATTCATTGGTATCGATAAAAAAGCGAAAACCATTAGCTTGTCGATGAAACCCAAAGAAGAAGCGCATCATCATGCCCATGCTCACGCCCACACAGAAAGAGAACATCCGATTTCTGCGAAAGAGTATTCTGCCCAACAAAACCAAAGCGTTGCATCACCGACTTTAGGTGATATTTTCAAACAACAAATGGAAAAATAAAATCTTCGGATTGTGAAGGAGACGCGATTTGTCGTGTCTCCTTTTTTATTTTAACAGGAGAGCCGGTGACAAAATCTGAACTCATTGAGGTGCTGGCAAAACAGCAAGCTCATTTTGCCGTCAAAGACGTGGAATCAACTGTAAAATGTATTATAGAGCAAATGAATCAAGCGTTATCTGCGGGTGAACGTATTGAAATTAGAGGGTTCGGGAGTTTTTCATTGCGTTTGCGTCCACCGCGTTTGGGACGTAATCCCAAAACAGGGGAATCCGTCGCGTTAGCGAAAAAACACGTTCCACATTTCAAACCAGGTAAAGAATTGCGTGATCGCGTAAATGCGTCATCAGATAAATATAAAATCATTGAATAAACGGCTTAATCGCCACTTTGTCATGTTCACGTCGTTAGCGCAGCTTTTCAGCCGCGCTATTTTTTTGTGCATTTTTCAGCGATTAGGCTTCGGTGTTGATGATAATGCCCAGTGGACTTTGCCCCTGTAAGTTTTGCGCCAACGTTTGTAAAAAAACGCCTAACGTGGTTTTATTATTTGCCGACGCGCCTTGGGCATCTAAAATACTTTGAAAGCCATTTTGTAAGGCTTCAATCGTGTTGTTATTGTTTTGCGAATTCTGTCTGGTGGAGTTCAGTTGATTCACCAGCGTTTTTAAGTTGGTAACGATATTACCAACTGTCGTGCTGTTTTCTGCGTTGTAAGCAGTTAAAGCAGTTAAAGCAGTTTGATTGATGTCGGAATCCGCTCGCTGATTGCCCTTCTGTCCGTTATTTTGCGATGGATATTGTGACGAATTGGATTGTTGCGAGACGGGTGCAGTGATTTTTTGAGAAGTGTTGGGATCGCTTAAAATCGAAAACAAATCTTGAATGAACGTGCTGACTGATTTTTGTGATTCTTGTTCTTTTGCGTTGATTTTATTGGCACCACTGACAACCGGCGCGGAGGCATTAGTGGGATTCGCCACACCAATTTGTGCGAACGCTTGTCCAATGTAAGACGAAAATGCAGATTGATTTGCCGCATTGTTGGCTAAATTCGCATTATTTGCCGCTGCCACTTTGGGTGTGATTTGCGAATTGTAAGCCGTGGAATTATTGACGGAAGAAATGGTACTCATGATGAACCTCACACTTTTGGGTGAAAAATCGAATAAAATAAGGGCGCATGTTTTAGCTGTACGACACCGCAACAGGTGTATCGGATTTTACGCGATTTACTTTAGAAATAAAGAGACTTACTTCACACTTTCCCTTTTAACCCGCAAGGATTATTTATGTTAGAAAATTATCGTCAACACGTTGCTGAACGCGCCACCGAAGGCGTTGTCCCAAAACCCTTAGACGCGCCACAAACCGCCGCGCTGATTGAATTATTTAAAAATCCGCCTGCTGATGAAACCGATTTTATTTTGGATTTACTCGCAAACCGTATTCCAGCTGGCGTGGATGAAGCGGCTTATGTAAAAGCAGGTTTTTTAGCGGCAATTGCAAAAGGTGAAAATACGTCACCAATTTTAACCGCAGAACGTGCGACCGAATTGCTCGGAACCATGCTGGGCGGTTACAACATCGCGCCATTGATTGATTTGCTTGACAATGAAAATGAAACGATTTGTGCGCTTGCGGCAAAAGGGTTGTCGCACACGTTGTTAATTTTCGATGCGTTTCACGACGTTCAAGCCAAAGCGCAATTAGGAAATAAATTCGCAAAACAAGTGATGCAAGCGTGGGCAAATGCGGAATGGTTCACCGCGAAAAATGCCACGCCTGAAAAATTAACCGTGACGGTTTTCAAAGTCACTGGCGAAACAAACACTGACGATTTATCGCCCGCGCCTGATGCGTGGTCGCGTCCCGATATTCCGTTGCACGCCAAAGCGATGTTGAAAATTCCCCGCGACGGCATTACCAACGCCGAAGCGCAAATTGCCGAATTGAAATTAAAAGGTTTCCCCGTTGCTTACGTTGGCGACGTAGTTGGCACAGGTTCGTCACGCAAATCGGCAACGAATTCTGTTTTATGGTTTATGGGCAATGATATTCCATTTATTCCCAACAAACGCGAAGGCGGCGTGTGCATCGGTGGCAAAATCGCGCCCATCTTTTTCAACACTATGGAAGATTCGGGCGCATTGCCATTTGAATGCGACGTGAGCCAATTAAATATGGGCGACGTGATTGATATTTTTCCGTATCAAGGCGAAGTCAAACGCCACGACAGCGACGAAATCATCTGTAAATTTGAATTAAAAACAGACGTTTTATTGGACGAAGTGCGAGCGGGTGGGCGGATTCCGTTAATTATCGGACGCGGCTTAACCGACCGAGCGCGAATTGCGTTAGGGCTAGAACCGTCCACCGTTTTCAAACGTCCGATTGACGAAAAAGACAGCGGAAAAGGCTTCACACTCGCGCAAAAAATGGTCGGCAAAGCATGTGGTGTCGCAGGCGTGCGCCCGAATACTTATTGCGAACCGCACATGACCACCGTTGGTTCTCAAGATACGACGGGCCCAATGACGCGCGACGAATTGAAAGATTTAGCGTGTTTAGGATTTTCGGCAGATTTGGTGATGCAATCGTTTTGTCACACCGCCGCGTATCCGAAACCCATTGATATTACGATGCAAAACACCTTGCCCGATTTTATTATGAATCGTGGCGGCGTGTCGTTACGCGCGGGCGACGGCATTATTCATTCGTGGTTAAACCGAATGTTATTGCCCGACACGGTTGGAACTGGCGGCGATTCTCACACCCGTTTTCCGATTGGGATTTCGTTTCCAGCGGGTTCGGGTTTAGTGGCATTTGCGGCGGCAACAGGCGTGATGCCGCTCGATATGCCCGAATCGGTTTTGGTGCGTTTCACGGGTGAAATGCAATCGGGGATTACGCTGCGTGATTTGGTCAACGCGATTCCTTATGCAGCGATTCAACGCGGTTTGTTGACGGTTGATAAACAAGGCAAAAAGAATGTTTTTTCTGGGCGAATTTTGGAAATCGAAGGTTTGCCCGATTTGAAAGTCGAACAAGCGTTTGAATTGTCGGATGCGTCGGCAGAACGTAGCGCGGCAGGTTGCACGGTGCGTTTGAATGAAGTTCCGATTCGTGAATATCTGAATTCAAATATCACGCTGTTGAACTGGATGATTAAAGAAGGTTACGGCGACGCGCGAACGATTGAACGCCGCATTTCAAAAATGCAGGATTGGCTCGAAAATCCCGTGTTGCTTGCGCCTGATGCCGATGCGGAATACTTTGAAATTCTCGACATTAACATGAGCGACATCACAGAACCGTTGCTTGCGTGTCCGAATGACCCCGATGATATTAAAAAATTGTCAGACGTAGCGGGAACGCACATTGACGAAGTGTTTTTGGGTTCGTGCATGACGAATATCGGGCATTTTCGCGCGGCGGGGAATTTACTCAAACAACAAACAGGCAATTTACCGAGCAAATTATGGGTTGCACCTCCCACGAAAATGGATGCCGCGCAATTGGCAAAAGAAGGTTATTACGACACGTTTGAAAAGTCGGGCGCACGTTTAGAAATGCCCGGTTGTTCGTTGTGCATGGGAAATCAAGCGCGAGCAAAAGCCGGTGCGACGGTGGTTTCAACGTCAACGCGCAATTTCCCGAATCGTTTGGGCGATAACACGAATGTGTATTTATCGTCAGCAGAATTGGCGGCGGTGTGTTCGATTTTGGGCAAAATCCCAACGGTTTCAGAATATATGTCTTATGCGACGCAAATTAACGAAACGGCTGATGAAACCTATCAGTATTTAAATTTTGATCAGATGGCAGATTATCGCGAGTAGAAATCGCCGGCGACATTATCCAAATTCCCGCACAAAATAAACAACAAAAAAACCGCCCTTCAGCTCACGACACGAAGGGCGGGGTTTTTTAAAGCAAAATCTAAGCAAAATCAAAAGAAAAAATCCTAGATAGAATATAAAAGAAGAAAAAAATGTAAAATATCAACAAATGCGCGGCTTGTAGCGTTTTGGCATTCCTTCACACAAAAGAGTTGTTCCTTTGTACGAGCGACTTATTCCTTTACACAAGAGATTTGCTCCGTAAAAAAATAAATTATGCTCTAGGAAATAATGGAATTACATGGTAAAAAGTAGCTGCGTAAAAACTTTAAATTAAGGAATTACACGGTCAAAAGTAATTCTATAAAAACTTGGAACGATTTTTAACGGAGCAATTTGCGATGAACTACAAAGAAAAAAATACCACACATATCGACAATTTGACTGGCGAAGTTATGTACAGTGAAACGTTAGTTGAATATGAGAAAAAACTGCCTAATGAGCCAGCGTATATCAAACTTTACACCGACGATGTAGGCAGTTTGTTCGGTTTATCGTTGAGTGCGACCAACGTCTTATTATGTTTAGCATCAATGGCCGATTACGAAAGCGAAGTCGTATTAACCAGAGGCGTAAAAGAAAGAATCGCACATCGAATTGGCTCAAAGAAAAACGAAGGCGGTAAACCGTCATTGAGCGCAGTCAATAATGCGATAACAGACATGATAAAAGCAGGCATTATCAGCAGAATAGGCGATGCGGGCAGTGGTATTTATCAGTTGAATCCAAATGTGTTTGCACGCGGAAAATGGCGCGACATTTACTACAAAAGAAAGGATTTCAAATTGACCATCACCTACACCGACGACGGCGGCGAAGGAAAACGCGAAGTCATCACCGAACAAATCGGCTCAGACATTATCCAAATGCCCGCACAAACTCCCACCGAATAAACAAAAAAACCGCCCTTCGCTCACGACGCGAAAGGGCGGTTTTTTTAGGTTTGAAAGCTAAAAAGCTAACGTCGCGTCATTACAGAACGAAATCCGTCGCGGCTACAGCAGCTACACCCGTTAAGACAACGGAAAATTCAACCGTTGCAAAGTTTGCATCGGTGTTTCCATCTAATGTGTTGGTGGTTGCGTTGTAACGTAACTGACCTGCTGCTGTGAAAGCGGTTGCGCCAGCTGCAAGAAGCGTAAAGGCTTGATCATTAGCAACCACTGCGTTCGCATCAATCGCAGACAAATCAATTTTGTCTACCGTTGTTGTGAAATCAGTGATTGTATTTGAATCGCCAGTCGCTGTAACCGTAGAAAATACAAATGTATCTGCTTCAGAGCCACCTGTTAAAACATCTTTGCCTGCGCCGCCGTTTAATTTGTCGATACCTGCACCACCGTTTAAAGTATCGTTACCAGTATTGCCAGAGATTGAATCATTGCCTAAACCACCACTAATTGAATCCGCAGTCGCAGTTCCGACCAAATTATCATTGCCATCTGTGCCAGTAATAATAGAAGTTGTAGGAGGAGTTGTAGGCGTGACAACTCCTACAACTGGTACAACTGGTGTGACTGGTACAACAGCAATCACAGTATCTTTAACATCGCTCGCGTTAATGGCTTCGTCATCACCAAATTTCACCATTTCAACATGACTTAAAAGGTCGGTGCCTTCATTCACATCTTTGCCGACGTATTTGACAACCAGTTGAACGCTTCCATCCGCAATGGTGTTGTGCGAAATTTGATAATCGGTTTGTGTGCTGTTGAAAACAACTACGTCAGCACCATCGCCCCCTTCTATCGTGTCGTTGCCTTCGCCACCTGTTAGGAAATCATCACCCGCGCCACCGTCAATAACATCTGCGCCTTCACCGCCATCAATAACATCTTCGCCATCACCACCGCTCAAGGTATCCGCGCCTTTGTCACCAAACAAATCATCATTTCCAGCGTTACCGATTAACGTATTTCCCCAGAAATTTCCTGACATTTGGTTCGCAAATTCGTTACCCGTGCCGTCGATACCTTTGCCAGTGACGTTGTCGTGTAAATCACCTGCCAATACTAGATTTTCAATGTTTTTGTCCAAAGCAAAAGTGATGGTGGTTTCGATAGTGTCGTTGCCGCCCAATTTGCCATTTTTATTCGATTCAAACACCACGTCTTTGGCGTTATCCACAAAGTAATAATCGTTGCCATCGCCGCCAGACAAGCTGTCTGCGCCTTCTCCACCTTTGAGCGTGTCGTTACCGTCGCCACCGATAAGCGTGTCGTCGCCTTTTCCACCCAATAATTTGTCATTGCCTTTGCCGCCGTCGAGTTTGTCATTGCCGATGTTGCCACTCAGTACGTCGTTGCCAGCCATCGCAGTCATTGAATAGTTCACCGCCACGGCATCTTTTTTGGCAGAAAGCACGTCGTTTTTATCGGTGCCAGTCAGAGTCGCATTGTCTTTCGTACCTTCTGTGGTGACACCGTTGACAATACTCGGTGCAATCACAGCGGTGTCGGTACTGGTGGAAGATTCCAACGTGCCGTAACCATCCACATATTGCACATTCACGCTGATGCGTTCGCCCACATCGCCAAGTGGCGGTGTGTACGTTGCTGCTGTGGCATTTTTAATCGGCGTGTCACTGCTGAACCACTGATAATTAAACGTTCCCAAACCATCGACATCCGCCAGCGTACTTAACACGGACAATTCGGTTCCCATTTTCGCTTCGCCCATCACGATAACGTAACCGGTTGGCAACGTATTTAAC
>SESD01000711.1_pt1 | contig 20149 bp, 18 predicted proteins | sample 3171411 | NCBI WGS metagenome assembly SESD01 (sample SAMN06051880, study PRJNA518727) | freshwater metagenome | biome: subpolar coniferous forest; feature: holomictic lake; material: water; isolation source: holomictic Lake 442, 16.5 m depth | place: Canada: near Kenora, Ontario | collected...
CAGCCCACTCGCACAGCAAAAGATGGGTAGCTACAACCTCTGGGAAATCCGCAATGGCGGCGGCGGGTGGGTCCACCCAGTGCACCTCCACATGGAAGAGCACCAGACGCTCATGCGTAACGGCAAGATCGTCACCGCTGGCAATGCAGCTCACCCTGACGACGTCTCGCGTGAAGATGTCGTGGCGCTTGACCCGAGCGAGTCCGTGATCATCGGTCGCTACTTCCGTGACTTCGTGGGACCATACGTGGCTCACTGCCACAACTTGGCACACGAAGACCACCAGATGATGTGGGGCTGGGAAATCACCCCATAAGCACTGCAATGGCGAGTCGTGGCGCCCGAACCACGGCAGTTCTACCCAGTTCTTGAGCTTGCGTCGCCCGGCCCTCGGCGGCGCAAGCTCAAGTTGTTTCTTAGCCCCTCATTCGCACCGCAGAGGATGCACCACAGATGAACTCCACCGAACAACCCACCCGCCGCCTCGGCCAACTCAGCCGGCTCCCTGTGTCATGGGTCTCGGTTGCACTCTTCGCCGTGCTCATCTCCTACGCCAACGGCTTTTGGGTTACCACCGTGCAAGAAACCGTCGGATCGATCGAGCGACTGCAGTCGTCGTACGGCCGTTGGCTTCGTGACTCCACGCTGATGCTGCCCGTCATCTTCCTCGCCGTAGTCGCAGCCCTCGCTCTGGCCCACCGAATTGCAGCAAACAGCCGCTGGAAGCTACTCATCAGCGCATTGCTGGTCGTTGGCTTCGCCACCACTGTGAGCATGGCCGAGGTCGGCATCAGCGCCGCCTACGACTACCGGCTGCAAAGCAACTACCTCACCGGCAAGCACTCATCGCACCTTGTCGGAGCCGCCAAGAGCGCCGCCGAGCAGGCAGCAAAGACCGGCATCACGCCGAAATGCAGCACCGTGTGCACCCAGCAGCACCGCACGCTCATGTCCCACCTGCGAGCCGCGCGCTATGCAGCTATTGCGATGACCATCAGCAACATCATCATCGTTGCCTGGGCCCTCGCCATCCGCGGTGGCAAACTCTGGATCCGCCCTGGTGCTCGACGAAAGAAGGCTGCAGTACAACTGAGCCAGCCACCAGCTGGCGGCGCCCTCGCCTAACCACTACCTCGGCCGCTCTCGGCCGCATCCGGCGGCTCACCATCCGCAAACCCTGTTGCATGGGCGCGATTTGAGACAGCTCCTGTCCCAAATCGCGCCCATGCGGGCTTTTTCGATCACCATCCCTATGGCAGCGTCGGCGCCGATGATCGAACGCGCCGGGGCTGATCCAAAACACCCGCCGATTCACTCTTGAGGCTGAGGCCATGTTGTCAGCGTTGGGAAAAGTTGTGCCACTCTTCTTCGGTCCAATGTTGACGCAGCTCCATGGTCACAAAATCGGTCACCCACCGGACCGTATCGATCCACGGCAAATCCTCTGACATCACTTCAGTGAAGGCCATGCCTTGCAACAGTAACGATGCATCATCAATTCCCAGCTCGATTGGTTCACCTTCAGCAGGCGAAACAAGCCGTGCTTCCAATTCGATGATGTGTTCCGTGCTCCACATTGTGCTTGTCTCAGCATCAAACATCTGGTCAAGCATGATGCCCAAGATCTGTGACATCGCCATCAACGCTTCAGGCTGAAGATGGATTGTGCGCGCCTTAATCATTTTTCCTCATCACCCACAATTGGTAACACGCAAACACCCGTATCAGCTAGGCAAGAGCAGCTCGGCGTTGCTCACGAAGAACGCTTCGATTGCCGCATCACCGAGCGGTGTGATGTCGGCGGCCATGCGTCCTATTGGGTCAGTGCCGCCCTCAGGGTGCGGAAAGTCTGTCGAAAACGCGTAGATCTCGGGCATTCCGTAGCGCTCAATTTGTCGAGCCGTGCGCTCCCAGAAAAACGGCGTCACGCGAATCTGGTCGACGAATACTTCACGCGGACTTCGCTTCAAACTTTCACGGAGACGACGCGATAACGCAAGACGATCTTCGAGCAGATCGACAAACGGACCAACCCACATTGCGCCAAGTTCAATGACACCAACTCGCAGAGTGGGATGGCGGTCGAAAACGCCGCCGTAGATCATCGTTGCCAAATAGTTTTGTGCGGCCAGGTGCATAGTGGCCAGCGTGTGCGGGCCGATCGGTTCACCAGTGGAGAAGGTGCCAGGTCGCAACAAGTCGGCATCACCCCACGCGTTGCTGGCGAAGAAACCGTCTTGGCCGCCGATGTGCAACGTGACGGGAAGTTCTGCTTCAGCGAGCAACGCCCAGAGCGGGTCAAGTTCGGCTGCCGCTGGCGAGCGACCTCCAGGTGCGATGCCATCTTGGATGAAAACTGCTCGTGCGCCACCAGCTGCAACTCGCTCAGCTTCGGCGATTGCGCCATCAATCGTCGTCAGATTGAGCAATGCAGTCGGGCGCAAGCGTCCGCGTCCAGATTTTGTCCATCGCAATACCGTGTCGTTGTACTCGCGCAGCACGACACCAGCGTTCGGGTGATCAGACCACGCGGGCATCGCCAAAACCACCTGCGGGAAAATCAGTTGACGCTCGATGCCCATCACATCCATCGCAGCCAAACGGCCTTCGGGACTAGATGCACCTGGTGCAGCGGTGCCTTTGGTAGTCCACACTGACTCGGTTGTGAGGTCGGGTTCGTCGGTGGCATCGAACAGCGGGATTCCAGCGAAGCGTTTGCCAAAGCGGGCGGTTGCGTCTCCGAATACCTCACCCCAACGAGAAATCGGCACTTGCAAATGACTGTCAAGGTCGAGGATGCGCCCGTGAACGGCGGTCAGAGTGGTCGTCACGACGCCAATCTAATCCGTGAGCTGTCAGAATTTTGGTGCGCAGCTGGATCATTCATTGTGTCGTGATGCGGTGCGTAGCCCGATAAAGCCTGTAGCTGCGAGCGATACTTGCGTATGACCCGCATCGCCGTTGGTGTTCTTGATACCGCCATTATCGCTATCTACGCCATCGGCTCTGGCCGCTTGGTTACCACCGACACACAGTGGTATCGCTCACTCTCCAAACCTGCGTGGCAACCACCCGGAATCGTGGTCGGTCTCATTTGGCCCTACAACTTTGCAATGCTCATCGTCGCAACCTGGGTTGTGGCCAACCGCCTCTCGAGCACTCACCAGCTGGTCTGGTTGATTTCGCTCGCGCTGAGCGTGGCAGCCGCTCTCTCGTGGGCATGGTTGTTCTTTACTCCACACTCACTGCTCGCATCAGCTGTTGCACTCACGCTCGCCACCCTGTTCGCCATCCCGCTACTCGTGATCTCGTTTCGCGCGTCTCTCGCACTTGGCATTGCGTTCGTGCCGTACCAACTGTGGCTAGCCCTTGCCACGTCTCTCGCTTTTGGGTACTCCTCGCAATGAAGACGGCTGCAACGTCTTTGCTCCCGGCACGTTCAGCTGGCTGCACCGGCTCACCATCCGCAAACCCCGTTGCATGGGCGCGATTTGAGACAGCTCCTGTCCCAAATCGCGCCCATGCGGGCTTTTACGGATCGGGACGCGGAGCTCTCGAGACCGACGCAGCAAACTTGGGCCGAAAACGAGACAACCCCAGCCATCACGGCTGGGGTTTCTTTGTGTCGAAGGCGGGACTTGCGACATGTGCATCGGACGAGTTCGCATGATCGATATCGATCATGTTGCTCTCCTTGATGTGTGTGCGGCGGGTTCGCCGCGTTGGTCAACATAGCGCAGCGGTGTGACGAATCCGAAGACACGCACTTCCGTCAACATCGACCGTTTATTCGGCCCTAACTACCAACCGGACCTGGCGCAAAAGACCGGCCGGTTCAAACCGGTCCCCCACTTGTAAAAGTCAGGAGCTAGGGGTCTACCTTGATTTACATGAGTCCGAACATGTCTCACCCGTCCTACGACGCCGATCTCTATACCGATGAGGCTCTTCTCGAGCCGTATGGGCATTACCGAACCTTGCGAGATCTGGGTCCCGCTGTCTGGCTTACTGCTCACGAGGTCTACGCAGTAACTCGCTACGAGGACGTGCGTGCAGTCTTGTCTGATCCGGAGACGTTCTGTTCCGGGCAGGGGGTCGGCCTCAATGACCTCGTCAACCAAGCGGGTCAGGGCTCCACCCTCATGAGCGATGGCGCAGAACACGATCGCATCCGGTCGGTGACCGGCAGTGCTCTGACCGCAAAGGCCGTCTCTGCGCTGAGGCCTGACGGTCACATCCGGGCCGAGGCAATGGTCGATCGACTTCTTCAGCAGTCAACGTTTGACGCCGTACCTGATCTGGCAGAAGTGCTTCCCACCGAATGGGTGCCCGACTTGTTGGGTTGGCCCGAACAAGGACGCACCGACCTGCTGAAGTGGGGAGCAGCCAACTTCGATGTGCTTGGCCCGCTGAATCAACGAGCCATCGATGCCACGGAGTTCGCCATCGAGGGGATGAGTTTCGCCGCCTGGGTCGCGTCAGAAGAGTTGCCGGAGGGGTCGATGGCCGCAGGAATCCTGGAAGCGGCCGCATCCGGCGTGCTTCGGCCTGAAGAGTGCCCAATCGTGCTGTGCGATTATCTCTTCCCATCGCTCGACACAACGGTCAGCGCACTGGGTGCTGCGATCTGGCTGTTTGCTTCCCATCCCGACCAATGGGATCGCTTTCGCAGCGATCCCGGTCGAGCTAGGCAAGCATTCGACGAGGTGCTCCGCCTGGAGACGCCGGTCACGGGATTCACTCGGGTGGCTACCCGGGAAGCAGTCATCGGCGATGTCAAGATTCCGGCCGGCGCACGCGTATTGGTAAGTTTTGCTTCTGCCAACCGCGACGAGCGCAAGTGGGATGAACCCGAGAGGTTCGACATCGACCGAGCCAATGCTTCACACTTGGCATTCGGCTATGGGGTCCACGCCTGTGTCGGCATGGGCCTCGCTCGATTGGAAGCCACCGAGGTGTTGTCCGCCCTCGCACGTCGCGTGGAGCGCTTTGAAATGGTTGGCCCTCCCGTCCGAAAGTTGAACAACACCATCCGCGCCTTTTCGTCGCTGCCGGTTCGCATCGTTGCATCGTCTTGACCGGATGTGCTTGTCTGCATCGGTCGGCGCCGCTGGCGGTGTAGAGGTCATGGGGGCGACCATGGAACTCGTCGAGCCACGCCAGTTCGTTACACAGGCGACCCCACAGCAATCAGCGCCCTCGCCTCACCGCTACCTCGGCCGCGCCCGGCACCGGCTCACCATCCGCAAACCCTGTTGCATGGGCGCGATTTGAGACAGCTCCTGTCCCAAATCGCGCCCATGCGGGCTTTTACGGATCGGGACGCGGAGCTCTCGAGACCGACGCAGCAAACTTGGGCCGAAAACGAGACAACCCCAGCCATCACGGCTGGGGTTTCTTTGTGTCGAAGGGGGGACTTGAACCCCCACGGGATTTCTCCCACTAGCACCTCAAGCTAGCGCGTATACCTATTCCGCCACTTCGACGTGTTGGAGCCTTTGACGATAGCGCAGCGTTAGCTGCGTACCAACAAGAAGCCGAGCGCTACGACTGTGAAGGTCCAGACCAACATCAGCACGGTTGTGATGCGGGTGAGGTTGCGCTCAGCAGAGGTTGAACCCAATGCCGCGCCACCGCCGCCACCGAACATGTCAGACAGACCACCACCGCGACCGCTGTGCATGAGGATGCCGGCAATCATGCCAAACATCGACAAAACGTTGATACCAATGGTCACATACAAGACGAAGTCGCGCACGGTTCGCAATGCTAGCGCGCCGAAGTCCTATCGGTTGATTGTTGGCGCCGCGAGCTGAACTACTTCGGCGAAATGACAGGCCACCTGATGGCCCTGACCTCGCTCGATGAGCGCCGGTTCTTCTGATGCGCAGATCTCTTGGGCCAACGGACAGCGGGTACGGAACCGACAACCACTGGGCGGATTGATGGCCGACGGCACATCGCCTTGGAGCACGGTGCGCACTCGAGCCCGCTCTTGCTTGGGATCGGGAATGGGCGCGGCCGACAACAACGCTTTGGTGTAGGGATGCGATGGCGAGCCGAACAGTTCGTCGCGGGTGCCGATCTCGACGACCTTGCCGAGGTACATCACCGCAACACGATCGGAAATGTGGCGCACAACCGACAGGTCGTGGGCGACGAACAGATACGAGATTCCGAGGCGCTGCTGCAGATCGTCGAGCAGGTTGACCACGCCGGCTTGCACCGACACGTCGAGGGCCGAAACGGGTTCGTCGAGAACAATCAACTTCGGATCGAGCGCCAGCGCGCGAGCGATACCAATGCGCTGCCGCTGGCCGCCGGAGAACTCGTGCGGATAGCGATTGCCGTGCTCTGGGTTGAGGCCCACTTCGCGCAACAGATCGGCCACGCGCTTGCGAGCCTCAGCAGAAGTAGCGCCATGGATCTTGAGCGGCTCGGCAATCGTTTCGTTCACCTGCATACGCGGGTTCAGCGACGCGAACGGATCTTGGAAGACCATTCCGAGGTTGGCGCGATATGGCCGCATGGCACGGTTCGACAGCCCGACGAGCTCTTGTCCGTCGAAGACCACGGAACCCGAAGTGGGTCGTTGCAACTGCAGAACGGCGCGACCCGCAGTGGACTTGCCGCAGCCAGATTCGCCGACCAGACCAAGTGTCTCGCCGCGCGCAATGTCGAAGCTGATGTCGGACACGGCCTGCACTTGGCCAATAGTGCGCCGCACAAGCCCGCCGCCGCGAACGGGAAAGGTCTTGACGAGATTGCGCACGGACAACAATGGCGCGGCAGACGATGAGCCAACGGACGGTGTGTCGACGACGCTCATTGAGCGACCCCTTCCCCTTCGAACAGCCGCAACGGGTCGGGCATTTCGTTGAGTTGCTTCACGTGGTGACAGCGAGACAGGTGGCCCTCGCTCACCGTGACCAGTTGAGCTTCGCTGGTCTCACACGTGGACGAGGCCAGCGGACACCGAGGCACAAACGGGCACCCTGCCGGCACGTTGATCAAACTTGGCGGCGCACCAGTGATGGGCTTCAATCGTTCGAGCGTGCCGGCGTGTGCGGGCAATGACCCCAACAAGCCAATGCTGTACGGCATGCGCGGCGCGTAGAACACATCGTCGGCTGTGCCCGACTCGACAACCTGGCCGGCATACATCACCTGCATGCGATCGACCATGCCAGCGACCACGCCGAGGTCGTGAGTGATGAGCACAATCGCATGATCGAGTTGGTCTTGCAGACCCATCAACATCTCAAGGATCTGCGCCTGCACGGTTACGTCGAGCGCCGTGGTGGGCTCGTCGGCGATGAGCACATCGGGACTGTTCGCGATGGCCATTGCGATCATCGCTCGCTGACGCATGCCTCCAGAGAACTCGTGCGGATACGAATCGACACGGGTTGCTGCCTGAGGAATCTGCACCATGTCGAGCAGCTCGATAGCGCGGGCCCGGGCTTGCTTACGGGTCATTGTCTGGTGCACTCGCACCGCCTCTGCCAGTTGCGAGCCGACCTTATAGACCGGGTTGAGCGCGGTCATTGGGTCTTGGAAGACCATCGCAATCTTGTTGCCGCGGTATGCGCGCATGTCGCGAGGCTTGAGACCCACCAACTCTTCTCCACGAAATTTGATCGAGCCAGTGACCCGCGCCGTACTGGGCAGCAGACCCATGATGGCCATTGCGGTCACCGACTTGCCGCAACCGCTCTCTCCAACGATGCCGAGTATCTCGTGCCGCCCAACCTCGAACGACACGCCGCGAACCGCTTTCACGACGCCGTCGTCGGTTGGGAACTCGACGCTGAGATCGGTGACCTTCAGAAGTGGCTCGGTGCCGCTCATGCGCGCACTCGATTCTGCTTGGGATCGAACGCATCGCGCAGACCGTCGCCGATGAAGTTGATCGTGAGCGAGATCAGGCACAGCATGAGCACTGGCCACCAGAACTCATTGGGATACGTGGTGGCCTTGCTCTTGCCCACTTCGATGATCTTGCCGAGCGATGTGTCGGGCGGCTTCACGCCGAGACCCAAGAACGACAGCGCTGCCTCGGCGAGCACTGCCCCACCAACGGCCAGCGTGGCGTTCACGATGATGGGCCCCAAGGTGTTGGGCAAGATGTGTCGAAAGATAATGCGTGGCGCCGAAGCGCCAACCGAACGAGCCGCCTCAACGAACTCTTTCTCACGCAGCGACAAGAACTCGCCACGAATCACGCGGGCAATACCCATCCATCCGAAGAAGGCAAGGAATAGCGCCAGCCACAGCCACGTAGAGCCCTTCACGTTGCGCTGGAGGGCCGCCACTGCAGCGAGATACGGAATGACCAGCATCAAGTCGGTAAAGCGCATCAGTACGGCGTCGGTGAAGCCGCGGAAATAGCCAGCAATTGCCCCGACTACTACGCCCAGGCCAACACTGACCACGGTAACGACAATGGCAATGCGGATTGAGTATTGCGTGCCGCGCATGACCTGGGCGAACACGTCGTACCCCTTGCTGATACCAAACGGATGCTCCCATGAGGGACGGATCCAATCGGCGTTGGCACCGACGGGCTTCTTGAGCACCTGGTCGAACCGATACTTCCAAAACCACGGCCCAACAAAAGCGAAAAGCATCAGCAACACGAACACCACCAAGCTCACCATCGCTGGGCGGTGACGGCTGAAGCGGTGAACTGTGGTCTTCCATTGGCTGCGCTGCTCAACGGTGAACTCGCGCTCGACCGGCGCCAACGGTGCAGGCGCGCTGGAAAGGGGTGACGAAGCGTCGTCGGGAGGAAGCTGCATATCAGTCAAGGCGGATCCTCGGATCAAGGAAGGCGTAGGCGAAGTCGGCCACAAGGTTGAACACAATGACGGCAACGGCCGTCACGAAAAACCAACACAGCAAGAGGTTGGGATCGATCTTGTTGATCGACTCGACCAGCACGCGGCCCATGCCATGCCACTCAAAAATCGTCTCAGTCAAGATGGCTCCACCAATCAGCGCACCAAAATCGAGCGAGACGATGGTGGCGATTGTGGTGAGCGCATTTCGAAACGCGTGCTTCATAATGACGCGTCGTTCGCTCAGGCCTTTCGCCCGGGCAGTTCTGACGTAATCGGCATTCAATGTCTCGAGCATCGCAGCGCGCGAGAAGCGGGCGTACCCAGCGAAGCTGATGAGCACCAAGGTGAGCATCGGCAAGAACGCATGGCTCAAGAAGTCGGTGACGCTGGGAATGAACCCACAGTTGTACGGCTTGCTCGCGGTGCAGAAGTTTGCGGTGCCTTCGCCGATTGTTTTAATCAGCGGATCGTCGGCTCTGCCGATCCAGCGGTTAAAGCGGATCGCGAGCACATACTTCAGGAACGAGCCAACGGCGAGCACCGGCAGCGAATAGAGCAGGAACGCGCCAGTGGTGGCTCCGTGATCGAACCAGGAGTACTGCTTGACTGCAGAGATCACCCCAATCAAGACACCAACAAGTATCGAAACGATTGAGGCAAACAGCACGAGGCGCAATGTGACGCCCATTGAGCGACTGACCTCGGCCCACACGGGTTTGTTCTTGATGGTCTTGCCGAAGTCACCGTGCACCGCTTTGCCAAGCCACGCGACATAGCGCTCAACGACGGGCTTATCGAGGCCGAGTTGGTGCTCGCGCAACGCAATGGTGGCCTTGGGTACGTTGGGCTTGGTGCGCAGATCTTCGATGGGGTCGCCGGTATTCACCACGAGGATGAACGCCACGATCGAGGCGAGTAACAGCAGCGGGAGGGAAACGAGAACCCGTCGGATGACGAAGGAGAACACCCATCTGCCTTTCAGAGAACCTGGTCGGAATTCATTGTGTCGGTCACAGAGCGCGGGGCGTCGGAATGCTCCGACGCCCCGCTCTCAACATTCGTACTTGAAAAGCGCTAGCGGATTACTTCAACGTCCAAGTATTGGCATTCCAAGTCAGCCCTGAAGGGCCGTTGAATACCGGGCCGGTCAAATTCTCGGACCACGCTGGCATATCTGGCAACTGGAACAAAGGAATGGTCCAAACATCGTCGAGAATTCCGGCATCAACCGACTTCATCAACTCAAGGCGCTTGGCCTCATCGAGTTCGCCATTAGCGGCGTGATACGTGTCAGTGATGGTCTGGTTCACGTATGCCTGATAGTTGTTGCCGCCGTCTACTTCGTAGACGCTGGTGGCGCTTGACAGCAGTGGGGTACCAACCCAGGCAAACAGAGCGACGTCGTAGTCGCCGATACCTAAACGCTCAGAGTTGAACTTCGTGTCGCTGTCTTCGACAATGTTAAAGCCAGCCTCTTTACACGAAGCGATCGTGTTCTGGACTGTGTCGGAGCGACGCTGGATGCCCTTGTGGCTGATCTTAAAGGTCAACTGCTGGCCGTCTTTTGCATAAAAGCCATCGGAGCCCAAGGCCCAACCGGCACCCTCGAGGAGTTTCTTCGATGCGGCTACGTCAAACGTGGCATATTTGCTGAAGCGATCGGCGTAGCCGTTCTGCTGTGGCATGAAGATGATCGAGTTCAGCGGCTTGGCATCGGGGTTCACGGGTGCAACCAGCTTGTCGATGATGTCTTGACGATCGATACACGCAGCGAAAGCCGAACGAACAGCCTTGTCGGCAAAGATTGGGTTCTTGGCGCTCATGTCATAGTGCTCAAACACCAAACCAGATGCTGGAGCAAAGTTGATACCCGTAGCAGCTTTTAAGGTGGCGGCGATTCCAGGATCAGCCTGCGGCATCATCGCCTGAATCTCACCGTTCTGCAACGCAGCTGCCTGCGCTGAGCCATCGGTGATGACCTGCAGCGTGATGGTATCGAGATTGGCTGGAGCACCCCAATACTTGTCGTTCTTCACGAGAACAATGCTCTTGTCAACGGTGTACGAGTCAATCTTGTACCACGCACCCGACAGGGCAACTTCCGGATCCCATCCATCAAAACCGGTGTTCCAAAACTCGCCAATCTTTTCGATCTCTGGCGAGTCGACAGTGGCATCAACCGCGAGGATGTCGGCAACGCCGGTTTTCGCCTCAATGATGTGCGCTGGCACAAAGCCACCGAAGCTGCCCTTCCAGTCGGCGAATGGTGTGTCATAAACAACTGTGACTGTCTTGTTGTCGTCAGAGCAGGTGACCGACTTCATCTGATCGAAGCCAGTATTCGTGGCTGCATCAAAGACAGGAAGCGTCTCGGACAATGCATTGCCATCGGCATCGGTGGCGCCTGGGCCAGTGAAGTCGGGGTTCGGCTTGGTGACCTTGCCGTTCAACGACATGTATTGCAGGTAAAAGTCCTTGCAGTCGATGGCAACACCATCGCTCCACACGGCCTTGGGATTGATCTTGTACACGATGGTCTGGGGGCTCGTTGAGGTGAGTTCTACCGAATCCATCAGGTCTGTCGACAACACAAGATTGAGCTTCTCATCAATGTAGAACGGGCTGGGCTGCAACAGGTTCAACACCTCGGTGTTAGCAAACGCACTGTTGGTCGAGGTCAAGTTGTTATACGCAACTCCACCTTCTTCTTGGGCGTAGATCACTTCGCCGCCTGCGACCAGTCCGGTGCCGGGTGTTGTTGAGTCAACGGCCTTCTTGTCGGAGCTACAGGCTCCAGCGACAAGGGCCAAACCGACCACGATTGCAGCAACTTTGCTGCGCTTCGAAATACTCATCTGTTGTCCTCCTGAGGTAGAGGGAGAAGATTGAGTCGCACGAAATCGATATGCGGCGCGTCCGTGTTGTCCTCCCCGATCAACGCGGTTGCGTCACCGTAACAGGTTCGAGTACCTGCTCAGAGGTTACGAAATTGCACGATGCGCGCGAACTCGGCGGGGTCGAGGCTTGCTCCACCCACCAATGCGCCGTCTACATCAAGCTGCGCCATGAGTTCGGCGATGTTGGTGGCCTTCACAGAACCGCCGTATTGAATGCGAACTGCGGCAGCAGCATCGGCTCCGGACATCTCAGCGACACACCCCCGAATAGCTGCGCACACCACTTGGGCGTCGTCGGCCGTAGCAGTGCGGCCGGTGCCGATAGCCCAAATGGGTTCGTACGCAATGACCATCGCGGCGACCTTGTCGTTGGGTCGACCGTGCAATCCGGCACGAACCTGAGCCAGCACGGTTGACTCGGTCTCGCCCGCTTCGCGCTGCGCGAGGGTCTCGCCCACGCACATGATGGGCACCATGTTGTGACGCTGGATGGCCTCGACCTTCTTAGCCACCATCTCGTCGGTCTCGCCGAACAACTCACGCCGCTCGCTGTGGCCGCAGATCACGTAGCCAACACCAAGCTTTTCAAGAAAGGCAGGAGACACCTCACCCGTGAATGCCCCATTGTCCTCCCAGTGACAGTTCTGCGCTCCAAGGGAGAACGGCATGTCGTCGGCCTGGATGAGCGTTTGCACACTGCGAATGTCGGTAAACGGTGGGTGGATCACCACGTCGACAGCAGCGGCCTCTTCCTTTGGCACACGATGCACCAAGGTCTGCATGTACTGAATCGCCTTGAAGTGATTGTTGTTCATCTTCCAGTTGGCGCTGATGATGGGACGCCGCTCAGCCGACACGTGGTGCTCCTCGTAATGCTGCGAGACCGGGCAGGTCGCCAAGCTCGAGCAGTTCGAGCGACGCACCACCGCCGGTGGAAACGTGATCGACTTCGTCGTCGAGACCGAACTGTGCAAGCGCTGCAGCCGAGTCACCGCCACCAACCACGGTGAACGCTTTGGTGTCGGCCATTGCCTGAGCAACGGTGCGCGTGCCTGCAGCGAAGCGGTCGTCTTCGAACATGCCCATCGGGCCGTTCCAGAACACCGTGCGGGCATCCATGATGATGTCGCTGAATGCTGCCGCCGAGCCCGGCCCAATGTCGAAGCCTTTCGCTCCTTCGGGAAGGCGCGTGCCGTAGGTGCTGAAGACACCCTCGGCGTTGAGCCCAACGATGTCTTCGGGAAGGTGAATGGTCTTGCCCGACGCAAGCAAGCGCTTGCATGTCTCGATCTGATCTGGCTCTGACAACGAAGCACCCACTGTCTTGCCCTGAGCCAAGAAGAACGTGAAGCACATTGCGCCGCCAATCACGAGCGCGTCGACCGTGTTGAGCAAGGCCTCGACCACGCCAAGCTTGTCGGAAATCTTCGAGCCACCGAGCACAGCCACAAACGGCCGTTTGGGCTGATTGCGCAGACCCAGCAGTACGTCGACTTCTTTCTGCAGCAGCAGACCCATCGCCGATGGCAATGTCTTGGGCGGCCCAACGATGGATGCATGCGCACGATGCGCTGCGCCGAACGCGTCGTTGACATACAGGTCGATGCCGTCGATGAGGTTGGCAACGAACGCTGGATCGTTGCCCTCTTCGCCTGGATGGAACCGAAGGTTCTCCATCAACTCGACACCAGGCGCCAGCACGGCGAGGCGCTCGCGCACCGGAGCCATGCTGTACTTCGGCTCGGGGCGACCCTTGGGTCGACCGAGATGGCTTGCGCACACCACGGTTGCTCCGCGCTCGGTGAGCCAATTGATGGTGGGTAGCGCTGCTCGGATTCGGAAATCGTCGCTGATTTCGCCATCGCTCATCGGCACGTTGAAGTCGGTTCGCACCAACACCCGTTTGCCTCGGACATCGCCGAGGTCGTCAAGAACCGGGATATTCGTCATCAGGAATTCTTGGCGGCCTTCTTGGCGCTCGAGGCCGACTTCTTCATTGCCTTGGCGGTGTACAGCGTGAGGTCGACGAGACGGTTGCTGTAGCCCCACTCGTTGTCGTACCAGCCGAGCACCTTGACCAAGTTGCCCATGCTCATCGTGAGGCCGGCGTCGAACACACAGCTATGCGGGTCGGTAACGATGTCGCTCGACACGATGGGGTCCTCGGTGTACTTGAGCACGCCCTTGAGCGACGTGCGAGCAGCGGCCTTGAACGCAGCGTTGATTTCGTCAACAGTGGCGGCCTTCTTGAGGTTGCCGGTGAAGTCGGTGATCGAGCCGGTTGGCACAGGCACGCGCAATGCCGTGCCGTCGAGACGGCCCTTCATGCTGGCGAGCACCAAGCTGGTGGCACGAGCGGCACCGGTGCTCGAGGGCACGATGTTGATGGCGGCAGCGCGGGCACGACGCATATCGCTGTGCGGGCCATCGACCAGGTTCTGATCGCCGGTGTACGCATGCACGGTGGTCATCAAGCCGTTCTCTACGCCGAACGCATCGTCGAGCACCTTGATCATCGGCACGAGACAGTTGGTGGTGCAGCTGGCGTTCGAGATGACCTGATGCTTTGCGGGATCGAACTCGTGATGGTTCACGCCGTACACGAATGTGGCATCGGCTCCATTGGCTGGGGCGCTCACGATGACCAGCGGTGCGCCGCCTTCGAGGTGCAAGGCAGCCTTCGGGCGATCGGTGAAGAAGCCAGTGGATTCGATGACGACATCAACACCAAGGTCGCCCCATGGCAACTCGTTGGGGTTGCGCATTTGCAGCACCTTGAGCGTCTGTCCGTCGACGCTGACGCCGTCTTTCACAGCTTTGATCGTGCTGTCCATACGCCCAGCGATTGAGTCGTACTTGAGCAGGTGCGCCATTGTGGTCAGCGAGCCGAGGTCGTTGACTGCAACGAACTCAATGTCGGCGCCGCGAGCCTTGGCTGCACGAAAGAAGTTGCGACCGATGCGGCCAAATCCATTGATACCTACACGAACCGTCATGCGAGACGTGTCCTTTCACGAGGGGAAGAGTGCTCGGCAACCTTAGTGCGACGACAACGCCCCGCGAATAACTGGCGCAGCTACGGAAGGTCGCGATGCGAAACTCGCGGCGCATAACCAAGGCCACGCATCCACACCGCTAGCTCTTCGGCGATAGCCACCGACCGGTGCTGACCGCCGGTGCACCCGATGGCAATTGAGAGATAGCTCTTGCCCTCAGATTCATACGCTGGCAGTAACAACTCGAGCAACGCTTCGTAACGCTTCAGGAACTCGGCCGTGTCGGGTTGCTCCATCACGTAGCGGCGCACGGGTTCATCGAGGCCGGTGAGCGGACGCAAGTCTTCGACCCAATGCGGGTTCGGCAGGAACCGCACATCCATTACAAGATCGACATCGAGCGGAATGCCCTGCTTGAAACCAAAGCTGGTGATGGCGGTACGCATCGCTGCGTTGTCGGCCTCGGTTGTGAACGCGTCGGTGATGCGGGTCTTGAGCTGATGCACGCTGATCGACGTGGTGTCGATGATGAGATCTGACTCGGCCTTCACCGGCTCGAGCAGCGATCGCTCGCGCTCGATAGCGGTTGTAAGCACCGCCGTGCCGTCGTCGAGTGGATGCTTGCGCCGTGTGCTGCTGTATCGCTTCACGAGTTCGGCCGTTGTGGCCTCAAGGAACAACACGCGAATGCGATGCCCCTTGTTGCGTAGCTGACGGATCTCGGTGACCACATCGCCTTGATCGGCTGTGGGGCCAACCACCACGCACAGCTGTTGATAGCCGGCACCCGCGCCAACGCCCGAGCTGACACCAAGCTCAATGATCTTGTCGATGAGCGCAACGGGCAGATTGTCGACCACGAACCAACCCATGTCTTCGAGAAAGTCGGCTGCGTGAGAACGCCCCGCACCCGACAAACCTGTGATGACGAGAATGTCAGCCATTGCGCCTCAACGAACCGATCAGCGCTTACAGGTACGCAAGTAGAGCAAGCGTGGAATGGTGGCGGCCGCTTCGTACTCGTAGGCCTTGGCCAAGAACCCAGGAGGCGGCGCTGGTTCGACCATACGCTCGAGCAGCAGACCGTTGTCGGCCAGCGCATTGATGTAACGGCTCAACGGCCGATGAATGAACGGAATGAACACGTCCTTCTCAACCTCTTCGATGGTCTCGTCCTCGATGAGGTACGGCCCGATGCGCCAATACTGCTCGGGCGGATCGAGCACTTGATCGTCGATCCATCCGCTGTTTGGAGTCTGCAGCAACGGGTGGTTCAAAAAGAAGCAGAAGCGGCCGCCGGGCTCGAGCACTCGAGCAACTTCGGCAATGGCGTCGTCGACATCGCGGATGTGTTCGAACACGAGACACGCCACCACGGCATCGAACGATGCATCAGGAAACGGCAATGCAGCGGCACCCGAGCGCACGTACGTGGCTCCCCCGCCGCGCTGCTGGGCCACCTTCACTTGGTTCCATGTGGGATCAAGACCCACCACGCGCTCGGCGCCAAGCTTCACGGCCATGCGGCTCACTTGGCCATCGCCGCAACCAACATCGAGCACTCGCTTGGCGTTGGCCAGCTCGGCTGCAGCGAGTGGCATGATCTGCTCTTCGTACTCGGGGTCGGCGCCATCGGTGAACCCATCGATCCACCATTCGGCGTGCGTTTCCCAGAGATCTTCGGATGCCATTCGGCCAGCGTATCTGTCGACCCTTGTCCGGCAGCGGGACGGTAGGCCCTTGCGTTTCTCGGTGGACAGTCGTTGTCGCATCAGCCCGAGCAGGGTATGGTGCTTGACGAAGGGGAGTATCCCGTCATCGCGCAGTCGTCATCACGGCCAATCGGCCCGGCACGCGAGGCTCACACTGTGAGCTGGGAGAGACCTTCGGCAAGCGAACCAATTTGCGACCCGAAGGATCAATACCGTGACGCTCAGTCTGATTTCTGCCCCAACCGCATTGCTGCCGAAGGCCGCCAACTCCGCCAACTTCGTAGACCTCGACGTACCCACGTGGGCGTGGATCACCCTCGGCGCTGTCATCGTGATCATGCTGGCGATCGATCTCTTTCGTCATCGCGATGATCATCCGCCAACACCGCGCGAAGCACTCATCGAGTCATCGGTATGGGTCGCCTGCGGCCTAGCATTCGGCGCCGCCATCGCGATCGGCTTCGGCAGCCATGCCTTCGGCGAATACATCAGCGGCTACCTCATCGAGAAGTCGCTCAGTGTCGACAACGTGTTCGTGTGGTCGATGCTCTTTACGGCAATGGCTATTCCCATCAAGTACCAACACCGTGTGCTGTTCTGGGGAATCTTTGGAGCACTCACGCTGCGCGCCATATTCGTGCTCGCCGGCAGTGCGCTAATCAACAAGTTCTGGTGGCTGTTGCTCGTGTTCGGGTTGTTCCTCGTATACACCGGCGTCAAGGTGATCCGCCACCGCGCCGACGAAGGAACCACTCAGGCCAAGCATGGCCTGGGGCTGCTGTCACGTTTCATGCCGGTGACCGACACCTTCGATGGCCACAAGTTCTTCACCCGCCAAAATGGCCGCCGAGCGGCCACTCCCTTGTTGGCGGCGTTGGTGGTCATTGAGCTCACCGACGTGATCTTCGCTGTCGACTCGGTGCCAGCAATTCTTGCGGTCTCGAAAGAACCGTTCATCGTGCTGTCATCGAATGCGTTTGCCATCTTGGGCCTGCGAGCGATGTACTTTCTCCTCGCGAACGCGAAGGAGAGGTTCCACTACCTCTCGCATGCGCTCGGCGGCATCTTGGTTTTCGTCGGCCTGAAGATGACCGTGTCGCATTGGTATCACCTCAACACCTACGTGTCGCTTGCGGTGATCGTGCTGATGCTTGTGGGCGCAGTGGTGTTCAGTAACCGACATACAAAGCGGGCCGCAGCGAGCTCCTGAGAACCTGCGCTGCACGCCGAGGTGCTGTCAGCGTTCTGAACGCATCAGTCGGCAGAGTCGGGCGCGTCGCTGCCCGCAGGGTGAAACTTTGCGTAGATGGTCTCGGCCACTGAGTCAGGTAGCCATGTGAGCGACTTGAGCGTGTCGAGCGACGCCTTCTTCACCGCGTTCACGCCGCCGAGTTCTTTGGCAATGCGTGCTTTGCGGTTATCGCCCAACCCAACGATGTCGTCGAGCGAGCTCTTGGTCATCCGCTTGCCACGCAGTTCGCGATGGAAGGTGTTCGCGAAACGGTGGGCTTCGTCGCGAATGCGCTGCAGCATGAACAACGCGTCGCTGCCGCGCGGCACGTTGACTGGCTCGCTACGACCCGGCACATAGACCTCTTCGAATCGTTTGGCCAACGACGCGATTGGAATCTCATCTTCAAGACCCAGAGCGCGCACCACGCGTTCGGCAACTGCAAGCTGACCCTTGCCACCATCGACCAAGAGCAACTGTGGCGGGTAGGCAAACTTGCCTGGCCGATCGCCACGATCGTTGGCCGGCTGATCTCGCTGGTCGAGGTACGCAGTGAGTCGACGGGTGAGCACTTCTTCCATCGCTGCGTAATCGTCGTTGCCTGCAACTGTCTTCACCTTGAAGCGCCGGTACTCGCGCTTGTTCGGAAGACCGTCTTCGAGCACGACCATGGAGCCCACGTAGTCGGTGCCTTGTAAGTGCGCCATGTCGTAGCACTCGATGCGCAGGGGCGCCTCGGGCAGCCCAAGCATGTCTTGCAACTCGGTGAGCGCCCGACTGCGCGTGTTGTGATCGGCCGCTCGTCGCAGGCGATGACGCATGAACTCTTCTTTGGCATTACGCGTGACGGTCTCGTGCAGATCGCGCTTATCGCCACGCTGCGGCACACGAATTTGCACCCTCGAGCCACGCAGGTGGGTGAGCCATTCCTCGTAGGTGTGAGAGTCGTCGGCATCTACCGGAACGAGCACCTGTTTGGGAATACCGAGTGGAGGCTCGTCGCCATACATCTGTTCCATGATGCGATCGACGAGTCCGCCCGGGGTGAGATCTTCAACCTTGTCGAGCACGAATCCTTTACGTCCAACGACGCGGCCCTTACGAACGAAGAACACCTGCACGGCCGCTTCGAGTTCGTCTTCGGCTAGACCAATGACATCGATGTCTTCGCTGCGCTCGGCAACCATCTGTTGCTTCTCGATGGCGCGCTGCACTGCGGCCCAACGATCTCGCAGCCTGGCGGCGCGCTCGAACTCAAGTTCTTTGGCAGCGGCGCGCATGTCGGCTTCAAGCTTCTGCACGATCTCGTCGGTGTCGCCATCAAGAAAGCCGCAAAGTTCGGCGACCTGTTGGAAGTACTCGGGCTTTTCGATGTTGCCAACGCATGGCCCGCTGCACTTCTCGATGTGAAACAGCAGGCATGGGCGACCGAGTCGTTGGTGCTCATTGAACTTGCCGTTGCTGCATGTGCGAATAGGGAAGCTGCGCAGCAACAAGTCGAGTGTGTCGCGAATGGCATAGGCGTGGGCATACGGACCGAAGTAGCGCACGCCCTTGCGCTTGCGGCCGCGCATCACCAACGCTCGGGGCCACTCCTCGTCCATCGTCACCGCAAGAAACGGATAGCTCTTGTCGTCGCGCAGTCGAATGTTGAAACGCGGGCGATGCTCTTTGATGAGGCTGAACTCGAGCATCAGCGCTTCGACTTCGTTGCGTACCTCGATCCACTCAACGGTCTCTGCGGTGGCCACCATCTGCGCAGTGCGGGTGTGCATGTTGCGCGGATCTTGGAAATAGTTGCTCAGACGTTGGCGCAGGTTCGAGGCCTTGCCCACATAGATAACCCGACCCTCGCCGTCTTTGAACTGATACGACCCGGGTGTTTCGGGGATCGTTCCGGTCGGCGGGCGCTTCACCATGATCTGCTGAGCTTACGTGGCACCTGCCGCTCAAGACGCTGCCTTGCGAAGAGTGCCCACTAAGGTGATCTCAATGCCTGGTCGCTATCGCTTCTCGTTCCCTGCACGTCGCGGTCACTCTGATCCATGGTTCCGCGTTGGCACCATCGATGTCACCACCACCGTGTTGGTCACCGCCCTGTGCGTCATCTCCATCTTCGTGTGGGCCATCGACAGCACGTTGCTGACGTACACCTTCTTGAATCCGAGCGACGTGCGCCACGGGCAGCTGTGGCGCCTCGTCACCTGGCCCATCACCAACGACCTCGCTGGCAGCAATGCGCTGTGGAACGTGGTCTCGATCGCTCTGTTTTGGTATTTCGGCAAACACGTCGAGAACCAAATTGGTCGCGCCAAGTTCGCGTGGATGCTGTTGCTCATCGCCGTCATCTCGGGCATTGTGGCCTCCGGACTCGATGTGGGTCTGTTCTCGATCCGCTCGATCGAAGTAGCGCTGTTCGTTGTGTTTGTGGTGCAGAACCCACGAGCACCGTTCTTCTTTGGCATCCCGG
>SESD01000712.1_pt1 | contig 20112 bp, 20 predicted proteins | sample 3171411 | NCBI WGS metagenome assembly SESD01 (sample SAMN06051880, study PRJNA518727) | freshwater metagenome | biome: subpolar coniferous forest; feature: holomictic lake; material: water; isolation source: holomictic Lake 442, 16.5 m depth | place: Canada: near Kenora, Ontario | collected...
GTTCTTCCATCCACCAAATGAGTAATAGGCCATGGGAACAGGAATCGGAACGTTGATTCCAACCATGCCAACCTCTACCTCATTTTGATAACGGCGAGCTGCGCCACCATCGTTAGTAAAGATTGCAGTTCCATTGCCGTACTCATGACTATTAACAAGGGCTAGAGCGGCCTCGTATGAATCGACACGAATCACACTTAACACTGGTCCGAAAATCTCTTCCTTATATATAGACATATCTGGAGTGACATTGTCGAACAAAGTAGGCCCTAGCCAAAAACCATCTCCGGCAATCTCTAGCGCGCGACCATCGACAACAAGAGTTGCACCAGCCTTTGCGCCTGCTTCAATGTAAGAGGCAACTTTGTCGCGGTGAACTTGAGTAACTAATGGGCCCATATCGACGCCTTGTGTTCCATCACCTGTTTTAATGTTTGCCATACGCGATTTGATGCGTGCAACAAGTGCGCTTGCAATTGGTTCGACGGCAACGATTGCAGAGATAGCCATGCAGCGCTCTCCCGCTGAGCCAAAGCCCGCGTTAATTGCGGCATCTGCGGCGAGTTCTAAATCAGCATCAGGTAAAACCACCATGTGATTCTTTGCGCCACCTAAAGCTTGTACACGCTTGCCCGCTTTGGTTCCGGTCTCGTATACATAACGTGCAATAGGAGTAGAGCCAACAAATGAAACCGATTTAATTCCGGGGTGGGTTAGTAATGCATCAACGGCGACTTTGTCACCATGCACTACATTGAAAACTCCATCAGGTAATCCAGCCTCTTTCCATAACTGAGCCATGAACATCGTGGCACTTGGATCTTTTTCAGATGGCTTAACAACGACAGTGTTGCCGCATGCAATTGCAACGGGGAAGAACCACATAGGTACCATCGCTGGAAAGTTAAATGGCGAGATAATTGCAACAGGTCCTAAAGCTTGGCGGATTGAATACACATCTACGCCAGTTGAAACCTCTTCAGAGAATCCACCTTTAAGTAAGTGTGGAATTCCGCAAGCAAATTCAACAACTTCTAGACCGCGAGTAACTTCTCCGGCAGCATCGCTTAAAACCTTGCCATGTTCGTCGGTGATAAGTGCGGCGATTTTTTCTTTATTTTGCTGAACAAGTTCGCGGAAGGCAAATAAAACTTGAGTGCGCTTGGTGAGCGAACTATGGCGCCACGTTGTAAAAGCGGCCGTGGCAGCATCGACTGCCAGATCAACGGTTGCGGCATCGGCAAAGGCAACGCTGCCTGTTATGTGACCAGTTGCCGGGTTGAAAATATCCCCACTTCGCTCTGACTTCGTGGTCGATGGCGCGCCGTTGATCCAATGTGTTATCTGCTTCATACCCGCAATCTACTTCAGGGCGTTAAGATGGCGCTAATTCCTATCAATGACTTAAGGGTTAGAGGCTATTTTCATGAGTGCTCCAGTAAACGATCCAGCTAAGCAAGCCGCCGTTAGCGCTGCAGACCATAAGTACGTTTTTCACTCATGGTCGGCCCAAGGTGCAATTAGTCCACTGCCTGTGGCCAGTGGTTCGGGATCATATTTTTGGGATCATGAAGGAAAGACGTACTTAGATTTTTCATCGCAATTAGTTTTTACAAATATCGGCCATCAACATCCTAAGGTCATTAAGGCGATTCAAGCCCAAGCCGAAGTTCTAACGACAATCGCACCGCAACATGCAAATGACGCACGTAATGAAGCTGCGCAGAGAATTGTCGAATTAGCTGGTGATCATTTTGCTAAAATATTTTTCACAAATGCAGGTGCCGATGCAGTTGAAAATGCGATTCGCATGGCACGCATGCATACACATAAGCACAAAGTTTTATCTACATACCGTTCTTATCACGGAAATACAGGGGCAGCGATTAATGCCACTGGAGACCCTCGTAGATTCCCAAATGAGTTTGCCTTTGGACATGTGCACTTCTTTGGACCTTATCTTTATCGCACCGCTTTCTGGGCACAGAGCGAAGAAGAAGAGTGCAAGCGAGCATTGGAATATTTAGAGCAGACAATTATTTTTGAGGGTCCTAATACTATTGCCGCAATTTTAATCGAATCAGTTCCTGGCACGGCTGGAGTCTTAATGCCACCTAAGGGCTACTTAGAAGGCGTACGAGCGCTGTGCGATAAGTACAAGATTATGTGGATCGCCGATGAAGTCATGTCAGGCTTTGGTCGCACCGGAAAATGGTTTGCGTATCAGCACAGTTCTGTGGTCCCAGATCTAATCACTTTTGCTAAGGGCGTTACATCGGGTTACATCCAGCTCGGCGGCGTAGTTATTAGTGAGGACATAGCTAAGACTTTTGATGAAAAAGTATTTGCTGGTGGACTTACATACATGGGTCATCCATTGGCGTGTGCAACTGCCGTTGCAACCATCGATGTTATGAAAGAAGAGAAGATGTTAGAGAACGCCACCATGATTGGTGAAACAATCTTGGGACCAGGCCTTATTGAGTTAGCGAAGAAGCACAAAGTTATTGGTGATATTCGCGGTGCGGGTGTGTTCTGGGGCGTTGATATGGTCAGTGATCGTGCAACGCGCGAGCCACTTGCTCCGTATGGCGCATCGAGTCCGGCGATGAATGAATTAGTGGCGGCCTGTAAGAAGTTTGGCCTGATGCCATTTAATAACTTTAACCGTATTCACTTGTGCCCACCTTGCAATATCTCGGTCGACGATGCTAAAAAAGGTCTTGAGATTCTAGATAAAGCATTGGGCGAAATCGCTCATTACTACACGGGGCAATAAATTAAACGTTGAACCTAAATTCAACGACATCTCCATCGTGCATAACGTAGTCCTTGCCCTCCATACGCACTTTGCCTTTAGCTTTAGCCTCAGCCATTGATCCTGCTGCGATTAAATCATCGAAGCTAACGATTTCGGCTTTGATAAAACCTTTTTGGAAATCAGTATGGATAACACCGGCGGCCATCGGCGCAGTGTCACCTTTGTGAATAGTCCATGCACGAACTTCTTTTGGCCCAGCAGTTAAATACGTTTGCAAACCTAACGTGCGAAAGCCAACGTGGGCCAACGTTGCAAGGCCTGGCTCTTCAAGACCTATCGACTGCAAAAGCTCTAACGCATCCTCATCGCTAAGTTCGGCTAGTTCGGCCTCGGTCTTAGCATCTAAAAAGATTGCTTCAGCCGGAGCAACCAAGGCCGCTAACTTTGTGCGCAACTCTTCATCACTTAATTCACCAGCATCAACGTTAAAGACATAGAGAAATGGCTTAGCTGTTAATAGCTGAAGCTCTGCGACCAGTGTGAGATCTACTTTGCTGCTCGATAATGGCTTGCCGGCGTTGAGAACGGCTTCAGCCTCTTTAACTGCATCGACAACCTGTTGGCGATCTTTATTAACGCGCGCCTCTTTTTCAAGACGTGGCAGCACTTTTTCAATCGTCTGTAAATCGGCGAGCGCTAATTCGGTGTTGATAATCTCCATATCACTTGCTGGATCAACACGACCTTCAACGTGAATAACATCTCCATCGTTAAATACTCGAATCACTTGACAGATCGCATCGGTCTCGCGGATATTGGCCAAGAACTTATTGCCAAGGCCGGCCCCCTCTGATGCACCTTTAACGATTCCAGCGATATCGACGAATGAGACAACGGCTGGCAGAAGTGTGTGTGACCCCACGATCGTGGCCAGAGCGGCAAGGCGGGTATCGGGAACTCCGACAACGCCGACATTGGGCTCGATAGTGGCAAAGGGATAGTTAGCTGCCAAAACATTGTTCTTGGTCAGGGCGTTGAAAAGGGTGGACTTACCCACATTGGGCATGCCGACGATTCCGATAGAAAGACTCATAGGCGGTAGAGCCTACGCGCAAATGTCAGTGCAAACTGCCACGATAGGCCCATGCCCGCTAACGTCACCACTCTTGTCATAGGTCTGATTGCTGGAGCAGCAGTTGGTTACCTGTTGCACGCCCTTAAATCTGGCAGCGCCGTGGCCGATCGCGCGCTGCTCGATGATTACAAAGCACAGTTAGCGGCCGAGCGGGGCAAAACAGAGTCGGCCGTTAAGTTAAATGCCGAACTCGTTGCCATGAAAGATTCCGTGAACAAATTATCAACGCAGGCCGCTGAAGCTAATCGAATTCGCACTGAGGCCGAGGCAAAGTTAGAGACAACTATTAATGAGATGCGCCGTGCATCTGAGTCGATCTTTGATGAGACTAAAAAGATTGCTGGTGCATTAAGTAACAGCCAAGTTCGTGGAAAGTTTGGCGAGGCACAGTTAGAGCTCTTGCTTCAAGGTGCGGGTCTGCGTGAAGGCCACGAGTACAGCCGGCAGCGATCTACTACCGATGCCGACTCATCAGGAATTCCAGATATCACCGTCAATATGCCCGGCGGAAGTTCAATCTTTATCGACTCAAAATTTCCCTTCGATCGTTTTCTAGAGGCATTTGGAACCGAGGTGCAATCGGCGCGCGATGAGTTCTTCAAACATCACACCGATGATTTGCTCAAGCATGTTCAGGCACTTGCCAAGCGCGGTTATCACAAGTCAGCGGGCTCACCCGACTTTGTTGTTCTCTTTGTTCCCTTTGAAACGCTGTTATCAGAGGCGCTACGCATCGATCCTAACTTCCTCGAAAAAGCCTTTAAAGTAGGCGTGACGATTGCAACTCCTACCTCCATGATGGCGCTGTTGCGCACTATCGGCTTTATCTTTACGCGCAATAAGTTAGCTGAAAACGCTGATGAGATTCAAAAAGTTGCCAGCACATTTTTAAAGAACATCACGTTGCTACACACCAAGATTGTTGCAGTGGGTAAAGCGATTACATCTACTGCCAAAGCCTATGAAGATCTTGTACCAACGGCTGAAAAAACCGTGCTCAGTCCAGCTCGAAGAATTCACAACTTGGGTGTATTAGGGGATAAAGATAAACTGGCGATTGAATATCCAGAGGCACCAGGTGCTGTTCGCGAACTTAACACTATCGAGCTCGCAGGAGATGATGATTTTATCGATGCAGAAGAGATTAGCGATGGAGATAAGTAGATGAGCGCACTCAAGCAGATTGCACTTGCTGGACCTGGTTTAAAGAAGCAGGGCATCGTAGTTCTGCAAGCGTTATTAATCGGCTTCTTCACTTTTATCGAACTCACTTTTCGCAGCGGTGTTGGCATCCTTACTGGCATTGCACTTCTCATAGCCTTCTTTGGTGGCATCCGTTTTGGCCGCCCTGGCACAACCTATGTCGCAGTTGTCACTCCACCTTTAGCTTTTGCAGCTATTGCAGGTTTCTGGACTCTCATTCTCGATGGCTTTAGACCATCACGTGTTGGAATCGATTTCATCGCAGCCCTTGCCAGCGAAGCACCATTTCTAATTATCGGTGCGCTCTATGGTTGGTATGTCTTTCTTAATGCGCGAGCTAAAAACAAGCCATCTAAGGCTCGTCGCGCTGAATAGTTAAGCCTTACCCGCAGCTTTCAAATCTTTGCGAAGCTCTGGTGGAAGTGAGAAGAGCAAGGACTCTTGCATCGCCGTTACCGTTTCTACATCGCCAAAGCCGCGCTGGGCTAGCCAGGTCAACACATCCTCTACCAAGATCTCAGGCACCGATGCTCCACTTGTTAAGCCAATAGTTTCAACGTTTTCTAACCACTGCTCTTGAATCTCACTCGCGTAATCAACCAAGTGTGCAGCCTTTGCTCCATATTCAAGTGCAACTTCAGCTAAGCGCACTGAGTTTGAAGAGTTTTGCGAGCCAACGACGATTACTAAGTCGGCCTTAGCCGAGATAGCTTTGATCGCCTCTTGGCGATTTTGTGTGGCATAACAAATATCATCACTCGGCGGATCTTGAATATCTGGAAAGCGCTCTTTCAAAATTGTAACGGCAGATAAGGTCTCATCTACACTCAACGTTGTCTGCGATAGCCAGACTAATTTCTTACCTGGTGTCGGCACAACGCTGCGTGCGCCATCTAGTCCATCGATTACTCGAACCTTATCCAGCGCCTCACCTGCAGTGCCCTCAACCTCTTCGTGGCCATGGTGGCCGATTAACAAAATCTCGGCATCTTCATTAGCAAATCGGCGCACCTCGTGGTGAACTTTAGTTACCAACGGACACGTTGCATCGATTGTTTTTAAACTGCGCGCAGCCGCTTCGGCATGAACACTGGGTGCAACACCATGAGCCGAAAAAACCACGGTCTTGCCTTCCGGAACTTCATCGGTCTCATCCACAAAGATGGCACCTTTAGCTTCAAGGCTGGCTACAACGTGAACGTTGTGGACGATCTGCTTTCGCACATAGACCGGTGCGCCATAGAGCTCTAACGCTTTCTCTACGGTCACAACTGCGCGATCGACCCCCGCGCAATATCCGCGAGGCGCAGCAAGTAGAACTCTCTTGGCCATGGACTCAGTCTATTAGGCTCATCCCATGTTCGAAACTTCAAGTGAGGCTCCAGCATCAGTGCAGGTAGTTACTGAAGCTATTAAAGAGTATGTCGATCGATTGGGCCCCATTTGGGTCGAGGGTGAAATCAGCGAACTCAATGAACGCAGCGGCATGATGGCCTTTATTCGCCTGCGTGATCCCAGCGTAGATATGTCGTTATCGGTGATGTGCCATAAATCAGTTATCGCTGCCGCCCAACCGCTGCCGCCCAATGCGCGCGTAGTTTTATATGCAAAGCCATCCTGGTATACAAAAAATGGTTCGCTCACATTATCTGCACGTGAAATTCGACAAGTGGGCGTCGGTGAATTATTAGCTCGCCTTGAAGCATTGAAAAATTTGCTAGCCGGTGAAGGTTTATTTGATTCAGATCGCAAAGTTGCGCTTCCGCTTCTGCCGAAAAAAGTGGGGCTCATCTGCGGACGCAATACCGATGCCGAAAAAGATGTCGTTGAAAATGCAAGGCGGCGTTGGCCCAGCGTTATCTTTGAAATCCGTGAAGTCACAGTTCAAGGCGCAGCAGCAGTGACTGAAGTATCGGCCGCGTTGAGTGAGCTGGAAGCCGATCCAGATGTTGAGGTCATTGTCATTACACGTGGCGGCGGATCATTTGAAGATCTACTGCCATTTAGTGATGAAGGCCTAGTGCGTTTAGCCGCTTCGTGTATGACTCCGATCGTTAGCGCCATTGGCCATGAAAAAGATTCACCGCTGTTAGATCTAGTTGCAGATTTTCGTGCATCTACACCAACCGATGCCGCCAAACATGTAGTGCCAGATATTGCCGAAGAGATTGCGATGATTGAAGAGCTGCGCGAACGTGCCCGCAGAAAACTATTGGCGCTGATTGAGTTAGAGCGCGCCCGAATTGCAAGCTTTAAAGATCGTCCCGTCATGAAAGATCCCCATGTGATTATTACTAGTCGCGCTGAAATTATCACTGCATATCGCCAACGATCTCATCGCAGTTTTGCCGGCCATGTGAAGTTAGCTAAAGAAGAGTTAGTCCAGATTAAAGCCCGCGTGCGGGCACTGTCTCCCCAGGCAACCCTTGATCGCGGATACTCCGTGGTGCAGTTAGCCAATGGCGATATCGCCCGCGATGCTAAGGCGTTAAAAGCCGGAGACTTACTGCGACTGCGTTTAGCCAAGGGCGAGACCAATGCCACAGTGACCGCCAATAGTGTGAAGGAGTAGATTTAAGCCATGACAGAGAAGAAGATCTCCTATGAAGCCGCCCGCGATGAGTTGGCCGAGGTTGTTGCCGCCCTTGAAACCGGCAGTGCAACTCTAGAAGAGTCCTTAAAGCTCTGGGAGCGCGGTGAAGCTTTAGCTGCGATCTGCCAAGAGTGGCTAGATGGTGCTAAAAAGAAGCTCGATGCGGTTAAGCCATAACAATGCCCGACTTTTCCTACTCAGAGCTTCTGCCCCTTGGCAGCGATGAGACTACATATCGCCTGGTAAGTCGCGAAGGCGTGAGCGTTGTAAAGCTCGGCGACAAAGAGTTTCTACAGGTAGAACCAGCGGCGATAGAAAAACTCACGGCCGAAGCGATTCACGATATTTCACATTATTTACGCCCTGATCATTTACAACAGTTAGCAAACATCATCGCCGATCCAGAGGCTTCAGCCAATGATCGCTTTGTAGCCACCGATCTTTTGAAAAATGCCAACATCTCAGCCGGTGGAACCTTGCCGATGTGCCAAGACACGGGCACGGCTTTAGTCATGGCTAAAAAAGGACAGTATGTTTTAACAACATCCAAGGATGAGGTTGCTATTTCGAAAGGAATCTACGACGCCTTCACTACGTTAAATCTTCGCTACTCACAGATGGCGCCCGTGACGACATGGGATGAGAAAAATACTGGCAACAACTTACCCGCCCAGATTGAGATCTTTGCCGATAGCGATCACCCCGATGAGTACAACTTCTTATTTATCGCCAAAGGTGGCGGCAGCGCTAACAAATCTTTTCTCTATCAAGAGACCAAGGCGATTTTAAATCCAGAATCCTTTATGGCCTGGCTAGATGAAAAACTGCGCTCTATTGGAACTGCGGCCTGCCCTCCCTACCACTTGGCAATAGTTATCGGTGGCACCAGCGCTGAACACACAGTGAAGACCGCCAAGTTAGCTAGTACTAAGTATTTAGATTCACTGCCAACCAGTGGAGATGCAGCAACGGGTCACGGCTTCCGCGATCTAGAGCTTGAACAACAAGTCCTCGAGTTAACTCGCACCTTAGGAATCGGCGCCCAGTTTGGCGGAAAGTATTTCTGCCACGATGTTCGAGTCGTACGTCTGCCTCGTCACGGTGCATCCTTGCCCATCGCCATCGCCGTCTCGTGTTCGGCAGATCGCCAGGCCAAGGCCAAGATCACTAAGGATGGGATCTTCTTAGAAGAGCTCGAGCGGGATCCAGCGCATTTTCTGCCGGAGACAACTGATGAGCATGTAGATGATGGTGTTGTAGCGATCGATTTAAACCAATCGATGGATGCGATCTGCGCCGAACTCTCCAAACATCCAGTCAAGACACGGCTCTCGCTGACAGGAACCTTAGTTGTAGCGCGAGACTTGGCCCACGCCAGAATTAAAGCGGCGATGGATGCGGGCGGGCCAATGCCTGAGTACTTACAAAAATACGCGGTGTATTACGCAGGCCCAGCAAAGACTCCAGTCGGATATGCATCGGGCTCTTTTGGTCCAACAACTGCCGGTCGCATGGATTCATACGTTGAGTACTTTCAATCTAAGGGCGGCTCTCGAGTGATGTTGGCCAAGGGCAATCGCTCAAAGGCGGTGACCGATGCCTGCAAAACTCATGGTGGTTTCTACTTAGGTTCAATAGGTGGACCAGCAGCGCGTTTGGCGTTGGAGTGCATTACTAAGGTTGAGGTTTTAGATTTTGAAGAGCTGGGAATGGAAGCGGTCTGGAAGATTGATGTTGTAGATTTTCCAGCCTTCATCGTTATCGATGACAAGGGAGATGACTTCTACGCTAGTACTGCAACCCCGTTGCGGATTGGAAGTAAGCCTTAACGCTTGATTAGTAGTAGTGCCGCGCCTTGAAGTACGACCAGGCCTTACATGGGGTGTCATAGCGCATCGTGATGTAACGAATTCCCCAACGGATCTGCGTGACTGGATTAGTGCGCCAATCAGTTGCAATCACATTCATCTTTTCAGCTGGCAATGCCTGGGCAATGCCATGGGCACCCGAGCGATAGTTATGTGCCTTGTAGTTCCAATGACTCTCTTTAGTCCACAGACTGTTAAGACATGAGTATTGGGCATTACTAAAGCCAAACTCATTTACTAAGATTGATTGAGCAACTTTCTTGGCACCAAATGGTGTCCGAGCCATCTCGACTTGGCGACTGATGGCAGAGACCAACGCTAAGTCGCTGGAGAACAGTGAAGCCACAGGCATGTCGGCAAGTTCGATAGAGCCAAAGAATACGGCCGAGCTTGCCAGTGGCTCGACCTGGGTGGCCAACGCCGCTGCATCAGGGCTTACCTCGATCTCGGTGCTCATAGGAAAATCTAGACCGTAGGCACTTGGAAGAGCGGTAGAGAGAAAGAGCATCGCGGCAACGGCGCCCCATGTGGCCACCGACTTATTTTTAATCCTCACCTCATCCCCTCCTCTCACCTGTTAGCCCGCATCCCATCAGCCATAATGGCTAAAGGGTTAACGGGGAATGGCCATAGCCTGTCGGTAGGCACTGACATCGGCAAATCAAATCCCGCTTGAGTCGCAGATTCTCAGGAAAGCCCTTGCCTGTGGATGGGTAAAAGCGCAGGTCAGTAAGGGGAATGTCCGAATTGTACCAAATGTGACTGTGAGATTGATTCTGGAGCTATCTAGCCCTTATCCGGCAATGGGGCCTTCCAGCAGCTCGGTGACTAAAGCGGCTATCGGCGAGCGCTCGCTGCGAGTCAGCGTTACATGGGCAAAGAGCGGGTGACCCTTCAAGGTTTCAACAACGGCGACCACGCCATCGTGGCGACCGACTCGCAAGTTATCGCGCTGGGCGACGTCGTGGGTCAAGATCACGCGTGAGCCCTGCCCGATTCGAGAGAGCACCGTTAAGAGCACTCCGCGCTCTAGCGACTGTGCCTCATCCACGATGACAAATGAGTCATGCAATGAACGGCCGCGGATATGGGTCAACGGCAAAACTTCGATAAGGCCCCGGTCAACGATCTCATCGATGACGGCCTGACTAACAAGTGCACCTAAGGTGTCAAAAACCGCCTGGGCCCACGGCGACATCTTCTCGCCCTCACTGCCAGGTAAGTAACCCAGCTCTTGCCCGCCGACTGGATAGAGCGGTCTGAAGATGACGACCTTTTTATGGATGCGCTTTTCCATCACCGCTTCAAGTCCAGCACATAAGGCCAGCGCCGATTTTCCTGTTCCGGCCCGACCACCGAGAGAGACGATGCCGATGGAATCATCTAGAAGTAAATCAAGGGCCACGCGCTGTTCGGCGCTGCGACCATGTAGACCAAAGGCGCTGCGATCTCCACGAACCAATTGAAGTTGTTTGTCGGCAGTGACTCGAGCTAAGGCACTACCTCGCTCTGAGTGCAAAACGATTCCAGTATGAACGGGAAGTTCATGGGCGGCCTCGTGGTCGGCGCGATCACTGGAGTACAAATCATCAATCACCTGAGAGCCGACATCGAGTTCAACGATTCCAGTCCAGCCGCTATTGGAGACAAGTTCGGCCAGATACTCCTGGGCCTCAACTCCCACCGATGATGCTTTAACTCGAAGCGGCAAATCTTTAGTAACGAGAACTACATCTTTGCCATCGCCCATCAAGTTCTTGGCAATGGCCAAGATGCGGGAATCATTGGTGCCATCGCGCAAGAAGCCCGCAGGTAAAGTGGAGAGGTCGGTGTGATTGAGCTCTACCGACAACGTTCCACCTTCTGGCGTAACGGTCAGCGCCTTATCAAGGCGGCCATGGGTAAGGCGCAGATCATCAAGGGCTCGAAGGGCGGCACGGGCAAAATAACCAAGCTCTGGGTGGTCGCGTTTGCTCTCTAATTCACCAATAACTGCAATGGGAATAATGACTTCATGCTCTGCAAACTTATAGAGCGCGCCAGGATCAGCCAGCAAAACACTGGTATCTAATACAAAGGTCTTCTTACCGTTTTGACTCTTAGAAGCCAATGGCTGAGCTCCTCGATTTAAGTTGTACTAGTTGGGACCTGCTTCGGATATGAAAAAGGTAGAACTACTTGCCTCAAACTAGGTCGCGACACGCGTACGGCTTTTGTTAATTCTTCAAGAATTAATTACGAACCAAAACGTCGTTGACGCAAAGAGTATGCGCGAAGGGCGCGCAGAAAATCGACGCGACGAAAATCTGGCCAGTAGGCCTCACAAAAGTAGAACTCTGATGATGCGCTCTGCCACAACATGAAGCCACCAAGTCGTTGTTCACCTGATGTTCGAATCAAAAGTTCGGGATCTGGCTGACCTGCGGTGTATAAGAACTTTGAAATATCCTCACTTGAAAGAGCAGAGCTGGCCTGACTCAGTGAGTGGCCAGCTTTTTCCTCTTCGCTTAAATAATTTTTAACAGCATCCACAATTTCACGTCGCCCGCCATAGCTAATTGCAACATTTACTTCTACTCCATCGTTGCGCACAGGTTTTAAATCATTTAGTTTCTTTGATAACCAGTCGGGTAGTAGATCAAGTGCACCTACCGCTTTAATATTCCAACGACCAGTGGCAGCTAACTCATCCACGGTGTCACCAATAATGTGGAGTAACTCATCGATCTCTTCCTGGCTGCGTTTAAAGTTATCGGTTGATAACAGCCACAGCGTTACAACGCCGACATCGGCTTCATCGCACCAGCCTAGGAACTCAATAATCTTACTGGCCCCAGCTTTGTGGCCGTTGGGATCGGCCTGGTTTGGATTAGCTTTGGCCCAACGCCGATTTCCATCGAGGATGACACCAACATGGTGCGGGGTCTTTGAAAAATCTAAAGCACGAACTAAGCGCCACTCATAGAGTGGGTATAGAAGTGATTTGATGAATTTACGAATAGCGGCGTACAACTCGGCGCTCAGCAATCAGAGATGCAATTGGAAGCGTTCCAGCCAGCATGAGACCGAGCATTTTCATCAATGGCCAACGGGCCTTAAGCGAAAATGAGATTGCGGTCAAAATATAGATGGGGTACAGGTAGCCATGCACCATAGGGATCCAAATAATTTTGCTATGCAGGTCTGGGGCATCAAAGAGATATTTGATTGGCATATAGACAAACCACAAAAGCAGTGACATAACGCCAGAGATGATTGCCATGACGCGAAAACGAAGGACGGCTGATTTCATAGGTCAACCTTACGGCGATACAGAGGAAGGTAAAGCACCACACCGGCCATGAGCCACCAAATCACAACGTATGAAAGATGCTGCCAATAGAAGCCGGGTATCCGCGAGCTCTGCTTTTCAGGGGTAGTGCGTGGTCTGAGAATCGGCTCACCCTGATGCGTTTCGCTCATGGCAAGAATGTAGCCATCAAAAAGTTCCAGATCGGTCGCGCCAACGATCACCGCGCTATCTAGTCGAGAAATAACGCCAGCAGAGTTTTCGGATTGATCGCTATCTTGGCGTGCATGTAATTGGCCAGTTATATCGATCAACATAGATTGAGAAATATCTGGATTAAGTAATCGATCGGCCCAGAGTCCGCGGACAACGAGAATTCCAGAATCTGTACCAATCTGTAACAAGGAAACTTGCCAGTCGCTTACGACTCCTTGGCTATCGCTTTGGTTGGGCGCTTTGAAATCGGCGACATAGTGACCCGACGTGCTGACCATGCGATTCATCGCCGCCGGCGGTATGGACTCTCGAGGTTGGGAGATTGAATCTAAGGCAACAATATTTTTATCGATTGTTGTGGCAACAACCAAACTCTCCTTTAATGCGCGAGCGCGGTCTAACTGCCAGATTCCAAGAGAGATAAAAATGGCGGCAATACTAATAATGGCCACACCTTGCAGAACTTTGGAAGCAAAGTCCTTACTCGTTGGTGGAGTCATCACTTCGATCTATGCCCATGAAGCGCTTATAAAAACTGCGCATTAAGAAAACTGTGGCAAGAATCAGTAAAGCAATGGTTAGCGAGCCCGCGGCTCCCATCTCAATATTTTTTTGCATGACATAATCATGTCATGTCTTTGGACCCGAGCTTCTCCTACGAAGAGCGATACGGGCTGCGCCCTCGAAACAGTTGGGTGATGCCGGCCCTTATCTTCGCAGTCACTGGAATATCGTGGCTAATGTGGGCAGGTTTGCATCATTCAAATCCACCTATTCGATCATCAACGATTTCCTTTTCACCGATGTCAGATCGTGAAATCTCGCTGCGATATTCAGTCCAACGCAGCGATAAGAATCAGACTCTTATCTGCACACTTATTGCGCGTGATATCGATAAGAATGTTGTTGGTCAGATTGATGAAGAGTTTGGGCCTGGTTTGGCTTCTTTCCAGCAAACAACTGTTATCGCCTCTAGAACTAAGGCGGTTTTCGCCGATGTTGCAGGGTGCCGCACTAAATAGGTTGTAGGCAGCTCTACCTTCCTAGTACCTTTACGCCTTATGAGCTCACAGACGTGGTTAACGCAGGAAGCTGCAGATCGTTTGCGCGCCGAATTAGAAAGTTTGGAAGGCGTTGGTCGCAAAGAGATCACGGCCAAGATCGAAGCTGCGCGCGCAGAAGGTGATTTAAAGGAGAACGGTGGCTATCACGCTGCCCGTGATGAGCAGGGCAAGATGGAGGCACGTATCCGTCAGCTCAAGCAGATGCTAGAAAATGCCCACATTGGAACTCCACCACCAAGTGCCGATGGAAAAGTTGGCGCAGGTATGGTCGTTACTGCAGAGATTGCCGGCGATGAGATGCGCTTCTTGCTTGGCTCCCGCGAAATTGCTTCCGGTGATTTAGATGTTTACAGTGAAAAGTCACCGCTAGGTGCTGCGGTCATGGGCGCAGAAATCGGTGCGACTGTTAAATACACCGCACCTAATGGTCGTGAGATTACTGTGGCGATTAAAGCCGCCGAGTTTTACGCTTAATTAGACGTATTTTTATATTTACGGATACTCAGCGGAATAAATATCACCATCAGAAGCACCATATACATCAATGATGTTTCTAATGGGTGTTGGCTTGGCCAAGAGTTCGCAGTTGCTCCAAATTGGTTCTTTAAACCAAAGAGCTGACGGCATGCAGCAACCATTGTTGAGACAGGATTCCATTCGGCAAAGTACTGCAGCAGACGGGGCATTCCAGTTGTTGGTGCAAAAGCATTTGATAAGAAGGTAAGTGGGAAAGTAACTAAGAAACCAACGCTTTGAACTGTGCGCGCTTCCTTCACTGCTAGACCGACATAGATGCCGATCCAGGACAGTGCGTAACCAAACATAAAGAGAAAGAGGAATGCAGCAAAAATCTTTGGTGCACCCGATGTTGGACGCCAGCCCACTGCAAATCCAGCAGACGCCATTACGGTAAGTACAAGAATATTAAGTAGCGCATCGCCAAAAGTGCGGCCGATAACAACGGCTCCGCGTGAAATAGGTAGTGATCTAAATCGATCAATCAAACCCTTTTTCATATCTTCGGCTAAACCGATTGCCGTTGAGGCCAAAGTAAAGGCAACTGTCTGCACAAAGATGCCGGGCATTAAAAGCTGCACGTATCCGCCAGGTTGGTTGGTCGAAATAGATCCACCAAATACAAAGCGGAATAAGAGTACAAACATGACGGGTTGAATTGTGGAGAAAACTAGGACTTCAGGGATTCGGGCAAGCTGTAAAAGCTGGCGCTTTGTAATGGTTATTGCATCACTCATCGCATATTTCATTTCTTGCCTCCTCTCTTCTTTCTTACTGGTTCGCTGGCTTCCTCCTCGGCAACATGGCCAGTGAGAGCCATAAAGACGTCATCTAAGGATGGGCGCTTTAAACCAATATCTGATGGGTGAATCTGTGCCTCATCAAGTGCGCGCAAGAAATCCATAAGCGCTTTAGCGCCCGTAGATACCGGTGCACTGATTGTGCGAATTGCCGAATCTAAATGTGCAGTATTACCACTCACTCTTTCAATAATCTTTGTTGTCTCTGCAATTTGTGCAGCCTCAACAGTTACTTCTAATCGCTCTCCACCCACTTGGCTTTTGAGTGCATCCGAGGTTCCGCGTGCAATAACTTTGCCGTGATCGATAACTGCGATCTCATCGGCTAATTGATCGGCCTCTTCTAAATACTGTGTTGTTAGTAAAAGTGTTACGCCGCCTTTTACTAACTCTTCAATTACTCCCCACATCTCCATGCGACCACGTGGATCAAGACCCGTTGTTGGTTCATCTAAAAATAGAACCTTTGGTTTCACAATGAGTGATGCGGCTAAATCTAAACGACGGCGCATTCCACCTGAGTAGGTTTTAATTGGTCGGCGAGCACTATCGGTGAGAGAGAATCGTTCAAGTAATTCATTTGCTCTATCGATAGATTGCTGGCGTCCTAAGTGATAGAGACGACCAAACATCACTAAGTTATCCCAGCCTGTCAGAGTTTCATCGACTGCTGCATATTGACCAGATAAACCTATGAGTTCGCGAACTTTGTCGGGATGTTTAATAACATCGATTCCTGCAACATGTGCTTTGCCTGAGTCTGGTTTTAGCAACGTTGCCAGAATTCTCACAGTCGTTGTTTTACCTGCACCATTAGGGCCTAGCACGCTCAAAACAGTGCCCTCGGCGACTTCAAGTGATAAATCATCTAAGGCTCGTACGCTGCCTTTGTTATACGTTTTTACTAGATGGTCTGCGCTCACTGAGTTCACACGGTAACCTTACCCTCATGTCTAATAAAGCACCTATTAACGCCCCCGCTAAAGCCCACACCCACCGCGAGATTATGGTCATTCTCGGCGGCCTCATGATGGGGTTGTTCTTAGCAGCTCTAGACCAAACGATCGTAGCGACATCACTTAAGAATATTGTCGAAGAGTTCAACGGTTTAAACCACTACACCTGGGTTGTCACCGCGTATTTATTAACGTCAACTGCATCAACACCACTCTACGGAAAAATGTCTGACATTTATGGCCGACGCCCAATGTTTCAAATTGCCATCGTTACATTTTTAGTCGGTTCCCTCTTAGCTGGTGCTTCCCAGAATATGAATCAGTTAATTGCCACTCGAGCTCTTCAAGGTTTAGGCGCCGGTGGACTTATGGCACTGGCTTTTGTGATCATCGGTGACATTGTTCCTCCACGCGAGCGTGGCCGCTATCAAGGTTACTTCGGTGCGGTGTGGGGACTCTCTTCGGTGGCCGGCCCACTACTTGGCGGATTCTTTTCTGACCATGCACAGATTCTTGGCGTTACTGGATGGCGCTGGATTTTCTACATCAACCTGCCGTTTGGAATTGCAGCGCTCCTCATTACTTCAGCGGTTCTGCATATTCCAAAGGAGAAGCGCGCTCACACTATTGATTATTTAGGCGCAATCTTGATGGTTGTTTCAGTCTGCTTAGTCTTACTCTCAGTGTCAATCTACGGACCACAGTATGGTTGGGGCGATAGTCGCACAGTAGGTTACTTAGTAACGGGCTTAGTTCTTACGGTTTTATTTCTGTACTGGGAGTCTAAAGCTAAAGAGCCAATCCTGCCCCTGCATTTATTTAAAAACCATACCTTCTCGGTGACATCGGCACTCGGTGCAGTTATTGGTGCCGGTATGTTCGGTGCAATCGTTATGTTGCCGCTGTACTTCCAGGTCGTAAAAGGCTACTCGGCTACTGAAGCTGGGCTCAAATTGATTCCATTAATGTTAGGAATTGTTACAACATCTATCTTCTCTGGCAAGATGATCACAAAGCATGGCCATTACAAGCGCTTTCCAATTGCAGGAACTGCACTTATGACCGCTGGCGTGTTGATGATGACTCGCCTAGAGATCGATACACCTTACTGGCAGATTTCGATCTATGCCATCATGGTCGGCGCTGGTCTTGGTTTATCTATGCAAACTACGATTATCGCTTTGCAAAACTCAGTTGACTTCAAAGACATGGGCGTTGCAACTAGTAGCAATACTTTCTTCCGTTCACTTGGTTCAGTCTTTGGTACCGCACTTTTTGGAACCATTTTAACTAACCGTGTCGCTCATTATTTAAGCGCTAACTTTGCCGAGCTAGCAAAAACTAATCCAACTGCGCTCGATGGTTTTGATATGAGCAAGTTGGGTGGGATTTCAAATAGCACGGCCGTATTAAAGACACTTCCACCCGTTATACAAACAACCGCCTTAGATGCTTTCGTAAACTCTTTCCATATTGTCTTTCACGCGGCAGCTCCGGTAACTGCCCTTGGATTTATTCTGGCTCTTATGTTGCGTGAAACTCCATTGCGCACTAATCAAGATTACGCCGCTGCGCGCGAAGAAGCTGCTGGGGAATCTCTTGGTTAATGCAATCTCCATTTAAGGATCTGCCGCGCGAGATTTCAATTCTCGTTGCGGCATCCTTTTTTGTAGCCGTTGGTTTTGGAATCGTTCTACCCGCGATTCCAGTCTTTGCGCGCACCTTTGGAGTCAATAACGCTGCCATTGGCTTAATCGTTTCAATGTTTGCCATTACTCGCTTTGCTTCGGGGCTAATTTCGGGGAAACTCGTCGATTTATTCGGTGAAAGAGCGGTTTTTAGCAGTGGCGTATTTATGGTCTCCATCTTCGTTTTTCTTGCCGGGTTATCAACTAGTTATAACCAACTTCTATTTTTTCGTGCCGCCGGTGGGCTTGGCTCTTCGATGTTCTCGGTTGCCGCAGGTTCGGTCATCATGCGCACAGTCAGTGATGAACAACGCGGTCGTGCACAGTCGGTATACAACGGAGCCTTCTTACTCGGCGGTGTTGCAGGACCTGCGATTGGAGGAGTGCTTTCCCTGATCTCACTTCGCGCACCTTTCTTTGCTTACTCGGCAATGTTGATGTCATCGGGAATCGTTGCGCATTTTTTCTTGAAAAGTGACAAGTTAGGTAAGAGAGTAAAAGGTGATGATGCAAGTGAACATACGTCAGTTCGGGAAGCGTTAGCAATGAAGCCATATCGAATCGCCTTATCGCTGGTATTTATTGTGAACTGGGTTGTCTTTGGAATGCGTGCTTCGATCATGCCGATTTTCGTTACTGAAGATCTAGATTCAACGACCGCGGTAGTTGGTTATGGCTTCGCATTAAGTGCAATATTCCAAGGCGCCCTTCTCATGCGCGGTGGACGATTATCCGATGCTAAAGGCCGTCGACTTCCATCAATGATTGGTTCAAGTGTCGCCTTAATAGGCGTAATTATTTTGACGGTTTCAGTACATCCCTGGATGTACTTGGTTGCAATGTCGGTCATGGGTATAGGTGGTGCTTATCTTTCGACTACTCCCGGCAGCATTGTTGGCGATGTTATCCGTGGCCGGGGTGGTCAAGTAATTGCAGTATTTCAAATGGCAGGTGATGCCGGAATGATCGCTGGGCCAATCATTATTGGCGCACTCTCAGATGCTTATTCTTACCGCACTGCTTTTGCAGTATCGGCCGTTGTCTTTGCTATAGGCACAGTGTTAACAACCCAAATTCCTGAAACCCGTCACGCTTATTTGCCTGGAGATGACGAAAGGCCCCAGGTTAATAACCTGAGGCCCCTCGAGTAATACCTTTTAGTCGTTACCGCGCAAGATTGATAAAAAGCGCAGAACCTCCATGTATAGCCAGACGATTGTGACCATCAACCCAAAGGCTGCACGCCATGACTCTTGCTCTGGAAGACCAGCATCGATTCCCTTTTGAATCTGATCGAAATCTAGAATCAAGAAGAAGCTGGCAAGCACCATTCCACCCGCAGCGATGATTAAACCAAAGCCACCGATACTGTAAATACTTGCACCAAAGAATGAGCCGATAAATGAAAGTAAACCGAGAACTAAGTAACCAATCATCGCAGTCATTAACACTTTAGTGAACTTTGGAGTTACGCGAATACGGCCACTCTTATAAGCAAAGAGCATCGCAGAAAATGCACAAATCGTAACGATGATTGCTTGGCTAACGATTCCTTGATAAACAGTGTTGTAAAGATGGCTAATTGTGCCAAGGGCTAAACCTTCAAGAGCAGCGTATGCAATCGCTAACCCTGGTTTAACGGTTTTGCTAAAAGTATTAACCATCGCCAATGCAAAGCCACCAAAGACACCGAGCAACATTGCTCCAGCACCCAAGTTAAGAGTCCATGCAGCTGCGCCAACGGCGACAAGAACTGCAAATAAAATTCCGGTACGAGTGACGACATCATCAATCGTCATGCGACCTGTGCGCAATGATGATGCGGCAGGTGCGTTGTACATATTCTCTAGCGCTGCGTCGGTCTCAGTTGTTGCTTTGGGATCAAATGCAGCGTATCCACGCTGATTAAACGCCCGTCCTAAAACAGGGTTTGAACTGCGCATAGTTTTTCTCTCCTTTTGTTGTACCGTCAGAAGTTCTGGCGGTCGTCGTACATAACAAGTTTAGGGGCCAGTTGATTCCC